>Ga0315909_10005576_pt1 | contig 14392 bp, 22 predicted proteins | sample LakEriMetagenome_11_FD_203527 | JGI IMG/M metagenome (GOLD analysis project Ga0315909, IMG submission 203527) | Freshwater fungal communities from buoy surface, Lake Erie, Ohio, United States - Buoy 2 MA125 | ecosystem: Environmental > Aquatic > Freshwater > Lake | place: USA: Lake Erie, Ohio...
CGATCGTGTTGCCAGTTTGCTTTTCCCATTTTGCCCACTCAGGCGGTTGGGCTACATAAGTGGCTTGCTCGCCTGAGTTATATTCAATTGTAATTGGTAACTTCATTGTTTGCTCCCGTTGTTAGATTTTAGCTAAATGTTTCTGTTACTGCTCCACCTTTAACAGTGAATGTAAATGAAACTTCCTGTGCATCAATTCCTGATCCACCAGCTGTTGGAAACTCAGGCAAAATGTCAAATACAAATTGTGCGCCTGTTGCAGATGTTAATGTAACTGCAATTCCTGTATCCGGTGCTGACTCAGCAGCTGACCAAATTGCCTCACAAACTGAGTTTGCTTTGCCCCAGTCTGCCAACATGTCTAACTGAAAAGTTCCGGAAATATCTGTGGTTTTATAAGCAACGCCATCAAGTGTTTGATAAGTTTGACGCTCGTTTACTTTTGTTAATACTGCATTAGTCGCTTGTGCTTCGATGTCTGTTCCACCTGAGAAAGACAGCGAAATATCACGACCGGTGATTACTGTGGTTGCCATGATTACTCCTTAGACGGTTCTTGTGTAGTAGGTAGAAACTCGAACATCTGCAATTAGCAGCGTTGATGCTCCAACTGTTGTTACTGTTGGTCTTTCGACCGAACTGACAATATATCCTGCGGGAATGACTGCCAGAACACTTATGATTAACTGCTCGATATTATCAAGCGATGCAGGATTACTATTGTAAGCAACTGCGACTGTAATAGTCATATTAATTTTAGCGCGAATGTTTGATTTGTTTATTGTTTCAAATTCTAGGTAGGGACTGTCTGGAACGCACACAATTGCTGGGGGAATAATAGACTCAGGAACAAAAGCATAAACATTACCTGCAACACCGGCTAAAGCTGTTGCTAAAGGTGTGCGAACTTGCTCAAGAATTGTTTGGTTAGGCATTATTGACAAATACCTTCAACATCTACATAAGGCCCCAATATACCTATGACCCTACTATAAAGGGATCTCCCGATTCTGTATGGCGTGCTAGTGAAATCGACACCCTCAATCTGTCCACCTGCTGCAACTCTTGATTGAAATACTTCTACCGATACAGCAAATACAGCGGATCTTACTGATTGATTTCCAACATAAGTTGATGCGCCAGTTAATGTGGCTGTTCCGCTAGGAATAACATTTGCTTCAATAACATCTGCGTTTGTAATACTAGCTGAAAAAGTATAGTCGCCAAGATTATCAGCTAATACTGTGCGAGTTCCGTTATATGGACTCAAGCATCCAGCAATAACTACTGATTGACCTTCGGTAAATTCATGCACGCCAACTGTTGTAAATGTGGCGACATTATCTTGCAAAACTGTTTTTTGAACTGCGCTCTTGAATGTAACAAGCATTGGCAGAATTGTGTTTTCTGCTGTGTCGATAATTCCGTCTAAATAAGTGTCGTTATACAAGGCAGATGACACACCAAGCACAGATCTCAACTCGGTGGCTGTAATTATACTTGGCATGTCATCTCCTTACTCCCATTAATGGATGCCTGAGATCGGGAGCAACCTCAGGCACTCAATTAAATTACGCTACGAACAAAGAACGGAATGCTGTTGGGTAGCGATTAACTACACAAACATATCCGTAAAGTCCGATTTCAATACGACCATTTGCAACGATATTGGCACGCAGTTCAATTGTGCCACTCTCGTGGAATCGCATTGCTTGTGCAGGATAAATTAATGCAGCCTTATCGCCAACATTGTTTCCTGTGTAGTTAGGATCTACAACTAGATCAAGTCCTGCAACTGTTCCATTTGTTGAACCTTGTGTAATTAATCCAGCTGCATTTTGAGAAACTGCTGCTGCAAATAGTGGACGCTGTGAACCATCAACTGCACCTAATAGGTTTGCAAAATCGATGTTTGTGTATCCACCTGAAGGAGCAACCATTAATCGGTTTGGTGTAAACCGCATTACTCCATAAGAGTCTGCAATTCCATCAGCGATTGCTTTGTAAATTGTTGTTCCAGATGATGCACCTGCACCATCAGCTGCGATTGTTGCTGCATAAGCATCTGTCTTTTGTGCATAAGATGCAGCCAACTCGCGGATCAAAAGATCTGCAAAACTTGGGTCTGAGCGATCAAATAACTCAACATTTACAATGTTTGCACCAGCAAATTTAACAATGTTGTCTTCTTGGAAGGTAACAGTTGTATCTGTTGAAGAAAACTCAACACCCTCAGCTGTTTGTGCAACTGTTGCTTGTGTTCCTAATTTTGGCGTGAAAACTTTCATGCCAGATGCAGGAAGCGGTGCACGCTCGATGCTGTTAATAAATGGGCGTGAATCATCAATTACTCCGATAACATCACGAAGATAATTTGGTGGAACAGTTCCTGTGTTTTCTGAAACTGTTGCAATTTGTAATGCTGCTACTAGATCGCGTGCATCTGTGTCGCCTTGAATAGCGCGAACCTGTGCATTTAGATATTGTCCTGCTGTAACATTTGTATCAACGCGTGGCTTTGTGTATGCCATGTATTGAGCAGTTACAACTGGAGCTTGTGCCGCTTCTACCGCTTCGGTCGCGATAGGAGCTTCAGAATTAATCTCTGACACTTTGTCCTCCTGTGTTGTTGTTTCCTCAGCGGTTGCTTCGGAATTCTCTGGTGTTTCACTAGCTGCAACCTCAGCGACTCTTGCGCTATCAATTGCTGGATCTGTAACGAGTGAAACTTCTTGAAGTGTGCTTGATTTAATTCTTAGCACGCCTTCTTCATTTTTCCATTCATTAATTTTGACTCCGACAGAAAATCCATCACGAAGCCCAGTAGCAGCTTCCTCTAATGCATCATCGGCTCTAAATGTTTTAGCCAAACGAAATGTGGCTTCCAAGCCTGAATCGGTTGCAGTAATATCAATTAATTTACCTAAAGGCTTTGTTGTTTGATGCTCAAGCAATAATTTTACAGGCTTTGAAAAATCAATTGAATCTTTCTCAAATACAGTTAATCCTGCACTTGTTGATCCTTGCTCATCCCATGTAACGATCTTTCCTGAGATTGTGCGCTTGTTTGTGTCGGCAGCTGTTATCTCTATTGGGAAACTTATTTTCATCGTATTAGGTCTTCTTCCTCTTGGATTTGCTCAACGCTCATCGCGCCAATGCGGTTTAGGATTTCATAAACTTGCGCTCGCTCTAATGCTGAGCCACGCAAGAAATCATCAATATCAAATCGAGTTTCAATTCCATTAGGGCAGAAATCGGCTTGAGATAGTCTTTGTTCAATTGCAGTTAAGATTGGTCGTAATGAGAAATCAATAAGTGCTTTTCTTTCGGCTGTCATGTTTGAATAAGTCATGCTAGTAGTTTCAGCAGATACGAATGATGCTGGAATACCAGATGCTCTTGCAATTTCTAAAGCAAGATATTGGCGAGCTTCATTTAATTGTAATTTAGCCGGATCAAATCCTAAAGCCTGTAATTCAACATCGGCATTTAAGAATGCGGTTGATCTTGTTGATCTTGATATTTTCCATGACTCTAACAACTTTGTAATTCGCTCTGGAGTTAAGTTTGTGCCATTTGACTTTAACACCATTTGTGGCATAGGCTCTTTGGCATACATTTCAGCAGCTTGCTCTAATGATGCAGCAGCTTTAATTGTGCGACCTGCTCGATTAAGTATTCCTTCATCTAATCCGTTAAATACAATTAATGAACCTAATCCAAATGGTGGCACTCGCTTGCCATCAACTGTGTAATACTCAATTTCTGTTGAGTTACCATTCAATGAAGCAAATACTCGACCAGGAGCAATTCTTGTCCATGCTCTAATTCTTGATGCATCTGTGGCTGCGTAAGCATCCATTACCATTCCATAAGCAACGCCATAAAGTAAAAGATCTTCAGCGATCCATGAATAAATTGCTGATCCTGCAACTCTTGGATCTGGTTGCATAATTACTCGATTTGGTCTTATGTGTTCATTTGTAAAATGATTATATTGTTCAATTGGTAAAGATCCGACTGTTGAACAAATTATATTTCTTGCACGCGCTCCGGCAGGTATCGCCATGTATTGTTCACGCGTTGCAGTTGTAGTTCCAAATAAAATTCCGCCAACTAATTGTTGTGCGTTATATGGTGAAAGTGCAGCAGCTACATCAACTGGATTTTCTTGTTGTGTTGCCCGAAATCTATCAAATAATCCCATTGGTACATAATATACCATAAAGTCCGATTTATCCGACTTGAATATCTATTTCCGTTTCAGGTTGTGTCGCAAAGTAACTTGCTAAAGCAGATGCCACAGCTGCACAAACTGCGACTCTACTTGCTCTCCTACCGATGATCCATGACCCATCCCCATAGGGCAGTTTAGCAGCGGATAGTGTTTGCTGGGTCAGTTCCTCCTGACCACCATGCTGTAATCGATGGGAATTGATTGCGCCTAACCACCGATCGCATGATTCAGCATATATCGCCCCATCCATATCTGTAATGGGAATTCCAGCAGGAACTAACCGACTTGCGACGGCTTGTGCAGTCCTTTTGGAATAAGCGACAGTCTGAACATTATATTTTCTAACATACGGAGCAATATCGTTTGCAACTGCTAAATCATTGATTGAATAATCATTTGACCAAGTATGAAGTAAAACTAAATTAAATCTTTCACCCGATAATTTTTGAGTTGCTACTAAAGCTGCAAATTTACGATCCGGACTAAGATCAAGTCCAAACCAAGTAGGTTTTTCAGGATCTAGTGGAATTGGATCAACTTTACACATTTCCCATTTTTGGGCATCAATAGCTGAATTAATTGTATCTACCCATTGGCATAAAACTTCAGTTCGCACAATATCAGGCGGATCATTAATAACTGCTTTTATGTTATCCGGATGGATTGTTATACCCAACGAAGGATTGGCTTGAGCAAATGCTGGCCAGTTGATTTCACCCGACGGAAGGGTAATTGGTGCATCAGGCTCGGCACTCCACTCAAACCAACCGATCGTATCGGAAGGGTTCACGCTGGCTGCGATAGCGCGTTCCCGAAGTTTGTTTAGGATTACTGAATGTTGATCTCCAGCGTTTGAATAAATCCACACTTGCGGATTTTTTGAAGCCATCATGGTATAGCGCATAGATGACCAAGCATCCTCATCTTTATATTCGCGTAACTCATCTAAATGAATACTGGATGGCGCTGAAATTCCTCGGCTTGCATTATTAGCTGCTTTTACCACAAAGCGCCGACCGCCTTTTAATTCCATTTCCTCAGCTCCATGTTGCCATCTAATCTTTTTTACTTCACTTGCCAATTTATCGTTTGACTCAATAATCGAAACCATCTGTCTAAAGGTTTCCAAAGATGTAGTTAATCTATGAGCTGATGATAGCTGTAAGTTTTCGCCCCATACAAACATGCCAGTCAAAACCCTAAGCATCATAAAGGTGGACTTTCCAGACTGCCTTGCAATTACCAGCCCACACTCTGAGTGGTAGTATCGCCCGTCTGGCTTGACCTTATGACCATGAATAGCCACGAATTCCTGCCACGGCATCAACGGCATACCGATTTCCTTAGCAAACTCAACCATTTCATGACCTTTAGACGGCAAATCATTCAATTGTGAGTGAATACGCGGAGTTTGCACACCTCCTATTGTCGATCCATCGTGATCTAATAAGATCTCTCCCGTTTTAAGATTAATCAAAACGATCCGGTCTGATCGTGGGCGATCGAAGTGTTTTGTGGGTTAGAAAAGGAAAGGGGGGTCGGTGGTTTCCTCGTGCTCACAAAAAAACGCCCACCCTTCCAATAATTACACTTACGACAAGCTGCAACTAAATTATCATCATTGTCATCACCATTTAATCGTCTAGGTATGACATGATCTACTGTATCTGCATACTGTCCACAATAGAAGCAAGTCCAATCATCTCGTTTAAGTATTCTTGGTTTGATCTTGTCATTCCATCGTCTAGTTCCTATTGCAGACTTAGACATCAATACCATCCTTTAAGCTTATGGTGTGCGAGCGCTGTGCAAGCACATCCATTGTATCTATGATTAATGTATTTAAGTCCTTGATCTATCTGTTTAATAGGATCTTTCTCTTTAGACTTAAGCACTTGAAATAGACCATAAGCTGTTGATCTTGGATTGTTTGCTTTTGGATTCCATCTACTTTCTTTAAATACTATTTCATCTAAACAGTAAAACTGTTCAAAATTGTAATTCATCTTATGAAATGTAATTTGCTTTAATGTATTAACCTTTAGTTCTTGAGATTGTGCTATATCAAATGCAAAGGTTTGTAAAACAAACATAGCTCCCCCGACTAGCCAGCACCTCGCGAGCTGAGCCTTCCGGGCTCGCGTTTTTGCCTTTGGGGCAAATACTTGCCTAGAGCGTATCATATTAAAGCAACCTCTCTTAGCCTAGATTGTCTATACCATCTCACTATGTGGACAGTGATTTACATCACATATATCTTGCAACTGTATCTGTAATCATCCTGTTCAAGCCAAGTATCTGAATAACCTGCCTCACTCATTTAGATTTACCAGCCCATCCATCGCCCTTAAATATCAATCCCACAGCTGAAAACATTCTAACCATCGGGATCTTGCATTTAGGGCAAGTCATACCACCATCATCCTCTTTATAGGTTCGGTGGACTGATCCGTAAGTGCCGCATTCTTGGCATCCATACTCATACGTTGGCATCATTTTCTCCAATCAATAGACAAGTATGACAGTCCAGACCACTAAACTGCCATGACCCACAAATGTTACATCGGCTAACTGCATTATCGGCTTGGCGCTTGAGTATCTGCTCAGCATCGTTTTTAATGCCTACACAACCGCAATCTCGGCATTGGTAGAGCGAGTGCCCAACCGGCTTATCTTTCCATTCAATCTCAATAAACTCAGTTGGTCGCTTGCAACCATTACACTTAAACTGGGTCACGATTTATCAGCTCATGGCATCTAAAACATGTGCCATCCTTAAATACACGATCATCACCACAAGCTTCACATTTAATAATTGATTTAACTAAATGTGCGCCATTGTCATCTAATTCGACAGTCCAACCGCTGCCATCTATAAACGCTATGTATCCCACTATTCCACCCCCTCAAAATACCAAGATCCTTTTGCTGTCATCTTTGCCCATTTGGCATGGTCTTTATTAGATCCTTTGCAAACATAGCCATAGTAAGGCTTACCGCCTTTAGATACACCTTGTTTTAATATATGCCCATGCTCGCAAGCAGGCGGTTCTTTTGGTGTTGCACCAACCGCATCAACAGCATCAGCGGTAGTCCATTGTTGCGGATCATCTTGTTTATTCTCAACTGCAAAAGAAGCTCTTAATGCATCCTCAACAGCTGCTGATCTAGAGCCAGGAGATCCGTAACGCCTTTGCTCTAATTTCTTTTCATATTGATTTGGCTCTGATTTAACTACCTTAGCCATTTCCTCTCTTGAAGCGCGTTTGCCTTTAGCTGCGAAACCAGCATTTGCGAGCGCACGACCGATCGCTGAAGTCTCACAATTCTCCAATGCAGAAGTGCTATTAACACCCTTTTCCGTAATGATTTCAAAAGCAAGACCAGTCGAGCACGGCTTCGGATCAGCCTCAGTTTTGAATAACTTGGCGAATACAATGAACCGCTTGTCATTCGCTTCAATAAGTTCAGTCTCGATACGATTATCAGGGTATTTCTCATGCCATTTTTCCAATCTCGATTCTACTGTTTCGTAATCTGCTAAATTAAACATTATTCCTTCCATTCAAAATCATTGTCTTGGACTGCTTCGAGCACTGTCCGATAGATAGATCCATAGGCGATAAAGTCTTTAACTGAATCGTAGTGATCTGGAGATTCAGTAAGCCTAGAAACCTTGACCAACGCCATACATAAAGCAGCTTGGTGTGGTGTGATTGGGAAATCAAGATATGCACTCCATAGTTGAGCGATTCTTTTGTGGTTGTAGTATGGGTGTCCATAGATACGACCGCGGTCTTGGATTGTAGTAATGACCTCATTTAGCAAATCCTCAGTTTTTGTCATAATCAAAGACCTGCTCAACTTTAAGTTTTTGCAATTTAGCCTGGTGATCTATGCAAGATTTCCAACCCGCTGCTCGACCGGCATAATAGCCGTTATCGTAAATTTCCTCTTTGCGGTGTTCATCCCAGAAATATAAAGCTGCTCCAATTAAACAGCCTATAATAAATCCGTATCCTACGATTTCCATTTGTTGCTCCCGTTCCGCAAATCATTCGTTTGCGTTGGGATTAGTATGACCCTATTTACTGACGGCGCAAGGCTCTTTTGGCGTGTCGTTTATAACGATTAGATAACGCTAATATCCTCAAGATCGTCGATATGGTCATCAATCGTGCGTTCGTGATAATCGGTTTCACGACCCATATGATTTCCTGTTATAAGTAAAGCTGCCATCTTTGTTTATTGGGATCAGCGTAGGGGTCATATTCTTGCCATTCCACTCAAGCACAGCGATGCCCATTTGCCAATTAGCCAAGCCTTTTGTGTAACTGGCTTTGGCGCGGTTCATAAGGTTGCCTACCTCAAGCCCGTAAAGGGGTCTATAAGCCCCGTAGAGCCCCTCAGAATAGGCTGACATACCTAGCCTATGGGTGTGCCCACAAACAACGCTCTTACCGGCCTTTTTGGCAAGATTTAGGGCAGTCTGTCCGGCGTTAGGATTCATGTTGCCTTCATCGCCATGAGCCAAGATCCAGCCCTTTTCAAATTCGTAGAATTGCTTATGGAAAGTTATGCCTAAAGAATCAAAATCCATAAACTTGGCATATTGCAACTCAGGCAGGCTAATTAAGCCAGGTACTTTTAATAAAGTGTTATATAAGCGATCAGTATGATTACTGCGGATAATATGAGCTTCTCGGCTGTGCTCTGTGAGAGCCCAAAGGATTTCTTGAGTAGAACTGCGATCATCGTCCAAAGTTTGTTGATAAGCCAAAGGTGTTTTCTCAGCCCATCGGCTAATTGTTTGAAAATCGATTTCATCGCCAACGCAAAGGACACTATCAAATCTCTCCCTCTTTGCTAACTTAATGACATTCTTAACTGCTACTTCATGATGGTATGGAATCTGTAAATCAGAAATTACCAAGTAACGCTTAATTAGTCGTCATCCTCATCTGGAGTTGGAATAGTTGGGATTATTCCTTTATCGCCTACGATCCAGTCAGGCATTGAATCAGGACTATCCATTAGATAAAGCGCAACAGACTCAGAAAATCCAGCCTTGCGTGCAGCTTTAAACATCTCATGTTTTGCTATATACCATTGATCTAATTTTGATAATGGTTCAGGAGTGTGGCGAACTCGACGACGATTGACTTTTTTTCGTGTGGTTCGCTTTCGTGTGTTCGCCATAAAAGAAATTATGACTTACTAATAATTACAAACAAATCATCGACACGCTTCTCAAGTCGATTTAATTGATCCTTCATAGATGACCCTGAGTTTGGCTTTAACTCTGAAAGGTAGGATTTAATAACCCATCGCAGAGCCAGCAATAAAGCGGTCGCGATACTGCAAACGCCAACGCCAAATGCGACCCATTCGTTTGGACTCATTTTTCGGACAATCCATAATCGACCTCTTTACCGGATGTTGGATCTACTGCTTTAACAATTGGAGCGACAATAGCACCAAGTAATGTTGCATAGGCTGGATGAATGTCAGCCACTATCGCTAGAGCAACAGTAATTCCACTAGCTGCCACAGCTCTCAAATATGACTTAATTGCTGCTTTGTGTTTTTTGGTCAGTTTCATTAATTGCCTTTCAGTAGTGGGATGTCGAACTTCTCGCCTGTTTGGTTTGGCTTGAAAGAAACATGAATGTGCTTATGATGTGGGTTGATACCTGTGTATTTTTTGAACTTCCAAAATGATTTAGCACTAGCAATTTTGCCAGCATGGATCACATAATAAATACGCTTATCCTTTTTTGCTGCGAGTCGAATCTGATCTGCCAAATCGAAACTAAGCCCTTCTTGGTCAGATAGGCGAGCGTCAATGTCGATGGCACATACTTCACCCTGTTCATTGGGGTTGTGCTGACTGACTCTGGCTGAATGGCGAGCATCACCAATCCATCCATCAGCTGTGCGCTTGCGATCAGGGAAGCAGTCATTTACCTGATCCCTAAAAGTTTCAGCAGCTTTAGATAACCAAGGCTTCATTAGCCAAGTAAAAGTTTTGCTTCGTCAGCGGTTAAACCTAAACGATCAAGGATTGCTTGGCGTGCTGTTTCTTTTGCTTCGGCTTCGGCTTGTTTCAGCTGATAATCTGCTTGATCTGCCTCATACTGAGCAAATTCAGCATCCGTCATTTCTCTATCAATAACTTCATCAGTTTCAATGTTGTGTATTCTTATAATTGGTTTGCTCATTATTTGACTCCATAAAGTAAAACTGTTCCAGTAGATAAATCTCCGCCACTATTACTAAATACTAAAGATGAAATTGCGGTATTTGCATTGTAAGCGCCAGTTCCTTCAAAAACAAATCCTACCGCACCTGTTAAATACCTACCATAATGTGTAATTGCTTTGTAATGTGATGTATTTGCATAATTAGCAAATGTTACACAAAATACATTATTTGCATCAGTTCGCGTAAAAGTTCTTCCACTCAGTTTGTAATATGTACTTTGTTCACCTATTGTATAATCTCCGTTAGTATTATCCCAACCATTTATTCTGTATAAACTGCCATTTGTTGAACCATTTGGTGCTATTCTAAAATCACCATTTCCTGTTGCGTTTGTAACTCCATAAATAATCGCAAACAGATTATTATATGAAGCACTAATTCCTGAAATTGTTGTTGTTGCGCCAGTTAAAGAAGTTGTAGATAATAAAGTCATACCACCAGCTGATAAATCAACCCAAGTATAATCCAAATCAGTATTTGAATTTTTTGTAAGATATTGTCCGCTTGTTCCACCTTTTAGATCAACTAAAGATGTGTCAACATTTCCTGCAAAAGTTCTAATTGCAGCAGCACCATCTTTGACTAGATCGGTGTCGGCTGGTGTTGTCCAGCCAAAGTTAGTAGTAGTTGGCATTTTATCCTTTTCCTATGAGATTATTGTAGCGTATTCCCAAGTTAAATTTGGGTCGATTGTGTTCCATGCCTCTGTGGCTGGGGTTGTATTCCAACGCATAGCCACTTGGCTAAATGCAACTGGTGAAACATTTATTGTGAGAAACAGTTCATTGAAGCGAGTACTCCAAGACCAGCCCTCAACATAACCTTCAAATGCCCCACCTGAGATTTGGCTCGGTAGGTTTTGAATATGAACTGGCATTCCCATAAATACAGCTAGTAGATCATCCCGATCTGCGTTATCAATTTCAGAATTAGTGATTGGGAATGTGATCGATTGGAATGCTGGGATTGGATAAGCTCTTTGGGCTATGTATCGGTCGGCAATAGCCTGAGCATCGACAGCGCCTTGAACCCTAGAGTTAATACTTTCAGATTTGTAGCCGTATAGGGCAATTGAATCTGTATCGATAGCGGTTACCTGTGAATTGTAATTGTTGCCATAATTGATAAAAATATCATTTCGAACATCTGCTGATCTCATTACAGTAGATAATCCAGCACCTAACGCATGACGAGCATCTAATTCAACATAACCATTTGTTAATAAATAATTTTGCCTATGGTCTGCATCTGCATAACCGATATTGCCTTGATTGTCCTCATAAATATATCCAAATGCTGAATTAGCAATATCTGAAATAATGTTGTAAATCGTATCGGTAACAGTAGATTGAGCGGTCATAGTATACAGACCAGGTTGATCAATAGATCCAAGTCCTAAATTAACTGCATTTTCCCAAGTTTCAGTTGCATCATAAGTTGCCCAAGTCGAAGCTGATGGCACATCATTCCAAGTTCCAAGTAATACGCTAGACAAAATTCCATAGATTTGATCGCCATCTTCATCTTGCGAAATGTTGTCATCCCAAATTTCTTTGGTTAATTTAGTTAAAGATCCCATAGCCAAAAGAGTATATTCGATAACCGTGGCTGATGCTCCGGTAGCACCCACTTGAACAGTTACATCTGTAACATCTCCACCAAATAAACTTACATAAGATCCAGTTGAGTCTTTTACTTGCAAATCAAAAGAATCATTTATGTCAAAAGGTAATGTTTGGCCAGATAAAGCAACTAGCGTAATTTGCATATAAGATGGAAGTGGCTGTTGATAAATATCTGTGCGACCTGCTTGATGCTGAATATCGCTTATTGCTATGTCAGTATAATCGACCCCACCGACAGTTAATTTCCAGTCTGGTGTAAATACTGTCATTATCTATCCCTTAATGCGCTGACACTTCTAGCAGATTGAGCATTTAAGGTTTTAGCAACAGCTCTTGCAGCACCTTCGCCATCAATTGCGTTAATTGTTATATTGTTAATTTGACCCATACCGCGACCGCCAAAAGTTGATCCGCTTGGAGTTGGTATATTTTCAAATCCCGATCTAGCAGATGGCGCTGGATTAGGTAATTGTCCTAGATTTAATCCTGGAATTAGATTTAATACTTTTGCCAATTCATTTGCTAAAGATACGACTAGACCAATTGCTTCTCTAATAAAAGTAATAAATCCTTGAACGATCCCGATAACTCCTGCAATCGCTTTTCCAAAACTTTCAGCATCTTTTTGAGTTTGAGTAAATCCTGAACTTAATCCATTTTCTCCAGTTAATCCTGCAATAAAAGCATTAAGGCTTGGAATGCCGGTTTCGTTTAAGAATCCAATAAACTTCTCAATCTCAGGTAATAAGGCTGTGCCAAGTGATTCTTTAGCTTCATCAAATCCTACTTTTAGGCGATCGATCTTGCCTTGAAATGTGTCAGCGTTTTCAGCTGCCGCGCCACCATAAAGATCAGCAAGTTTTTGTTGCACCTCTGTAAATGTAAGAGTTGATAATTCAGCCTTTGATAAGCCAAGACCTAATCTGCCAAGTGAAATAACATTTCCATCTTGCGCTCTACCTAAAGCGTTTGTGACAGTTTCTAAATCTTTACCTGATGCCTTGCTAATATCTAAAGCAAGGGTTAATAATTTTTGGGCTTGTTCTGTGTCTTTTGTAGATACTGCCAATCTTTGTAATGCCGGTCTTAATTGATCATCAGCAACACCAGTTGCAAGGCTAGTTTGTAGGATCATGTCCTCAGTAGCCTTTATTTGGGCATCAGTAGCCCCTGTGGCAGCCTTTAAGGCATTGGCTAACCTAAGTTGTGCCTGTTCATCTTCTATCGCAGCCTTGACCCCATCAACGGCTAATTTGCCAGCATAGGCAACGGCAGCAGCTCCGGCAACAGCAAATGCAGCAGCAGCCTTCTTTCCAAATGCCGCAATTTTTTCACTATTGGTTTGAACTTTACCATCGGCTTCATCTAGCTTCTTTTTTAAGTCATCAATATCCGCAAGGATCTTGAGCGATAGGGTTCTGGTATCTCTTGCCATTATGCCCACTTATCCAATATGCGGTTGTATGCAGCTTCCCATTTATTAATCAATTCAGGCTGAATTCTGCGAAGGGTTGGATAAATGAACCATCCGCGAGATCCACGACCTTGCCTTCCAGAATATGTAGGGAACTGTTTGAATTTATTTGAACCAAACTCAACGCCACCCCATAGGGTTTGTGTAGAAGCACCACCTGAAAATTTTTGTCTTGCAAATCCGTATTTGAATTCGCCGATCTTGCTTGATTTTGATACTTGGACGCCATCCGCGACTCTCTGCGCAACCTTGCCTGACTTTGTTCGACCTCTAGCTGCTGTCTTAATTTCTTCAGAGGCATAAGTCGCCAAAGCAGCAGATTGAACTCTTGCTTCCTCTGTGGCTTGCGCATCCATGACTTTGAAAGCTTTAAGAATATCGCGTATATCGTTGCGACTGTAAGCAATTGTTTCATTTGCCATACCTCTGCTCCAATACTTCTATCGCTGTCAAAATGTCGTCCGAATCAACCCATTCACTCATTGGAATCTGTGTGGCTAGTGCCAACTCAACCAATAAACGATTTAGGCTTCCTGCTGGGTAACTTTTGGGTTTGCATCACCAACTATGACATCTGCGACTGTTTCCATCCAAGCCTCAAATGGTTTAACTGGGTTTCCGGCATTTTCTCGCTTATGTGCGTTATATGCTAAAAACATTAGATCCCACATGCCAAGTTTTTCTTTGGCTTGCCCGATCGTGTTGCCAGTTTGCTTTTCCCATTTTGCCCACTCAGGCGGTTGGGCTACATAAGTGGCTTGCTCGCCTGAGTTATATTCAATTGTAATT
>Ga0315909_10005577_pt1 | contig 14391 bp, 31 predicted proteins | sample LakEriMetagenome_11_FD_203527 | JGI IMG/M metagenome (GOLD analysis project Ga0315909, IMG submission 203527) | Freshwater fungal communities from buoy surface, Lake Erie, Ohio, United States - Buoy 2 MA125 | ecosystem: Environmental > Aquatic > Freshwater > Lake | place: USA: Lake Erie, Ohio...
TAGGCCGTAGACCCCGAACCGAACTACTGGGCTCTCGCCTTTCTTCTCATCGAGCCATAGGTTCACATCGTAGTACTTGTCGCCTACCGATGTGGTAGCCCACTCATCGTCAACGAGTGGTCTTATGGTCACCTCGCCCTTAGTTCCGTTCGCGCAGAAGCGGATAAGGAACTTGCTTGAGGTAAAGGATTCATAGGTCATCTTCATCACGTTAGTGCTTTAATTATTTGTGCTACAATTAGCACCACAATGTTAGCGAAAATAACTAATTGTAGGAATGACATACCCTTGGCGGCTATCTTGTCAATCAGTTCAGAGAACTCATCGTTACTGGAAATCTTCTTCATCGTATTGTTCTTCTTTAATTACTATGTGTTGTGCGTATCGTACCCGTGTGATAATTTTACTCATCGTGCTGTCGGAGGTAAGCCTCTTCTTGTTTCTAACTATAGGCTTCATCGTAGTGCGTCTTGAAGTTCTTGTCTCGTTAGGCCGGCCTCATCAGCGAGCCAGTTCATAAAGGTGTCCGACTGATGCGAGCGTACCACTACATCGGTTGCCGTAGAGAATATGTTGCTAGTTCGTGCAAACACAAACCACACCTCTACTGGAGGAATAAGCGTTCCGTTGTGGATGTTCTCAATAAAGTCATTGAAACTCCATTTCCAACTTACGTCATCATACCTACCAGTAGTCCATCCGTTGGCTACACTTTCGTAGCCATCGTTAAAGTCAACAGCAATGTAGCCTCGGTATCCTTGTCCTTCCCACTTTGCACCTTTGATGCAGATTGGGGTTCCCTCAAACGTCTCGTAGTTCTCTACGTCACGCGTCTTGTCAAGCGTATAGGCGTAGTTAAGTTGGCGCATCGAGTCCTCATTAGGGTCAAACTCTTGGATGATGACAGCATACTCCCAGTGTGATTCGTTGCACCCCTCGCAGATTATCTCATCTGATCCGTTGTACTCGTAGAAGTCGCTGTCTTGGTTAATCTCTTGCCCACACTCCACACAATTTTGGATAGGCTCTGCTGTTGGGTTATCTGAATAGTCTTTCATAGTTATTTGTTTTTGCTGTTGTTTTTATTGGTTAATTGTTTTGCTAGTTCAAACGCATCCTCCTGATTGGTGAATGACTTGATGAACCTGAACGGCTCCTGAAGTAGCACATCGTGCTTTTCAGTGTCTGGGTTGTATGATACTACGTATTCCATAATCAAAAGGTTTGTGTGTCCATAACCTCTCGGCTAATAATCTTGGCGAACCTAAACGCTTGGTCGAATGAATCGAACTCGTACCCAAGGTCTTGGTCGGCATCGTCCCTTAGGACGTAGATGCCGCCTTTGCGCTGAATGCGAACCTTGGCGATCGGTAGTGGTGGGCTAAATATCTGCCCGAAGAATGATTTGCTTTTCATAGTTTTTAGTTTTTGATTGGGTTTAAAAAATGGGGCGCAGCCGCACCTACCCCCATCGTGTATGAAATATCCATTGTGCGGATGACTTCTTTAGTTTGTTTTAAAACGACTCTTGTGTTCCTCGTCGGTAGAATTGTCAAAGTAGTATGTCCACTTGCCCATCTTAATGTATAGGCATCCGTTGTCTATAGTTATCACTTTGTTCTTCTTACCCGACCTTCTGATTTCAATTTGTACTGGCTTCATAGTTTCTAATTGTTTATTGGTTAGTTAATAATAAAATCTTCAGTAAGATTCAAACGCTTAATTTCTTCGGTAGTCACTTGTTCTGCAAATAGGCAAAGAATCCTTTCTCCATCTTCGGGGTTTTGTGTGTTAGGCTCATCACTTGTCACATAAAAGTCTGACCACCTCCATCCGCCAAGCAGTTCGTTCAGTTCGAGGCATCGTTCTTCTGCTTCTTTACGAGTCCCAAGCATAAAGGTTTGGACTGATTTGAATTCGTAAACTGCATCAATGTCAATATCAACTTTCATATCGCTTGGATTGCAAAGTTCAGTAAGGTATCCACCTTTGTGGATTTTGTCCGTAACTGCGTCCATTGCTTCGTCAAGGTTTTCTGCTTGAACCTCAATGATGGTGCTGTTGCGAACTGCAGCGATAAATGAATAAATTCTCATAGTGTCTATTTTTATAGTTGATGTTCGGTGATGTATACTCTGATGGTTTGGTAGTCGTCTACCTCAATGTGGTACTCGGTATCTTCATCGCAGTACACGTCTTTGATTTCGTGCCTTGCGTTTACTGACCTCTTGGTGGCCTCAAAGAATTGGAGTGCTGCACCTTCGGTGACAAAGGCTTCGTGGTCGTTCAGGTCGAGGTCGGAATGAGTCTCGTGGAGGATGTAGAATTTCATAGTTTAGTATTTAATTTGTTTATCAGTGGAGCATATGTTGCTCAATTCGTTCTCAAAGAATTCAGTCATTTGCTCAAAGTCAAAATGAACTTTTGCGTTTTCGTCAATGTGGTAGTACACAGGAACGATGATTTGTTGGGGGATGTGGGTTTTCATATTGTTTATTTATTAGTTAAAGTTCTAAAACAGCAAGTGAAACGTTACCCTCGCGGTCTATCCACCCCTCATTGATTAAGGCTGTGGCGGTTCGGCCGTAGGAGCCCTGAAGGCTCCAGGCCATACCGCTTCTGACTAAGTCAGCGAAGAGGCACACGACTTCTTGGTCGTTTAGTTCGCCCTGTTCGTAGGCGATGATGTTGTCGATTGATGATGTTTCGTTGTTCATATTAATTGTTTTATTGATTGGTTATGTAAAGGTGATAATGGATTTTGGAATATGCAAGAAAAAGTTATTAACAATTTGTTATCTTAAACTCAGGGAACCGCACTTCACTTCTAATTCGTTATTGCTTGGGTTAAAATACCTTACGGACGTTCCGTAGGGAGATTTCCCCTTGATTTTATACTTACCACACCCGCACTTACTCACCTTGAAGTCGCTCATCTTTTGTTTAAAGAATCGCATTGTGTCCTTTGAAAAGTAGTAGGGCGCAGTTTCTGCTGTTAGTTTTTTTATTTGGCCTATTGTCATAGTTTCTATTGTTTATTAGTTATTGAATCGTAAACCAATCTTCGTCCATATTGAACTCATCGATTTGTGCTTGACTAACGAATGCTTCGCAATACCACGAATCACCGCCATCACTATTGCTCGTTAGGTCTGCCGTTACGTTAGTACCCAACAAGGTTTCCCACTCACGAGTAAAGTCGTTGACGTCGCTTTGAGTTCCGTCAAAGTATGTCCATACTCGAAGGTCATTTATTGTTTCCATAGTTTCCATTGTTTGTTTTTTAATTTGTACGTATGTCATCCAATACTTATCGCTATCAGTTGTCACGTCATCTTGGTCATTCATCAAGTCCATAAAATCAGTAAGTTCAATAATTAATATTCCCTTTCCATAGTGTAGGCCATAAAGGAATTCTATGCTTTCGTATACATTGTTCTCAATGCGTTCTGCCTCTTTTCGTTCAAACGATTTTATGGGCATTAGTAAAATGTAGGTTTTCATAATTTCTAATTGTTTATTGGTTGTTTTCGGTTAGTACTTTGTGGGCTTCCTCTATCTGTTCACCAAGGTCAACGGATAGCATCTCAATGATGTCGAAGGCAATTAATTTGTTTCGCGTTTGGTCATCAGTTGCATTGATGAAATCCCCAACAGCATTTAGGTATTCGCCATATGCTCGTACCATATTCTTTAATTCAGTTTTCATATGTTCTATAGTTTTATTGGTTAGTAAGGCCGTAAAGTAGTGTAGCCGTAGGCTATAATCTTGCCATCAGATAGCAAGCCATCTAGAATTTTAATTGCACTCTCCGTAGGTTGTCCCTCAAGAATAGTATCTTCGGCAGTTCCGTAGGCGGTGCTTCTCATAAATAAATCGTAGGTTTCCATATCAATTGTTTTTTGGTTAAGATGCCTCGCGGCATTTCGGCTAATATCAAGCCTCTTCAGTTAACCTTAATAAACTAACAATTTTCTATAACCTACTTCAGCCTCTGATTTCGGGAACATTTCACTGATTGAGTCAAAATTCTCCTCAAGGCATTCAATCATCAAACGAAGTTCAATGCGCTTTACTGCCTTTGCTTGGTCGATTGACTTGCACACAAAACATTCTCCAATTGACACAAAGTCGTTTTGGTCATAGTAAACCGCCTTTGCGCTCTTCATTGAATTCAGTACGCTCTTAATGCTTTGCTCAAGGTACTCTTCACGATAGCAATTCTTCTTGATGAAGTCCTTGAGTGTGGCATCAGAAATGATGGACATTTTGTGGTTGTCAATGTTTTTTTGTACGAGGAAGTAAGTTTTCATAACGATTGTTTTTTTGGTTAAGACCTACCGAAGTAGGTTTCGAGTATTGAACTCATCTTCAGTTAACCTCGTATGCGAATTTTAACTCACCATCAAGTAGTAATGGCTGATAGTCACCTCTCGCAGTTAAATCTTCAGTATCAAAGAAATCAGTACTAAATGCCACCTCGTATTCGGGGAACATTATGCATATTCCGCCATATTCACCATAACGAGGATGCTCGGCAAGGATTACATTTTGGTGGGCATCATTACGCAACTCATTAAGCACCGAAGCACCCTTGGAGGTAAGGTAGGAGTAGAAAGCAGTAGGAGTCATAGGATAGTGGATTAAATGATTGATGGAGCAAATGTTATAACTGAATTTGACATATGCAAGTCTTTTTTTTAATCTGCCGATAACTCATTGATAATCAGCGACAAAAATTGACATCCTGCGCGCGCGTAACGCGCACATACGCATAGCGCGTAGCATCTATGGGGAAAAATTGAGGTGTGGGAGGGAGTGGGGAGGAGTGGGGAGAGGTGATTGTTCCACTCTTCTCACGAAGAACAAACCAACTCACCAACAAACCAACCACAAAACCATCACCCAAACGCCATAGCCACTCACCATAGCGCACTAACCAAAACGCCAAAACTCTGCAACCAAATCAAGCAAACGCGAGGGGCATACCTATGGGATTGCGTTTCCGTTTGCGTGTGCGTACGTTTATATATGTATATTATCCCCTGGATATTTATTTCTCACTCTCAGATGCTTCTGACTTCAACCCTTAGGTTGAAAAAGAAGCTAGAGGGGTAAACTTAAACATTGACGATAGAAGTCTTAATAGCTGTTCAATGATTGTGGGTCTGGGAGGTGGAGGGTCCCTAAGGACCCGTATACCTCCTACTAGTAGCTTAAAAATAACAAGTAAACTGAGTAAACAACAGCTATAATGGGCTAGAACGAACAGACCATAGTTGTCGCTTATTCTAGGTGCCTGAGCATTTTAGGTACTGATGAACGTGGGGGCTCTGCTTAGGCGACGCCCCCTATCTATTGTTAGCTAAAGCGATTGTCTTTTAGATCGCTTTACTATAGAGCTATAGAACCTTAGGCTATGCGAAGGTACGGAATATTTTCCAAACCACAAAATATTACGTATATTTGTCTTGTCACAACACAAACAACGCTATGATAGGATACATCTACAAGACAACCAACAAGTTAAACAACTGGATATACATAGGACAACATAGGTCTTCTAAGTTCAGTAAGTCATACAAGGGGTCCGGAAAGGTCCTTATTGATGCATTTGAGCTCTACGGTAAGGAAAACTTTCATACAGAGGTGATATGCTGGGCAGAAACAATGCAACAGCTAAATGATCTTGAGAACCTATGGATATCGGCTTATAGGATAGAGAACTGTTACAACATCTCTGGTGGTGGTAACGGAGGATTGTCATACATATATGTTGACATTGAGACAAAACTAATTTACCTATCTGCAATTTCAGCTTCTTTAGCTGTTGGTGTAAGTAAATCAACATTTCTTAAATGGGTAAACAGAAATGGAAGGAGTAAGGGTTACGACAAGCACGTAAAGCTTAGAACTACTGACTCTATCAGGAAGAGTAAGAATTTATCGATATACAAGAGGTGGGTTATGTTGCCAGCTAATTTTTTGCTTAGGATGCAAAACCCTAAATTTGCATAGTGGATTGTGTTGTGACGACAGATTCTGCGATTAGGGCCTTCGGGCCCTTTTTTATTGTGGCTATCTTTGCCCTATGATTAACACCGCAAAACAAGTTTTCTTATGAAACTAAGTAACTACGTATCGTTAGCTGAGGTCACCAAGAGTGATACTGCTAAAAGAAAGGGTATCAGTAACGAGCCCACCCCAGAGCATCTAGAGAACCTTAAGACAATCTGTACCGAAGTCTTTGATAAGGTACGTGAGCACTTTGGTGTTCCTATCTATATTTCTAGTGGGTACCGCTCTGCTGCCTTGAATAAGGCTATTGGTGGCAGCTCTACCTCTGACCACAACCTAGGACGTGCTCTTGACCTTGACCAAGATGGTCACGGCAATGGGGTAACCAATATGGATGTGTTTAACTTCATCGTAAACAACCTTGAATTCGATCAATGCATATTTGAGTTCGGGACAACTAAGAACCCTGACTGGGTTCACGTGGGTTACCGCAAGGGAGCCAACAGGAAACAGATACTTGTAGCCTATAGAGATGCTGCTGGCAAGACAAAATACAAGCCGTTTAAATAATATCTTTGTATCTATGAAAGCAAAGATGACTGTTTACCAGAACGGCGGTAAGATGACTGCGGACGATAAGAAGCAAGAGCTTGCTAGAAAGCTGTTCGGTTCTATTCCTAAGTTTAACAAGGAAGAGGCTCGACGCGGTATGATGGCCGAGAAGATTAATAAACTCCAGAAGGAGTACGACTACTGGACCAAGAAGGGTGAGCCCACTACCGCCTCTGGCGTAAAAGTTCAGATGGACAAGATTCGTGAGGATATGAAAAAGTATACTGGTGGCGGCAAGGTGGATATGACATACGCTAAAGGCGGAAAGGTAGAAGACAAAGTCAAAAGACTTGAGAATCGCGAAGCCAACCTTGTAGCTCGTGGCAACAAAGCAGTAGACGAGGGTAGGGAGCGTAAGGCTGACCGACTTCTAGGAAAAGCAGCTCGCGTAGAGAACCGCGTAATAAAGGCCAAAGAGTCAGCCCCCGCAAAGAAGATGATGGGCGGCGGTAAGATGGAATACGGTATGGGCGGCAAGATGAAGAAGTACCTTATGGGAGGCCAAGTAAAGATTGACAAGAACAAGGACGGAAAGATTTCCGCCATTGACTTTAAGATGCTAAAGAAAAAGTAAACAGTTATGAAAGCTAAGAAATACAACTACGGTGGTAAGATGAGTGAGGAGTCTAGTGAGGAGATTGAAATCAAGTCAATGGATATGGCCTCTGGTATGAAGCAGCTTGAAGCTGCTGTCAAAGCCTCAGGCAAGACTCCTACTCACTACAAGTTCAAGGCCTGCTTCTACGAAGAGGACGAAGACTAGATATTGTAAGCAAAATTGCTTATGAACCTAATTGATATCTACAGCGAATACTGTGTAGACTCCAACGGATGGCCTACTACGGATAAAGGTTCGTTCCACGACTACCTAGAGGCATACTACACTGAAGAGTTTGCTAACCCAGACAGGGTTACGTCAGTACTTGAGATTGGTGTACAGAACGGAGGAAGCCTGATACTCTGGCACGAATGGTTTACGAATGCCAAGATTGTTGGCATAGATGTAATGGATTCGTGTTTAAACAACTATAAAGAAGCATCACTTGGTCGTGAGTTCCCAAGGATTGAGATCATCATTGGTGATGGGTACGACAAGGCTGTTGTAGACACCCACAAAGACAACAGCTATGACTACATCATTGACGACGGACCCCATAGCATAGAGAGTATGAAGATAGCCATCGAGCTGTGGATGCCAAAGGTTAAAAAGGGAGGCAAGCTTATCATCGAAGACCTCCAGAGCGTAGAGTGGTTTGAGGAACTAGCGTCTCACGCAAAGAAATTTGGTTACGAAAAATATCGGACCTTTGACTTCCGAGAAAACAAATTAAGAAGCGACGACCTGATTTTTGAGCTAGAGAAGTGAAAACTAAAAAGTACTACGACAGCAACCCCAAGGCTTACCAAAAGAAGAAGGAGTACGATACAGAGTATCACTCCACCGACGAGCGTAAGAAGTACCGGGCTGAGCTCAACAGAAAGAATCGACAAGCCGGCAAGTACGGAAACGGAGATGGCCTAGACTACGACCATACTGAGCGTAGGTTTATATCAGCAGTAAAGAACAGATCTAAAAAGTAAACAACCCACAATATGAAAAATACATTATTATCACTGCTTGCTGCTTCAGCACTACTAAGCTGCGCAACTGAAGAATCAAAAGACGCTAAGGCCCTTAAGATCCACGAAGGCCTATATGCCTTCTGTGGAGCATCGGGTGCTGAGCTAACGGGAAGGCAAATCGTAGTCCAAGGAAAGGTATTTGAAGAGGGATGTTCTATCTGCCCAGTTCTAGACGGACCTTCAGTCTCTAACCTAGCTATGGAAGGCTATAGTTTTAGCTGGGGTTCTGAATTCAGTACCGATAGAAACTTTCAGTACCCAAACAACGACGGAAGCACGGTATGGGATGGTAAGTCAGTATGGTCTCTGTACTGGTACTTTGACACATCTAGCTTTATTCCTCAGTACAATCCTAAAACACAGGATTGGGAGATGATGCACCCAAAGAACCGCTCGTTTATCGTTAACACAGACTACGCGGTAACAAGCGAGAGCAATATGTTCTGTATGCCCTGTGAGGTTTTCGATACCACAGAGACAGGAATCGTTCTTGCTAAATGCTACGGACCTATGAATGAGGCAGCTGTTCCTCTGCGTAGGGCTATCGACGTAAAGACTGGTATGAAGTCAATCACTGCAGCGATAGCAGGAAAGCCATACCCAGTAGGAACTCCAGTTCCAGTTATGGAGATGAGCAAGAAAGCACAGAAAAAAGCAAAACTCTAATGAAGGCCAAGAAAAAAGACAGCCACGTAATGGTTCCAGCACCAGCGGGCCACCACTGGATGATGGAGAAAGGTCGTTACTATGTGATGGCTGACAAGGACGGTAAGTTTACCCCTCACGAAGGTGCTTCGAAGGAGGCAAAATTCCGGCTATACTCCGCCCATCAATCTTAGCCTGAGCGATAATCTTCTTGCCAAGGGGAGTATCCTCGTGTCCTTTTAGCTTTCTGCCCAAAAGAACTGTAGGAATACCCTCTGCCCTGTTGGGGATGGTCTTGTTTACGGTTTTTTTGTCGTACTGAAGCTCCACAGTCTCCTTTCCAGAGGCTATATCCCTCCACCTTTCCACAATCATACGCCCCTGCTGAGTTAGTGAGTATCTTTTTCGGTAGTTCCACCTGTTTTCATCACGAAACCACATAGAGGTGTCCTTGTGTATGTCGATATCCTCCATCGAGAAGTAGTCGAACAGCAATTCCCGCTTCTTCATCCTAACAGTTAACCAGTCCTTGGTCTGGTTGTAGGACTTCGACAGCTGTTGTCCCATCCACTCGATGGTGAAAAACTCTAGGTCGTAGGCGAAGAGAAGGAAGTCTACCTGTATTGGCAGGAGCTTATACTCCTGCTTCATAAACTTGTTGGCGTGCCAGACAAATTTGTATAGGGTAGGACCGCGTTCATCACGGTATGCGAAGTCCCTAAACTTTAGGTCTTCTTTTTTCTTGAACTTTTTAGCCAATGAAGTAAATTGTATCTTTGTAGCAAAAGTACGAAATATGGCAACACTTAGTGGACAAAAGGTAAAGAACGCATTTGCTTCGCTGCTAAAGCTGGCGACGAACACCGCTACCACCACCCTTAAGAACGTAGAGTCAGGAGACGGAGTGGCAACAGCACTTCAGGTTGCTACCACCAAAGTAGGCGTCAACGGAATCTTGGAGTTCCCAACGGTTCCAGCTACTGGGTCTACCGAGACATCAGCGCTTCTGCTTAACGCATCCAACCAAGTCGTAAAGCGAACCCTTAACGCTGCCGCCTTTTCAGGAGGCGCCGTTACAACGGCGACCCTACCTCTTGCCATCACCAGCTCAACGGTACGCCTTGACAATCCGTCGTCTATATCTGACATTGGTGCCATCGCCAACGGAGACAGGTTTTTGATTTATGACGTATCTACCAACTCTTGGAGGAGGATAGACTACTCAAACCTTAAGTCTCTGATAAACCCCGGAGGATATCAGTCAGCCCCAGAACTTGTTGCTCGCACGGCAGCGACGCTTACGCTTACAGGAGCTCCAGCATACCTAGAGTTTCAGCCCATAGGAAGCCTTGCGACAGAGTCTAATAAAGTTGGAGACGGCGGCGCATACTACGACATCACCACCGTATACGGGGGAACAAACGACTCAGTCACGTTCCTTCAGGATGGTGGAATCTACCAGATTACGCTCTGCGCTCCAGTTGTTACCGCAGCAACGTCTACCTCTGTCCAGTTTGACTTTATGGTAAACGGAGTTATGGTCAACTCTTCAGAGACGGAATTTAAGGCTTCTGGCGACCACTTTGTCACCCAGTCCACCTTCGCTAACCTAAACGCTGGAGATATTATATCTGTCACCGCAACGGAAACTGCTGGTACGGCAACTCTAAGCCAATACTCTATCCTTCACTTCCGCAAGCTTTAATGGATAAGGCTGCAGCTAGGATTGAGCTGTTTATGTTTGCAAAGAACAGCTTCGATGACATATTGAACAAGGCCGAGGATCTTGGCCTTATCGATGAGTTTATGATGATTGCATCAGCAGGGCTTGTGGTAGACCAGATAGACGGAAACAGCGTTGTAGAGTCTGTGTCTAACATCAACGTAGACACCAAGGAGGAGATGATTTCCTTGGTAACATACCTTATGGGAGCCTACAGCGAGGACGACGAAGCCGACGATACAACCAATATAGATTATTGGCTAAATTTGAACTAAATTAAAATGAAATGGAACTCATCAGAAAAATCATTGCGGGAACCGACCCACTGAAAGCCTTAGCCTACTATGTAGGCCAGAAGGCGGGGGACGGAGAGATCGACTCAATCGTTCTCGACGGTTCTCACCTCCACTACCACGGAGAGCGCAAGTACCTAATATACCTAAAGAAGGAAGACACGCTTATGCTGTGGAAGACTATCGAGGGTATGCCAGTTATAGTAGAGTACGACTGTAACTTCTAGTTGTAACCGACTTACAACTTTTATTTATTTCAATTAAACATATGATACCATTGTACCACATCCTAGTGCACATACCTAGCGCTGTAAATGACACCATCAAGGTGGGAGAGTCAGAGCTTTACCTCGACACTAAGTTCAACGAGTTCCAACACCGCACTATGAAGGCTAAGGTTGTAGGCATTCCAGCCAAGTTCAAGTCCGAGCTAGAGATAGGAGACTACGTATTCCACCACCACCACGTTGCACTCAACGACACCCAAGTCGTTGACCCTAAAGAAAAGATATACCGCGTAAACTACGACCCCTTCGGCGGTCAGGGCAACCAGGCATACCTTATCGAGAAGCCTGACGGAAGCCTTATAGCTGTTGCTGACTGGGTGTTCCTAGAGCCCTTTGATATCGATGCTGATAAAGAGAAGAGCTTCATAGAAATCATCACCCTCAAGGAACCAGAGAAGCGCTGGGGACGTATCGTTTACGGAAGCCAGTGGCTAGAGGAGGAAGGTCTCGCTGTGGGCGACGTGGTGTACTTCGCCAAGGACGCAGACTACGAGATGGACATCAATGGCCGCAAGTTGTGGCGTATGCAAATCCACCACCTGATATGTCAAAAGCTGTAAAATTCACAACAGTTACTGCTGCGCGTAACCTCATCTCTGCGATGGAGGCTGCTATCGGCAATATGACCGAGGAGATCCGCAAGCCGGTAGACCCCGATCTAACGGGGTCCGCCCGCAAGGCAGAGCTGCAAGCGATCAAGGATACAGCCCTAGCCTGCAAGGAGCTTATCGTAGAGAGGCAGAAGCTAGAGCAGCTTGTTGGCGACATCGAGGAGTCCGGATCCTTTGAAAAGGAGAAGGACTTCAAGGGAGGCTTCGCTGAGAGGATGGCAAGATAATGGCTGGCCTGAAGGTAATAGACAAGCAGGAGGTGATAAGCATCTGTCCGAACAATTCGGACGGACCTATCATTGAGATAGAATCCCTCAGCATCCAGTTACCAAAGCCGGAGGGTTTCCTCTTTAGCGACCTACCCAAGCATCAGCAGATGTGGAAGCGTCAGGACATCCCTAGGGAGCTTGCGCAGATAAACTCTATGGACGACTGGTACGAGTCCCCCAGAGAGTTCCAGCAGAGGTGGAGCCCCTACATCGAGCAGGAGTTCAAGAGGCGTAAGGAAGGCCTGTGGTTTATGAACAACGGTGAGGAGACCTACATCACGGGTCACCACTATATGTTCCTCCAGTGGAGCTCGATAGACATCGGATACCCTACGTACCTAGACTTTCAGCGTAAGCTGTTTGTCCACCTATCGGCCTGCGAGGCAGACCCTCGGTGTCTTGGTCAGATATACACCAAGTGCAGGCGTTCTGGGTACACCAATATGAGTGCTGCTGTGCTTGTCGACGAGGGCAGTCAGGTGAAGGAAAAGCTGTTGGGTATTATGAGCAAGACAGGAACAGACGCCCAAGAGGCGGTATTCGGCTCTAAGATCATCCCCATATTCAAGGGCTACCCATTCTTCTTTTCTCCTATCATTGACGGAACGACTAACCCAAGGATGGAGCTCGCCTTCCGCGAGCCCTCGAAGCGGATCACCAAGAAAAACAAGACGACCTCACGAGGTGAGGCTCTCGATACTATAATCAACTGGAAGAACACTACCAATAACGCGTATGACGGAAGCAAGACCCATATGCTGTTTCTTGATGAGGCTGGTAAGTGGCTCAATCCTAACGACATAAGAGAGGTGTGGAGGATCCATAGGACCTGTCTGCTCGTTGGACGTAGGGTGATTGGCAAGGCGATGGTGGGGTCCACAGTAAACCCTCTAGACAAGGGCGGCAGGGAGTTTAGGAATCTGTACTACGACTCCGACCCTAACGACCGCAACGAGAACGGAAGGACCAAGAGCGGGCTTTATAAGATATTCATCCCGGCATACGATGCGATGGAGGGATTCTTTAGCCAGTACGGCCTGCCTATTGTTGAAGACCCAGAGACTCCAATGCTTACCGAAGACGGAACTATAACCGAAATTGGAGCTAGGACGTTCTTAAAGAACGAGAGGAAGGGCCAGCAGAACAACAGCTACGAGCTCAATGAGATCATACGCCAGTTCCCCTTCACCGAGGACGAGGCGTTCCGCGACTCGACCAAGAGTTCTCTGTTTAATATCCAGAAGATATACGAGCAGATACAACACAACGAGGAGCTGTACCCCAACCCTGTGGTCATCGGCAACTTCCAATGGAAAGACGGAAAGATGGACAGCGAGGTGATCTTCGCCCCCGACCCTAATGGGCGGTGGCGTGTGGCTTGGCTGGCACCTACCGATATTCGAAATAAACGAAAGATTGAGAACAATAAAGCTGTTGCCCCCAACGGAGCATTCGGGGTTATGGGTGTTGACTCCTACGACCTTGACACCACCCTTGACTACAGGTCTTCAAAGGGTGCCTGCCACGTATACAACAAGTTCTCGATGGAGCACCCCTCCAATATGTTTGTCGCGGAGTACGCCTCACGGCCTCCGCTTGCCAAGATATTCTACGAAGACATCCTTATGGCTGCGGTATTCTACGGGTACCCTGTTCTGATAGAGAACAACAAGTACGGCATCGCTAGGTACTTTGAGTCAAGGGGCTACGACGAGTACCTTATGAACCGCCCTGCGCATCTAGCGTCCACCTCTTCAAAGATGAACGTAAAGACAAAGGGGATACCATCCAACAGCCAAGATGTCATTCAGGCTCACGCTCAGGCTATTGAGTCCTACATTCACGACCACGTAGGCCTCCACAACGAGAGTGGTAAGTTCGGACGGATGTATCTAAACAGGACACTTGAGGACTGGATAAACTTTAAGATAGACGACAGGACAAAGTTTGACTTAACAATCAGCTCAGGGCTGGCACTTCTTGCCGCCCAGAAGCAGGTCAAGGAAGTCAAAAAGACAAACTTCAACGAGCGTGTTTTCTTCCGCAAGGGTAAGGAAATTAGGCGATAAGTTAAGTTCGTACCTTTGTCCATAAACTCCGATAAATGGATCAATACTCTTCAAAAGATAACTCATACGACTCTACGTTTCCAGACCCTTTTGCCTCGCACGATGTAAAGGTTGGAAAGAGGTACGGTCTTCAGTACGCAAAGGCTGTATATGGCCAGTGGGGAAGCGCCCAGTACGAGGGCTCTCTGTACAGCAAAAGATTCCGTGAGTTTGAAGTATCTAGGGACTACGCCAACGGAA
>Ga0315909_10005582_pt1 | contig 14386 bp, 14 predicted proteins | sample LakEriMetagenome_11_FD_203527 | JGI IMG/M metagenome (GOLD analysis project Ga0315909, IMG submission 203527) | Freshwater fungal communities from buoy surface, Lake Erie, Ohio, United States - Buoy 2 MA125 | ecosystem: Environmental > Aquatic > Freshwater > Lake | place: USA: Lake Erie, Ohio...
AATCTTAGTACCGCCACCAAAGCCGAAGGTGACTGCATTGATTTTTTCCTGCACCCGCCCACTGTTGCGATTTAACAGCTGGGTGATTTCACTGATTCGCGTGTGAAAAACAAAAACTCGCGCATTAAGTACTTGACCAAAGGCACGTCCTATACGAAGAAAAAAGGGTGCATGTGCTTCCATGGATTTACTTACATCGATCAGCACATAAATCCGCGGCATGATTTGGTCACGTTTTTTAAATCTGAGCTTGAGTAGCTCACCGCCGGTGGAGAAGCCTTGCCTGATCGTTGATAAAACATCGATGCGATGGTTTTGATGGGTATGTATCCACTTGCGCATGAGTTTTTTTCGTAAGCGCTGTTCTAATGGACGAATATAGGCTTCGAGCTTGTCTATATCTTCGGGCATCCACTTTTTGAAATCTTCGTGCAAGGGATCGACTTTACTAGCACCACCCATTGCCTGCGGAGATTCCATACTATCGCCATACCCGCCTTGAAAATCTAAGCCAACCGATGGCTTAGCCTCGCCTGGGGGCATTTCCATGTCGGCATGCATTTGCTCAACGAGCTGTTTAAGTGATTTGGATTTTTTTTGAGTACCGCTGCTGCGGGTACTGCCACGCACTTTGTGTGGAAACCAAAATGCATCAAACAAATCGGGGTAGCGGCGCCACTGATCGGCAGTAGAGCACGCAATGCTGCGCCAACATGATTTTAGACTGGGGTACTGTTTTGGCGCCAAATTTATAGTGATACGTATCATGGCGTCTAATTCTGCCAGACCGATCAAGAACCCGTGCTCACGTAAATAATCAGCAAAGCTACGAATCTGTAAGCTTGGCAAAGTCGCTGGTGCAGATTTCGCCATCACACTATCGTAGCTCTCCGGCCACACCAACGTCGATGCCTACCCTGCCTTCCGACTGTAGCTTTTCTATGATTTCAGAACTCATCTGCCAGTGATCTGATCGCGTCTTTAAAAGCGAAGACAGACAAGCACGTATCGTCTCTGGATCATCTGGTACGACATCTTGACCCATCGCGCACAGGGCTCGAACCCAATCAAGGGTCTCTGCTATTCCTGGTACTTTTTCTAAATCTTGTTTTCTTAATTTTTGAACAAAGCCAACGGCTTGCTGTATCAGCTCATGATTGGCATTTGGTACCATTTTTTTGACTATTTCTATTTCGCGCGGCAGGCTGGGGTAATCTACGTAGTGATAAAGACAGCGCCTGCGTAATGCATCGGATAGATCGCGTGTGCCATTACTGGTTAGCACAACAATAGGCTGAGTTACGGCCTTTACGGTACCAAACTCAGGTACAGATATTTGGTATTCGCCTAATACTTCCAGCAAATAGGCTTCGAACGATTCATCAGCTCTGTCAATTTCATCGATGAGTAATACGGCGGGTTTTTCAGACGTAATCGCCTGCATCAGAGGACGCTTGAGTAAAAAAGCTTCCGAAAAAAGATCTTCTCGCAAGCTTGGATTGATACCTTTCTCTGCCTCGCGCAAACGAATCTCAAGTAATTGTTTGCTATAGTTCCACTCATAAACCGCTTGATTTAAATCCAGGCTTTCGTGGCATTGCAATCGAAACAAAGGCCGATCAAACGCACGCGACAACGCATAGGCAATCGCCGTTTTTCCTACACCGGCTTCACCTTCGAGCAGCACTGGGCGCTCAAGTGCGAATGCCATCCAAACCAACGTTGCCAGGCCATCATCTGGCACATAGCCAGCCGTGGCCAATAAACCTGACACTTCCTTAGGCGTCATGATGTATTACGGCTTTCTTCCAAACAAACGACCAAAAAAATCTTTGATAAGCATCCAAGCAATAGCTAAGCCATTGAGCTCGGTGACTGCTTGTGCCGATAGTGCTGCATGCGCATGGTCAGTCTCGGTATCTGCTACTGGCAAAGATGAATTTGCTGGCGCTGCAGCCATTGCCTTGATCTCGAAATTACCTGCAAATTGAGACAGAATCATGTCTGAAACTGAGGTCATCATGCGGCCCCCAAACTGCGCAAATTTTCCGTTCACAATCACATCGGCTTTACCCAGTAAATTTGTCGAACCATCTGGCCCAGCCACCAGCGAGGCCGTCAGGTGCATCGACGCAGACGAACCGCCTTTGTCTGAGCCCTTGCCCATCATGACCAACGTGCGAGTTGCTAAATCAACCGATATTAGTTCTATGTCGCCCGCAAATGCAGCAGTCGCTGGCCCAACCTTTACTTTTACGCTTCCTTTGTAATTATTGTCGTCAAGCTTGTCTGTAATAGCAGCCCCTGGCATGCAGGTCGCCAACTCAACAACATCAGAAAGAACCCCCCAACACGCGTCGAGGGGAGCCTTAATTGGATAACTTTTATCAAGTAGTACTTGCATCCGTCAATTCCATTAGTGAGTCAAACCGTGGGCTTTCAGCTCTTTCCAAATCCTGTAAGCGGTATGCGGCATTTCTAAATGCGTCACACCCAGGTGTGCAAATGCATCGACCATTGCGGCGGTAAAGGTAGGAATACTTCCCACATGAGGCGACTCGGCGACACCCTTGGCGCCAATCGGATGGTGAGGTGATGGCGTGACCGTAAAATCTGTCTCCCAATGAGGCGTTTCTACTGCGGTAGGTAAGAAATAATCCATCAGTGTATTACCCTGAATATTTCCCTGCGCATCAAACGATAACAGCTGGCCCATGGCTACGGCGAAGCCTTCTGTTAAGCCGCCATGTATCTGGCCTTCGATAATCATCGGGTTGATACGCGTGCCGCAATCATCCAATGCATAAAAGCGGCGTATCTTTGTTTCTCCGGTTCCCTTGTCGATATCAACAACACACAGGTAAATACCAAACGGGAAGGTGAAGTTAGGCGGATCGTAATAATGAACCGCTTCCAGCCCTGGTTCCATTCCTGCGGGCGGTTTGTTGTAAGCAGCCCAGGCAATTTCTGTCATGGTTTTGAATTTTTCAGCATCGCCTTTGACTTTAAAGCGATCGATTTCCCATTCGAGATCGTTCTCACCAACTTCCAGCAAGTGAGCTGCTAGCTTTCTCGCTTTAGCATGAATTTTTCTCGCAGCTAAAGCAATCGCTGCACCAGCCACCGGTGTGGAACGGGAGCCATAGGTACCCAATCCATAAGGCGCCGTATTGGTATCGCCCTCTTCTACCTGAATGACTTCTGAGGGTATGCCTAATTCCGTGGCGATGATTTGAGCGTAGGTAGTTTGATGTCCCTGACCCTGAGTGATGGTACCCATGCGAGCAATAGCGCTACCCGTAGGATGAACGCGAATTTCACATGAATCGAACATACCCACACCGAGGATATCGCACATTTTGGAAGGGCCTGCTCCTACGACTTCGGTAAATGTGACTAGTCCTATACCCATTAAGGTTGGACAGTTCGGGTCTGCACGTTTTAATGCCTGTTCAGCACGCAAGGCTTTGTAATCCACCACGTTGAGTACTTTATCGAGTGCCGTGTCGTAGTCGCCCGAATCGTATTCGAAACCAAAGGCGGACGTATATGGAAATTGTTCTTTACGGATGAAGTTTTTCTTGCGAATTTCAGCTTTGTCCATATTTAGCTTTTGCGCCAGAACATCTACCATACGCTCGATCAAATACACCGCTTCAGTCACACGGAAAGAGCAGCGATACGCAACGCCTCCCGGTGCCTTGTTAGTGTAAACACCTTCAACTGTGCAGTGTGCGGCTGGTATGTCATACGAACCCGAGCAAATATGAAATAAGCCTGCGGGAAATTTCGTTGGATCCGCACATGCATCAAACGCACCATGGTCAGCAATAACATGAGCCCGCAGACCAAGAATTTTTCCATCTGTGGTGGCTGCCAGCTCGCCCGTCATGTGATAGTCACGTGCAAAAGCAGTTGATGATAAATTTTCGATACGATCTTCTACCCATTTAACAGGACGACCCAAAACGATAGAAGAAACAATAGCGCAGACATAGCCCGGATAAATGCCGACCTTGTTACCAAATCCACCGCCAATATCAGGCGAAACAATACGCACTTTTGATTCGGGAATTCCCGACAACATAGAAACAACGGTACGCACTATGTGAGGAGCCTGACTGGTGAGATAGGTAGTCAGTTCACCGCGAACTGGATCAAACGACGCAACAGCACCGCAGGTTTCGAGTGGACATGGATGTACACGCGGATACAGCAGTTTTTCTGTCACAGTTACCGGAGCATTTTTGAATGCCGCATCGGTCGCTTCTTTATCACCTGCGTCCCAGGTAAAAATATGATTGTGGTGGTAGCGCTTACCATGCGCACCCTCGGTTTTCCCCGCAAGGTCTTCCCTTAGTACAGGAGCGTCTTTTTCAAGGGCCTTGAAAGGATCGATCACTACGGGTAATTCTTCGTATTCGACTTCAACTGCTTCGACAGCATCAGCAGCAATGTAGCGATCTTCTGCGATCACAACTGCCACTTCCTGCATTTGAAAATGAACTTTCTCATCGGCTAGTACAGCGGCTACATCGCCAGCAAGTGTAGGCATCCAATGCAATTTAAGCGGCTTCAAATCATCGGCTGTGAGCACGGCAATCACACCCGGTATAGCCAGCGCTTTTTCTTTGTTTATTTTTTTAATTCGGGCATGCGCAAGTGGGGAACGCACGATATCCATGTGAACCATACCTGGTAGCTTGATATCGTCAACATAATTTCCCTTACCTTGAATAAAACGTGCATCTTCTTTGCGTAGGCGAGAATCGCCCATGCCCTGCAGGGCTGCCTTGCGGTCAGGTGCATTCATAGTAGTCTCCGGTGTAGGTTAGAGCGTTAAGCAGTCACTGGCTTGTTTGCATCTTCACGCAACTTGTTAGCTGCATACTGAACTGATTTAACAATGTTCTGATAGCCCGTGCAGCGGCAGAGATTTCCAGACATACCAACACGAATTTCTTCCTCGCTAGGATTGGGATTGTCTTGTAAAAAGCGATACGCGCGTGTGAGCATGCCAGGCGTACAAAATCCGCACTGCAGCCCGTGCTCTTTATAAAAACCTTCTTGCACTGCGTGCAGTACACCACCTTGTGCCAGACCTTCTACGGTAATGATGTCACTGCCCTCGCACTGCACCGCGAAACATGTACAGGACTTAACCGACTCGCCGTCTATATCAACCGTACATGCACCACAGTGACTGGTTTCGCAACCAATGTGCGCACCTGTCAAATTTAATTTTTCGCGCAGAAAGTGAACTAGCAGAGTACGTGGCTCAACAGCCTCTTCGACTTTTTTGCCGTTGATGTTCATAGAAACAATTTTTTTACTCATAATAATTTCTCCGACTTTTTTATTTGCAGTGAGCTATAGCTGCGGTGATAGCGCGACGCGTCATCTCACCAGCCATAGCAGTTTTGTATTCAGCATCGCCACGTAAATCTTCTGCTGGATCACAGATAGAGCGAACACTTTGAGCTACTTGATCTAGCAATGCAGGCGCAATCTCCTGGCCTATCAAGAGCTGCTCTGCCGCAGTCGCTCGCAAGGCCGTAGGGGCAACGTTAGTCAGGCCGATAGCTGCATGGGTTACTTTTCCACCGGACATTTGAATAACAACTGCTGCAGCGGCAGTGGCCCAGTCACCTGTTTTGCGTTTTAGTTTGTGATACGCGTAGCCTGTTTTGGGTGCAAAAGGCGCGACTTCTATCGATACCAACATTTCGTTCTCGGCCATCTCCGTCATGTAGGTGCCATGAAAAAAATCAACTGCCTTGACCTTGCGCTGGCCATTCGGACCCTGAAGTACAAACGTCGCATCGAGCGCCATGGCTATGGCGGGATGATCATTGGCAGGGTCGCCGTGAGCAATATCGCCCCCTATGGTGCCTCGGTTACGTACCTGGGGATCAGCGATTAATTTGGCTGCCTCTGGCAATAACGGCAGCTTCTTAAGCAATACATCTGAAAATATAAGCTGGTTTTCAGTGGTCATTGCTCCTATCGAAATGATGCCACCAACCTCTTTAATACCCCTTAATTCGGGGATTTTATTAATATCAATCAGGTTTGCAGGCTCGGCAAACCGCAATTTCATCATGGGCAGCAGGCTGTGCCCACCCGCTAAAATTTTCGCCTCGTCACCAAACTTGGTAAGAAGTGCGACTGCTTCAGATACCGTTTTCGGGCAGTGGTAATCAAATGAGGGTGGAATCATTTATTGTCTCCTTGTTTATTTTTTCTGCCATCTAAACCAGCTCGAACAGAGCAACTTGAATACGAAGTTAAAAACTACAGGCTGGTATAAAACTACATCATTACCATTAGCGCAACTTACTGGACATTTTTTAAACTACGCAGTCATACTATCACCAAATAAATGGTATACGTATGCCTTATATGATTGCAATAAAAAACACTGCTAATAATTTGGCAACCCTAGTACTCCTTATCTGCGTAGCTTTGGCTTTACTGCAGGTGCGGGGAGCAGGTAACGGCGACTTTCATCTGTTGCTCACGACCCTAGCCGGTATGGTGTCCGGCTGCATTGCCCTAGCATGGCTTAGACCTCAACGAATTGGTCTCTCACCGCCTAATGTCATGCTGTCATTGGGAATTGGGGGAATGTTGATAGGTTTGTACTGGGATATAGCGCGCACGCCCATCACCGTGCTTGAAAGCCTTTGTATTTCAAGCGCCCCTTTAAACATCACGGAATCCATGCGCTTTCACATCAGCCTCTTCCCTGCCATGCATACGATGATGATAGTTGGGGGGATAACTGCCATACCCACATTACGATTACTACGTCCAGAATGCAGACGACTTTGCTCTATGCTCTCGCAAAATTTTCTTTGCTCAAGCTGGATGCTCATAGGCATGACATTCGGAGCGACAATTTTTGTTCAAACGATTAAATCAATGAATGGAATGTCGGTTGATAAAATGTTGGGTGGTATGTTTACTGGCATGGTCTGGGGTATGGTAGTCAGCGTTGGCTTGTACCGTTTATTATTCTTAATTAAAGACCGGATGACTTACGCCACTCGCGAACTGGAATCAGTCAGCAAGTAATCAAAAAAAATTATGCAGAAAAAACCTGCGCACTTATCTACCGAAGAACCCGTACTCGGCATTCTGGTGGCTTTGAATAACCCGAAGAACGAACGGTATTTTCAGCAGTAAATTCGATTTGAAACCAAAAACAAAACGGGTTCAAGTAACGATAATTCCATACATAGCCTCTGTTGCGCGCTAGCCCAAAGCGGTCTTTCGATTCACCTATAGTTTCTATCACCTGGTCGCGAGTCATGCCGGGTACAATTCGATCAAAGTTTTTCTCATTGAGCACTTGTGTCCAGCGCTGCATTACGTCATCTTGGTTCAGATAGACAAAAAAGGTTTCTTTGCCAAATGGGCCCTTAGAATAAATCAGCAACTTCCCATCGGCCGTTTGCAGTTCAGTGGTTGGCTTGCCCAGTACCTGAATAATGTTATCTCTACCGCTGCCTATCATAGTGTTGGTAGGAGCGTAGCCTGCGCAAGCAGTGAGCAGGAAAAGCAAAGCAATAATCAGCACCGAGGCGATGCTACTCTTCGTATAGCTCATAATCATTACTTGGTTTGATTTATACATAGCTACAGTTGCTCTCAAAGAAGGGTGGAATCATGAACCCGCGTCGTATACCGGTCGTATGGTTAACGCTAATAATAATTTATTTAACTTTTTTTATCACGAAGGCTGCCATGGCTGTAGAAGAAGCTCCTTATCGCGTTTTACTTGCTGAGCCGCCGTTTGAGCATCGCTTTTACCCCAGCTTTGTGGTGGCAGAAACGGAGCTGCCTGGGGATTTTGATTCTGCAAGCCGAACTGGCTTTCGACGAGTCGCCGCCTATATTTTTGGTGAGAATGTCAGCGAGCCCGGTAGCAGCCGAAAAATTGCCATGACTGCCCCTGTTACCGTGACCCCGACTGCTAGTGGCTGGCGACTACATTTTGTCATGCCTAGCCAGGAAAAATTAGACACACTACCTAAACCCGTCAATTCACAAGTGGGGCTGCGCCGTGTGAATGATCATGAGATGGTGTCCATACGATTTAGTGGATGGGCTACGGCAGCTGCTATCAAAGAAAATACGGATCGGTTAACTCAGTGGGCGCAGTCGCGTCAATTAACGATGGTTGGCACTCCTCAGGTAGCACGATACAACGATCCGTTTACCCTCCCTTGGCGCAGGCGTAATGAAATCTTAATTGAGGTTGCTAAATAAGCTCTGATTGAATAAAGATCAGCTATCTTTTAAATAGCAAAATCTACTCAAGAGACACTACCAAGTAATTTCTTTCGCATCTTAGGTTCCGAGGTTTTGGTGGACAACCATATGCCCATGAATGCTTCAGACAAGGCGGCATCCTTTACTTCGCCTAACTTTTTACCATCCAGCCAGAAAACCAAACTACCTGAAGGTTGATACACGCCAGTGAGTCTATCTCCGGGCTTAACCGTGGGTATTAGTACCCGCAATTGATTTGTCCATTGCTGCGCAATGTCGTCACTTAGTATGGTTTGTTTTTTGATTTCCACGATGGATCGTTTAACAATCTCTTCGCCACTCAGATTACGTGAATAAACAAGGGATAATGCAAAGGAGTGTTGATTCCACTTTTCTGGATTCCATTCAGGTGATGACCACAAACTAATGTGGTAAATCTCCAAGCCAAAAAACTTAAAGAGATGTTGTCCCACCAAGCGGGGCGTGGTTAATACCTCTAACCCCGCTGGTGGCTCTGATGATTTTTCTACTGAGCTGTGGGCCTGTGTATGCAGCGTTAAGCAGAACACCACAACTAGAAAAATAAATATCGTGTTCAGCCACACACCAGCTTGCTTACCCGTCTTGTTTAGCAAGACCACTCTGTGTGATGATTTTTGATTCGCTTCGTGCATTAAGTTCATATTCAGCTTCTCCTTCAATCGAGGGCTGTTTTTTTTCAGATATTCTTCAATAGCTCTTCTGCTTGAGTTAAACCGCGTGTCGCCTGCTTCCACCAGGTTGTAAAGCTGGAACAACGACGCGCTACTGGGGCAAACAAGCTGGGCATAGGCTCTAGCTCTGCGAGCTTGTCTAACAAATCATGCACATGGTGGTCGTCAATACTACGTACTCGTGTGGCTTTTTTAAGTGCCACAGTAAGATCATCCACGGAGAGTAACCAGCGATGCGGCGCAACAGCTGACATCGCAGCATCAACCCAGCGCCAACGCGTATCCGACCATGGCCACTCATCATGATGATCTTGCAGGTACACACCAAGCACTAGCGTATTTGCTGAGAGATCTGCTGGAGGCTGACGTAGTGCCCACGGGTGAACCAACCAGACATCGCGACCTGTTATGAGTTCAAGATCAGCTGCGCCCGGTTTACACCACGTCAGGTCGCTCGGGGGTGTTGAAGATACGGCAGGCTCGTCACTGCCCTGCTCCTTATCGTATGAAGATTTTTTTACTAAGCCATCGTATGACTTGGCAGAGCGCGCAATGTCATCTAGCTCATCATAACTTTTATCAATCACTGATTGAGGACTGTGCCACTGCGCGGGTGCGTATCGTGCGACATTCTCTGCATTAAACAAATACGGCTTATGACTACCCGTACCCGCTACCCACTGCCAACTCAAGTGGTTACTCGCTAAATCACCATCTAGAAGATGCGCCACTAACCAATCAGCGCCTACCCGCCAGTGCACCTTGCGTATGTGGACTAGATAACTAGCCAACCACATGCGAGCGTGATTATGTAGCGTACCCGTATCGTAAAGTGTGCGTATAGCTTCATCGATAACAGGTATACCCGTATCTGCATGGCGCACATCATGGGGCAGCTCTTTTTTATATACGGTCTCATCGAGCGGGCCCTCATGCAACGACCGGAAAATTCCATTTCCGGCATGCGTCCATACATGGCGGTAAAACTCGCGCCAGCCAAATTCATACACAAGTTTGTGATCGATGCCCAGTGATTCTCTTTGCAGTACAAGGCGCAATACCTCGGGCAGAGTCACTAGTCCATGCGTCAGATAAGGCGACAAACCAGTGACTCCCCCGTCGAGGAAGTTGCGAGTTTTTGCATAGCGTATAGGGTTGACCGCAGCAGCGCGATGCATTGCCGCCTCATGAGTAGGTTGCAAAAACTCAGTCCAGTAATGATTCGGATTTTTCACCATGCAGGTCCGTCTTTGCCTATATTTATGTGCAGTTAACTTAGCGAGTACTACTCGACTATCAAATTTCTATGCCCTCTATCGCAATTAAGTGCGCCAGGCTGTCTTCTAAAATCGCGCGCGCTGCACCCGCGGATTGATTGAGTTGTGCATGCAATTGTGCATCTGCTTCGTTGCGGTTTGCGCATTCGCTGCTGTACTGCTCAAACGCACTTAAGCTAATAATCAATTCTGCAATGTGATTAGGGCACTCGCATGCAATCGTGCTCCTCAGGGCAGAAATTCGTGCAAGCTGATCCTTGTTGAAGCGTGGTGGCACCACGTTAGAGGCAACTTGCTGGTTGGCAGATACGGTTGATTTATTAATGGAAGTGCATGCGCGATGAATATCGGCAGCCGTTACTGAGCCCTTGAGGCAAACGACATTGGCATACTCAAGCTCAACCACTGATTTTCTGGTGCCGAAGTTAAAGACCACCAAAGCGCTAGCGCATCCCGTCTCCGACAGATGCTCACGAATCTCTGTAAGGGATTTTTCATTAATCGTAGCCAGTTCAATCACAAGTATGTCGGCCTGCACCTGGGTTGCAGGCAGTTGTGGGCGGTCGACAATTACCACGTCTTCATAGATTGATAAATCGCGACTCAGGCGCTGCCTTAATGAATCATTCAGAAAAATAATGCGGCGCTTATCTTGGGGGCGCATTTGTTCATCATAGGTATTACCTAAAGATGCGCTGATGAGGCTGCGTAACTCATCTGTCGTTGATTTTGCCAGGCTGCTCACTGAGTGGCCCAGCTCAGTTAACTGTTTAACTAAAGATAGCTTAATGATGTCGTCCTCTGAATAAAGACGCCTTCCGCTCTCGCTGCGACCAGGAACAATCAATTCATAACGTCTTTCCCAGACACGGATGGTCTCAGGATGCGTTTGTGTGCGTCGTGCCACCACACCTATGGCGTATTGGTGCTTGTTAACTGTTTCCATAATCTTCTCGGCGCCTTAAGGTAATGCTGTTTTAGTGCGAATGGTGTTGTGAATCAGTGCAAAACGTGGTCACACACGCACTTGCCAACGATCTGTTTATATTTTGTTGATATATTATAGGTAAATTCCAGATATTCATAGAGAAACCTTATAAAGCCTGGTGATTAATACTAATAAATTTACATTAAAGTAATAAAAAGACACACAAAATCAGCATTTTTATATATATTAAGGCAATTAATTACAGGGATTATTCGCTGTGTGTACGTATATTTTTATATTTTGTTTAGATTAGTGCTTGACAATACATGTGCATCAGGTAAACTCCGAAGTTAGATATTTAACCAATTAGTTTCTCTACCTACCGGAGTTCGCCATGTTGAACAAAATCGTTTTCTCAGCAATCCTTATTTCAAGCAGCGCTGCTTTCGCTGCGAACACAAATAACACCGTTGTGATTTCTGATAGCGAGAATGTGGCTACATTTACTGTTGCTGATAAGTACTGGGCAGTTGTTGCTACCAACCAAGTTAACGGCATGACCAAAATGCGTGAGTTCTACGACATGGGCACCCTTGGTCTGCAGCAAATCGACTACGTCGTCAATTGTGCTGATCAAAAGCTTGCAATGGCAGGTTTTGCAGTCATTCCTACTATGTCAGCCAAGTTCGATAGCCCAAACAACCGTAGCTACGCTGATCTGTCTTTCTACACACCTGTAATTCACCATGACAAAAACATTGTTGATAATGTTTGCAGCGGCCGCTTTGCAGTTCGCAGCGCACAGGTAGCTAACTAATTTTAGTGTGCAGTGTATTTGCCCTGCACCTCAGTACGATTTCGAAATTACATTATTATTAAAGGGTTCACCATGTTGCGTACTATTCTAGCCACGTTGTTATTGTGCGGTTCTTCTCTCTCGCAAGCAGCACCTGTCGAGACAACGATGACAGAACCATCATTTGATTTGGTTGTACTCAATGTCGTCGCCGGCATGCAATCAAAAGACACTACTAACGGTCAGCAGTCCATTACGCATGTGCGTGCATTTTTCGCGATGGAAGATTCAGGCATACGTAATATGTACCCAGAATTAGCCGAGTTAAAAGCACTGGGCGAGTATGTCGTTAATTGCGCTGATCAATCACTTGCCATCGCTGAATTCCGTGTGCTTAAGTCGACAGAAGCTATGCCAGCCAGTACTGATTTTTCAGTTGATGAGAAGCTCACTTTTACTGCGCCAAAATTTGACTCCGAAGTTAAAGTCGTACGCGCTGCATGCGGTAGCAGCGTTGCCTCTTTGAGCAGCACCATTCAATAAATTAGTATCTTTGACTTCTCCTGTAAACTGAGAAGCGGAGTATGGGTTTTGAGGTCAGAAGTCCTCACATAAAATTCGATTCGTAAAAAATATTTATAGCTTATTTGGGAGTAATTTATGAAAAAAACATCGACAGAATTTTCATCAGAACGCCGCGTATTTATGATTAATGTCGCAGCCGGTAGCTTGCTGGTCGGTGCTGCAGCCAGTGTGGCAGCGCAAGACGTGGTATCGGAAAGCGATCCACAAGCAACGGCACTAGGCTACAAAGCTGACGCCACTAAGGTAGACAAGTCCAAGCAGCCTAAGTACGCAGCTGGCCAAGTCTGCTCTAACTGTGCTCTGTATCAGGGCGCAGCTGGCTCCGCAGCTGGACTATGCCCGCTGTTCGCAGGCAAGCAAGTTGCAGCTAAAGCATGGTGCAGTGCCTGGGCCAAAAAAGGGTAACTGATAATTAGACTTCCCCGTTAAGTAGGTAGCTCATTAACTGAGTTTCCCTACTTAACCAACCTTGGCACATGGATCGCTCGCGGTCGGTTGCCAAGGTTTTTTTTCGCATATTGCCGACTGCGAGTGATGATCAACCTTGTTATGCCGCGACAGGTTGTACTAGCCTGCCAAAGGTAATTCACTCCAGATGGTTGTGTAGGCTGGCGATTTTCTTTCCTGTCGCATGCCCCACTCTTCCCCTGCATCTTGCGATGAAATTCGTACAGCACCTCGCCCAAACCGTCCATTGACTCTGTCAACTACGGACATGAGCTTAGAATCCGAAGTTGATTCGCTATGCGCAAATAAATCATTTTGTTGTTGTGTATTCGGTGTGATCTCACTCAGCATGATGCCCGCCTTTTTGTAGCCATAGCCAGGGCGCCATAAATGATCTATCAAGAGCGTTGCCCATCGATTGATGACCAAGCTGCTATCTGTCGGTGTAACTAGCGGCACGCTCATCACCGGGTGATACTGTGGCAAATCAGGGCGAAATGAATTCGTTCGCAAAAATACCTGCAACATCGCTGCATGCGATTGTTGAGCGCGCAGTTTTGCACATGCGTTTTCTACAAACAAGGCCATAGCCGCTTTAAGAGAGGTGGCCTCATGAACCGGATTTCCAAAGCTGCGACTCGCCATGATCTGCTGTCTGGGTGGCACGACGTCTTCCATACCGACGCAGGCGATTTCTTGTAACTCGCGCTGTATCTTCTCAACGACTACACCAAACTCCGCTCTCAATGTGGGCACGTGAGCATCGCGTAAATCGCATACGGTATCCACACCATAGGCAGCTAATCGCGGGGCTAATTTACGCCCCACGCCCCACACCTCATCCACGGTAATACTTGTTAGCAGTTTGTATTTTTGCTCTTGTGTTAGTGCGTTGTAGTTAAAAACACCTTGCGATCGTGGGTGTTTTTTTGCGACAAAATTTGCGAGCTTGGCTAATGTCTTGGTGGGCCCTATGCCAACGCAAACGGGAATCCCTGTCCAGCGAATGATTTTCTCGCGTATCGCATAGCTGATTTTCCTAAGCTCAGGCATACCGGTGAGATCAACAAAACACTCATCGATCGAATACACCTCACAATTCGGTGAAAATTCTGCCAGCAGGTTCATCACACGATTCGATAAATCAGCATACAACGCATAGTTAGAGCTCAATGCCAAAATATTGTGCTCATCGGCCAATGCTTTGACTTGAAACCATGGCTGACCCATCTTCACACCAAGTTCTTTGGCTTCATTCGATCGTGAGACAACACAGCCATCATTGTTCGACAAAACGACGACTGGTTTACCAGCAAGATCCGGTCGAAATAATCGTTCGCAGCTCACATAGAAGTTGTTGCAA
>Ga0315909_10005583_pt1 | contig 14378 bp, 18 predicted proteins | sample LakEriMetagenome_11_FD_203527 | JGI IMG/M metagenome (GOLD analysis project Ga0315909, IMG submission 203527) | Freshwater fungal communities from buoy surface, Lake Erie, Ohio, United States - Buoy 2 MA125 | ecosystem: Environmental > Aquatic > Freshwater > Lake | place: USA: Lake Erie, Ohio...
ACCAAGGGGGTTGAAGAGTCATGTGGGCTATTAAAAATCGATTACGAAACATTCCGAGATCGGGGAAATTCTAATAAAAAATGTTATAAAATTTATTTTGAACCAAAAGAGTCTAATGATTTATTTTAGTGTAGAGAAGTTTTTGTCTAAACAATGTAGTCCATTTTGTTAAAATGTACACCATTTGTAATCGATTTGTACTCGATATATATTTGATTATCAGTCTTGTAGTCGATGTAATCGATTTTTTTAAAAAAAAACGAATACCCTCTTGAAAAAGTAGTTTTTGTTGTATAGTGTGGTATATAGGAAAAGGGGGAAAATGGGAAAATGTCAAAAATGTCATATTATGAATTTGAATGATTTGCTAGATGCTATTTGCGTAGTTAACAAACAAGAGAAGGATAGAGTACTTGGTAAGAATAGGTACAAGGAGCTGGTCTTTACTCGCCAGTTGTTTTACTACTTTGCCAAGACTTACTATGGGGCGACACTCAAGGAGATACAAGAGGTTGTAAAGGTTCACCATACCACGATATTGTACTCGGTAGAGCTGATCAATAACTTGATCTATATCGAAGATGCTATTGTACTTGGTAGGATTGAGCGGATCAAGGCCTATATCAAGGAGAAATACCACATGGATAAAAGGGTCAATTTATACATACCCTTTGAGGTGAACCACCAAGAGTTGTGTAAAATGCTTATAGAGCGCTTTAATTGCCGTATCGTGGAGGAAGTAATGGGTTGATATTACTTTTGGATTTTAGGGCAAGGAATGTGCCTTAAAATGCGTTTAAAGCGATTGTGGGTCTTGGAGCATACCAATTAGGATGGCTGCGATGCTTAAAACGATGAGCAAATTGATGAAATCGGGGTTTGAGAAGATTGAGCGTTTCATGTTGTGTTGGTTTAAAGTGGGGGCTTGCGCCCCCGGTTGGGTTAAAATATAAAATTCCTTTTGGTTGCCCAGTCATTGAGTTCTGACATTAAACCATGTAAAACTTTACCTTCTTTTGGTTGCTTTGATTCGTAAATTGATCTATTGAAAAAATCAACGAATACATGAGCGATGTATAATTTATTGTTTTTGTAATACAAAACTTTTGAGTTGTAATCTTGGTTGTTTTGTAAACTTGAGAAGTAATTTAATTTTTCAATTCTGATCTTTTTCATAATAGTTGTGGTTTGTTTGTAGAGCAAATATATAAACTTTTGTCTAAACAAAAAATATATTGGCAAATATTTTTTTATTCACATATTGTGAATTGTCGTCATTAGGTATAAATAGGTAGTCTTATTTTGTATTATTGAAAAGGAAAGGATTCTATATTAAGAAAGGCAAAGACGGGAGTCTTTATTTTAATTTCTTTGTTGCCGATTTTGTAGCCTATCTCGATGGTTTGAAAGCACCTGACGGATGGGCTACGTTGCGTTTATACGAGCGACAAATCACTGATGACAAAGGACATACGCACAACCTTGAACCAGTGCAAGTGGAGCAGAAAGAAAAAGGTGCGGAGTAAAACAAAATCATTTATTAAACCAATTCGATACCGATGCCAATTACTGAAAGTCAATTAAATACACTGATCGAGCAAAGGGCCGAAAAGAAAAAGAAAGGCGGGCCGAGACCCAACTCTGGTAGACCACGCAAGATGACCGAAGAGCAACTCATGGAGAAGCTCTGGCCTATGTCTGATCTAGCTTTTAGAGTACTGGAGAAGAAGCTAGGCGATGGCAATGAGAAGGCTTTACAGATATACTTCAACTACTTTGTTGGTATGCCTACCCAGAAGATCGAGAACAAGATCGAAGGCAATCTGAACCAAGTCCAAGTGGAGGTGATCAAGCCAAATGTGGAAGTGCTAGAGGCGGCGACAAATTGACTTTGTGTCATGCTTTTCTATTTAACATAATACTAGTTATTTGTCATATGTTAAATAGTTCTAATGCGTTCGACAAGATGTCATGCGGAAAAGGGCCGTACTTAATGGGGGGTACTTAAAGAAATTACTTTTCGTAGGCGGGTGGGTAACTCCAAATTTTTGATACCCCCTAAAACCTTGTCTATACAAACTTTATACTATATGAACGCTAAACTTCAAACTAATGTGGTCTTTGAAATATTGCAAGACTCAAAAAAGCGGATAACGGTGATGCAAGGTGGGTCTCGTAGCGGTAAAACCTACAATATTCTCATTTGGTTCATCATAAAACTACTAAGGGAGAATGGTAAGACTTTAACGATCGTAAGACAATCACTCCCAAGCATCAAAGGTTCGGTATTAAGAGACTTTATTGACATTTTAAGCCGACTTGGTATATACTCCGAGGACAATCACAACAAAACCGAGCAAACCTATGCTTTGAATGGTAATATGATTGAGTTTGTATCGGCCGATCAGCCTCAAAAGATACGAGGTAGGGCTAGAAGCTACTTGTTTTGTAACGAGGCCAATGAACTATCCTACGAAGCATGGATGCAATTGATCATGAGAACGGAAGGTAAGATAGTAATAGACTACAATCCATCGGACATTGCCTCATGGATTTACGATGATGTGATTCCAAGAGATGATGCCGACTTTCATGTCACTACTTTTAGAGACAATCCGTTTCTCGCTAAGGAATTAGTGGAAGAGTTGGAGCGACTCAAAGATGCCGATCCCAACTACTGGCAAATTTATGGTTTGGGTCAGAGGGGACTTAGCCAAGACTTGATATACTCGCATTGGAAAACTACGGATACAATGCCCGAAGGTGAGACGGTATATGGTTTGGACTTTGGGTTCAATGTACCAAGCTCTCTTATTAAGTGCGTATTCCATGAAAATGCGGTGTATGTTAAGGAGTTGATCTATGACACAAAACTCACCACCAATGATTTGGTGGAAAAAATATTATCTTTGGGCATTGACAAATACGATGAGTTGTATTGTGATGCCGCAGAGCCTAAAACGATTGAAGAATTGGTAAGACAAGGACTAAACGCAAAGCCAGCAAATAAAGATGTAACGGAAGGCATCCGTACCGTCAAGGCTACGCCGTTATTCATTCATCAAGATTCCGTAAATTTATTGAAAGAAGTAAAAAACTATCGTTGGAAAACGGATCGCAATGGTAACAAGCTAGATCAACCGGTAAAGTTCAGTGACCACGCTTGCGATGCGATGAGATATGCAATATTTAGTAAATTAACAATCCCAAGTGTGACTTGGGGTGCAATATAAAAAAAATGGGATTACTCGACATCTTTAAGAAAAAAGGCATCAATCCTTATCCAACGAATGTGGTGAACATGGTTGGCATGAACACTACGGCGATACAAAATTATACGGGGCTTTCTTATGTCAATGAGGGATACTTGGGCAATGCGGATGTTTATTCTATCGTGAGTTTTCTTGCGAGAAAGAGTGCATCCATACCTTGGTATGTTTATAAACTAAACCCCGGTGAAAAAGCGAGAACATCACTTTTGCGTTACAAGCAACTTTCAAAAGGCATAGCCAATAATGGCGCTTATGAGAGAGCGATCATGGAGCGTAAAAATGCATATAGTGAAAATATTATCATGGGCAGCCCTCTTGCAAATTTGCTAGAGCGCCCAAATAGCTATCAAGCGCAAGATCAGTTTTTTGAAAATTTATTTGGTTACAGATACCTTTCAGGAGAAGGCAATGTTTATGGTAATGACGGTAAACTTGGCGGTAGATTCTCGGAGCTTAATATACTCCCTACCCAATACCTTGAGATATACCCAGACCCAAACGATGTTTACAATATCTTGGGTTACAAATTACAGATTGGGGGTGGAGTAGACTTGCCTAAAGAGCAAGTAATGATGTGGAAGAGTTGGAATCCCGACTTTGATGTGACTTTGAGAACGCATTTGCGTGGATTGTCGCCTCTTCGTGCGGCCTACAAGACTTTACGCATGAGTAACAACGCCGCCGATGCCTCTGCAACGATGACGGGCAATGGAGGCGCAAAAGGAGCAATAACTCCTCGCCCATTGGGTAATATCGTGCCTAATTTCACAATTGAGCAAGCAGAGAGCATCAAAAGAGCGGTGAACGAGTACATAAATGGTGTGGACAACAAGGGAAGAGTTGCAGTGCTACAAACACCTTGGGACTATATGAATTTTGGACTTTCTAGTGTTGACATGGAGCTAGTGAATACGCTAAGACTCTCAATGCACCAATGGTGTAGGGTGTTTGGCCTTCCAGCCGTGCTTTTCGATGTTGATACATCTAGCTACAACAACTACCAAAACGCAATGCGTGACTTGATCACAAATACGATCATACCCATGTGCTGCCAACTTCGTGACGAGCTTAATAAATTTCTTGTGCCTAGATATGGCGAGGATGTATTTATTGACTTTGATATTACGGCGTTACCAGAGATGCAACAAGACATGGAGCGTATGGTTCGGTCACTTCGTGATGCGAACTGGTTGACATTTGATGAGAAGAGAGTAGCGATGAACTATCAAGAGCGTGAGGGTGCATTTGAGTACGCATACATCAACCAAGGCTTGATACCAATTGAGCAAGCCGTAATGGACTTGACAATACCGCCATCAGAAAACGATATGGAAGATGACATGGGAGATGACATGGATAACATCGCAAACAACAGACGAGGAGATAATGCAGAGCGTGATGAAGAAGTATCCCAAGCTGAAGAGCGAGCGCAACTGCGCAGTAGAGAGGAGGATGATGACATCATTGAGGATAGCATATAAACAAAGGCTACTAGATGAACGCCAAGCAAAGAGGGGAATACTATCGGAATGTGGAGAGGTTGCGTAGGCAACTCGATAGTAAGTACTATGAACAGATAAAAAATAGCATTACCAAACAATTTAATAACTTTGGTAATAGGATAAAAAGAGATGGACTAGGTGCGGCGCAATCTTCACTTGGTCTTGATTTGTGGAGCAAGGAATTGATAAAGGTCTTTGAATCGTTATATAAGGAAGCAGCGGTACTTTTTGGCAATAGTGTATATCGTGCATTGAAGATAGAAGCCAATCGCAAAGCGATGACTTTTGGATTCAATCGTGAATGGACTGATCAGATGATGGAGTTCTTGATGGCTCAAGGATTTGTTTTGGTTAGCGACATCACAAGCACAACAAAACGCAAGTTATTGTCAATAGTACAAAAAGGAATTGAGGAAGGATTGAGTGTTGATGAGATTGTACGAATTATAAAGAGTGATGAGCAAATTGCTTATGCTGCTTTTCGTGCAAGGCGCATTGTAAGAACGGAAGTGATGCGGTCAAGCAACATGGCATCTATGATGGGTGCTGATGCGCATGACTTTTATGTTGACAAGCAATGGATCAGCGCAAGAGACAATAGGACACGCCGTATTCCAAGAGATCAATTCGACCATGTAGAGTTAGATGGTAGAATTGTAAGATTTGATGAGACTTTCGATGAGAGTGGCAAAGATGGTGAGCCAGTTGCGGCAATGCAACCCGGTGACATCAATGCTCCTCCCGGATTTACTATAAACTGCCGATGCACCGTTGCATTTATTCCAAGAAGGGATCGCAATGGCAACTTGATACTAAAACCAAAACTTAACGAAGCAAGAATATTTTAATATGCCCATTTACGCTTGTTCAAACGGCAAATATAGGATCGGAGACGGTGAATGTATGTACACTAGCCGAGATAGTGCAGAGCGTGCCTATGCGGCTTATTTAGCCCAAGAAGATGAGAAATCACTTGAGCTTAAAGAGGAGACATATAATGACTACCCAGAGGCCGCAAGTAATAACGCAAAAAGGGCATTAAAATGGAAAGAGGAGAATGGTAGTACTTGTGGTACACCCGTGGGCTGGGCAAGAGCTAGGCAATTGTCATCAAAATCTGCCATTTCGAGAGATACGATCGCTCGCATGGCATCATTTAAAAGACATCAACAACACAAAGATGTCCCTTATGAAGAAGGCTGCGGCGGTTTGATGTGGGATGCTTGGGGCGGTGATGCTGGCATTAATTGGGCAATTCGTAAATTAGCACAAATAGACAATCAAAAGAGCATGATATATAATTACAAATCGTTTAACCTTGAGGTTAAAGATGTGGACACTAAGCAAGGCATTGTAAGCGGTTATTTTTCCGCTTTTGGCAATGTTGATAGTGATGGCGATATAATGATGCCCGGTGCATTCAAGCGCTCAATCCAAGATTGGGGGCCGGAAGGAAAAGGCAGAATTAAGCATCTATTAAATCACGATCCAAGTAAACCACTTGGTAAGATTCAAGTATTGAAAGAGGATGAATACGGACTTTACTATGAAAGTAAAGTTGGCACGCATACACTTGGAAAGGATTACATAAAAATGATTGAGAGTGGGCTTATTGCCGAGCATTCAATCGGATTCAAAACACTTCGTGAGCAAAAAGCCGAGAATGGCAACCAAATACATGAGGTGATGCTATTTGAAGGATCAAGCCTAACCGCTTGGGGTGCTAACGAAGCAACTCCATTGATTGGTATGAAAAATATGTACACAATAGAGCAATTGCAAGATCAAATTAAGTCTTTTGAGAAGTTCATACGCAATAGCGATGTAACCGATGAGACCATTGATCTTTGTATGTTAAAAGTAAAACAATTGGCCGAAATGGTAGAGAGAATGAGTAGCACAGAGGCAGTCGATGAGACACCTTTGCAGCAAAAAGAAGATTCTATCTCGGTTGATTCATTGATAAATATTATTAACAAATTCTAAAAAAAGAAAAATGAGCGATCTAAAATCATTTGAGTCAGCTTTGGAAGCTAAACTCGCTGAACAAAAAGCCGAAGTTGCTGCTGCAACTGAGAAGGCTGCTAAGATGTTCGAAAGCAAAGTTGAGGAGATCAACGAGCAAGTTGCTAAGAACAACAAAAATTTGATGGAAGCAAGAGAAGAAATTCTTTCTGCTAAAGCTGCTTTTGGTAAATTGTCTGCAAAAGAAGAGAAGAAAGTTGCACAATCTTACAACGAGCATATCTCTGAAATTAAGTCTGCAATCGGCGAAGCTATCGTAAAAGGTTACGATTCAATCAAAGAAGCTGCAAGAACAAACGGTAAAGGTTTCAATTTTGAACTTGATCTTAAAGCCGTAGGTGTTATGACTGAAGCAGTCAACTTGACTGGTTCTCCTTACACTTCTTACATCAATTCTCCAGCGTTGCGTTCTTTCGTTAACCCACACTTGAGAAGCGTATTCAACATCATCCCAGTTTCTACCGGTTCAGTATCTTTCCCTAAAGGAAACATCCCAGTTGGTGAAGGTTCTTTCGGTAAGCAAACTGAAGGTTCTGGAAAAGCGCAAATTGATTACGATGTAACCGTTGTAAACAAGGTGTTGCAATTCATCGCTGGTTATGTAAAGGTATCTCGCCAAATGGTTGATGATCTTCCTTTCTTGAATGCTTACTTGCAACAATCTTTGATCGAAGATTTCCAAAGAGCAGAAGATACATATTACTTGAACGATCTCGCTGCATCTGCAACTGCTGGTTCTTCTAGTGGTGCAAACACTGCCGAGAAGTTCGTAGATTATGTTGCTCAATTGGGAGCTTTGAACTGGAATGCAAACTTGATCTTGACTACACACCAAGGTTGGGCTAACGTAATGAAAACTTTGCCTACTAACGGTTCTTACTCTGTACCCGGTGGTATCACTATCGATCCTCAAGGTAACGTGAGAATCATGGGTATCCCAGTTATTCCTCATTCTTTGGTAACTGCATCTAAGGCTTATGTTCTCGATACAACTAAGTTTGCTATCGCTCAACAAAGCGGTCTTGCAGTAAGAAGCACAGAATTTGACCAAGATGACTTCGTGAAGAACTTGATCACTTTCCGTTGCGAAGCTCGTTGCGACTTGATGAGTTTCCAGCCTACTGCTTGCTTGTACGGTGCTATCTAATTTGCCCATACATAAAAACAAAAGGGAGGCCCGTAAGCCTCCTTTTTTTTACTTATGAATGCTTATATACTTACAACAGAGAATGAACTTGGAAGACTTGGTAGCGCAATGCGAGAAGTTTCCAAATTAGGATACGAACCAGTGCCATACTATGCTATTAAAGATGTAAATCCTAAGCATAGTTTTAATAAGAGCATGAAGCAAATCATGAGCGAACACGAAGGCATTTTGCCTATGTTTGAAGATGATGTGCTTATAAAAGAATATGCGCATTTTGAAAGCGCACTTAGCCAACTTCCAAGTGATTGGGAGCTTTGTTATTTAGGAGCAAATATAATTGGCGAGTATTCTAGATATAGTGACAATCTATTTAACGTAAATGGTTGTTGGACTACTCATGCCGTTTTATATAACAATCCGAAAAAATTATGCGAATCATACGATGATATATCAATTATGTTTGATGATTGGTTATTGAAAAATATACAATCTAGACATAAAAGTTTTATAATTTCGCCAATGATGGCTTGGCAAAAACCACATTACTCTACACTATGGGATCATGTTGCGGATTATACCAATATATTTGACGGATCAGCAAATAAACTTATATGAATATACTAGCCTCCATTCACTTATATCCACCCCGTCACAACTGCGGTGCTGAATATATGTTACACTGGATACTGAAGGATTTACAAGCAAAAGGGCATCAAATTAAGGTCTTATTGCATCAAGCCAATCATTATAAGATTAAAAATAATTATGTCTTTGATGGCATTGATGTTTTTCCTCCACAAGAGAATGTAATTGACTCACTGATGCGATGGAGTCATGTAGTTTTTACACATTTAGATTATACAAGATGGACAATTGGGGCGGCTCAATTATATAAAAAACCAGTCTTTCATCTTATTCATAATAGCCATTTATACCCAGAAATTGTAAACGCAAACGCCAATCAACACATTGTGTATAATTCTTTTTGGCTAAAACAAAAATTGAATTACGAATGGCCTAACTTTATACTAACGCCTCCCGTTGACTATCGCATTTATGACTTAGGCATTGACCCGTGGAAGAACGAATATATCACTCTTATTAACACCAACGAGAACAAAGGCGGAAAGATATTTGAAAAGATAGCCGAGGCAATGCCAAATAAGCGGTTTTTAGGCGTTTTAGGCAGCTATGATGAGCAAGTTAAGGGAAACCTTCAAAACATCAAATATGTGCCAAATACGAGCGAAATATTGCAGTATTATAGGCAAACAAGGATTTTGCTGATGCCTAGTGAGTACGAGAGCTGGGGAAGAACGGCAACCGAGGCAATGTGCAGTGGGATACCCGTTATTTGTAGTATGGCTGAAGGCTTAAAGGAGAATTGCGGTAGTGCTGGAATTTACATAAAAGATCGGAATGACATTAAAAGCTGGATTAACGCAATTAATAAGTTGGATGACAAAAAAGCCTACGAGGAAGCCTCAAGAAAAGCGAAAAGTCGATCCAGAGATCATGATCCGAGCAAAGCACTCGATGAGTTTGAAAAATGGGTCAGAGAAATGTATTTTAAATAATAGTAAAAATGGCGATATATATAAACGGGATAACTACAATAGCTGACGGAGTTGTAGAGCCAGTATCCCTACCGGATGCAAAAAGTTGGATGAAAATTGACTATGATTTTGAGGATGGATTGATAAAAGATTTGATAAGTGCATCTAGGGTACATTTGGAAAAGATAAGTGGCATTGCTCTTGTAAATAAACTATTGAAAGCAAATATCTCATTGACTGGCATTGCACCGCAAGTTTGGATCGTTGATCTGCCTTACGGGCCGCTTGTTTGTGTAGATAGCGTAACTAAAAAAACTGGAATCAACACATATAGTACATTGATCAAAAACGAGGATTACGAGATCATTGGAGGTAAATTGTGGTTATATACGCCCGGTACTTACAACGTGCAATATCAATGCGGTTATAGTGCGATTCCAGAGGATTTGGCAAATGATATACTAGCTTTGACATCATGGCAATTTGAGAATAGGGGTAAAAAGATGAATGCTGATAAAAGCTCACTTTTGAGCCAATATGCAAATTGGGATGGATTGAACTATCATCAATATAAAAAAGTAGTATTTTAATGCCAAGTGGGTTTAAATTAGAGGTAAATGATGCTAGATTCAATAGAATCTTAACCAAGTACAAGCAAACCGTTGATGAGGTGAGCGCTACTATGGATCGTGAGTTGGCCGCCACTGGTGAAGATATGGTAAGGAGTGCCAAGAATTTAGTATCTAGTCAAGGGGCTGTTGATACGGGTAGATTGCTAAACTCAATATCATTTAAGAAAGATCAGTTTTTGAGCTATCAATTCGTGGCTCAAACCGATTATGCTGCATATATTGAGTTTGGTACTGGAAATAGGTTCATAACACCAGAAAACAACGCATGGGCAAAATTGGCTGGGTTGTTTAGAGGTAGAGGCATAAAGCAAGTTAATTTACCTCCTAGGCCATATATGCGACCAAGCATTTTGGCTTATTGGCCGATATATCAAAAGAGAGTAAGAGAGTTTATAAGAAAATATAAGAACAAATAATGAAGGATTGCTCAAATAATGTGAGGACAATATATGTCAATGCCTTGAATGGTAACATTACTTACAATAGTAGGAATGTTCCCGTTTATGGGCAATCGCCATTTGTAACACCTCCAGAGCAATATGCGATCATTACCAACATAACCGAGGTTGCTGACAATACAAATAATTCATTTAGTAATATTGTAGAGGTAACAATTGAGGTATATAGTGAGCAAAATAAGAATAACAACATGGGGCAAGTTGATAATATTGCCAACCAAATTTTAAATATTTTGATCCCAGATACACAAGTCGATGGGTTTGATGATGCCGACTTTGAGGTTTTCCCAATGGCTAGGACATTGTCAACTTACTTACCTTTGTGGGAGGGAGATAATTATATAAGTAGAAAGATATTAACAATTCGTAATTTAGTAAACCAAAAATAAACAAACAATGGCACAAGTTCAAGGTTCTTTACAAAACATCGAGATTGATGTGGCTGGTGGCTCATCATATAAAAACCTCGTTTGTTTGCGTACTTCTTCCGTAAACTCTACGGTCGATTCTACCACCGATCAAACAAATTGCGGCGTTCTTACTGCGGTAGGCGAGCCTCAAATGAGTTTGGATTTCGATGCAATTTGCGAAACTGCTCCAAGCGTTTCTCAAGTTTCTTATAGCTCTTTGCTTTCAGCATTTGCGAATAAGACACTTGTAACCGTAAGAGTACAAAACCCAGTTGTGAGCGGTTCATCTGCTGGCGCTGCTTATTACCATCAATTTGCTGGTTATATCACATCTTTGACAATGAATCAAGCTACAACTGAATTTGTAAACTTTTCTGGAACAATCGCATCAACTGGAACAATTGATGTAACTGCATAATTATGAACTATACTACTATTACTATTAACGAAGAAACTATTGGACTAAAATTTGGGATGGCTTCTTTTAGGTATTTACAAGAAAAATTCCAAAACGATAAGAATTTAGATAGCTCTGTTCTTAATGAGATCACAATAAGTCACATTATTTATAGCGGTTATTTTAACAATTGTATCGTAAAAGAAGTTGATCCAAAATACAAATTCGCTGACATTGTTGAATGGGTAGAGCAAACTTTACTCAACGATCAAGAAGATAGCGAGATTGCGAAAGCAATCAAAGTTTGGTCAGAAAGTGATTTTATAAAAAAAGGCACTGATGATCAAACAAAAAAAAAGAACTCTCGTGGGAAGAAATAGAGGCCTTTGCATTTGGTGAGCTAAAAATTATACCTCGTGAGTTTTATGGCATCAGTCCAAGAGAATTATCATTGATGGTTAAAGGCCATGAAGATAAAAGGGTTGATGAATATAAACAAACGAGAATGTTAATGTTTACAATGGTGCGGTTGATGGGTGATCCAAAGACCGCTCCAAAAACACCAGAGGCACTTTGGCAACTACCCGGAGATGAGGTAGAAGTCAAAATTGATGAGGAGGAATATAGACAAATATTTAAAAGGTTAGGTAATGGCTAATGAAGATTTTATATTTCGGTTAGGTGCGGATATATCTAAATTTGAAAAATCAATTAGCCAAGTTGAAGCCGAATTAAATTCAGTAAAAGCTAATTTAAAAAACCTTACTGGGGATGCTTTAGCCAAAGCAAATGCCTATGTACAAGAATTACAGGGCAGCTTAACAAATTTAAGCAAGGTTGGATTCACCGGTGTTGCAAAAGGCGCACAACAAGGACAAAATGCTTTATTTGCTTTGGGTCAAGTTGCAAGGGATTTACCATTTGGTTTTATTGCAATTCAGAATAACTTACCTCTTCTTGTCGATCAATTTGTTGCATTAAAACAAACAACTGGCGGAGCTGGTAAAGCACTAGGAGCAATCTTAAACTCTATTGCTGGCCCAGCAGGACTTGCATTTGGCTTTGGTGTTCTTACTTCAGCCATTACTGGTTTAGTACAAGAATATGGGTCTTTAAGTAACGCTCTCGGTCAAATATTTGGTTTAGTTAGTAAAACTAAAATAGCAACCGAACAATATGAAAAGGCACAAATAGCTTCAACTGCTGCTGGAATTGCTGAAGCAAAAAGTATAGATAATTTAATTTCTGTACTAGAAAACTCAAAATCTTCTCAATCAAATAGGCTAGGAGCTTACGAAGGTTTAAAAAATGTAATGCCAGATGTGATTGAGGCATTAGATAAAGAAAAAACCATAAATGGTGATAACCTACAAACATTAAAACAATTAGCAGCTATCAAGAAAGAAAATATAATTCTTGATGGTACTAGACAAGCATTAATAAAGGCAATTGAAAAAGAAACAACTAATGCTCTTACTCAACTTGCCTCATTACAAAAACAAGATTTTTTAGGTGATATTCCTAAAGCATTAAAAGGAATACTTAAAGGTTATGCTCCTTTTTTAGCTATTCAATTAGAATCAATTGATCAAATAGAACAAAGTGGCGAGGCATTTCAATTTTTAAATAAAATATTAACTGATGTAGATTTAAAAATTGCCACAAATACTGGAATAATTAAAACACAAACAGAGGCTTTAAAAGCTCAACAAAAAGCTGCAGAAGAAGCAGCTAAAGCAAGAGCAAAGACAGAAGGAATAGCTGAAAAGGATAATGCAGATAGATTTAAGAAATTTATTGAAGGTTTAAAGAAACAAAGAGAAGAACAAAAAAAGTTAAGGGCAGAAACTTTTAGTGAATACGCCCAAGGTAAGCCTTTACAAGATGTTATTGATAATTTAAATAAACAAAAACAAGAAAGAAAAGAAATTCTTGAATTAGATAAAAAGATTAGAGGTTTTAGAGCTGATTTTCAAGAAAGTTTAAAGAATTTTAAAGGCCCAAAAATAGGTGAAGTAATTAAAAAAGAAGTACTTGATAGTTATAAAAATATACAAGAACAAACTTTAAAACTGGGAATTCAAGTAAAAGATACAGTTGAAAACTTAATTGCTGCTCCATTAAGTTATGTTTTTGACACTATTCTTGAACAAGGTAAATTTAGTTGGAAAGAATTTGGTAAAGTTGTATTGCAACAATTAGCGGCAATTCTTTCAAGAATTATTGCAACAAGTATTGCAATTGCGGCTGCTGATGCTATAACTAGAGGTGGGTATAGTGCAACTATGAAAGTATTGGATTCTGCAACTGGTGGCGGTGGAGTTGGTAGAGGTGCTGGAATTGGAATAAATAGATCACAAGCAGTAAATTTTGGTGGTGTAAATGCTGGCGGATTAGCAATGACTGGAGCGGTAAGTTTAAGTTTGAGAGGTTCTGATTTAGTAGGTGCTTTAAATAGAACAAACACTAATATAAATAGAATTGGCTAGAAGTGAAAAATATAGATTAGAGTTTAAGAATGCACAAGGCGATACTTGTACCGTTCAATTTTTATTTGAAGGATGGGCTGGGGCAGTAACATATTTGATTCCAGCAGCAAAGCCATTTACACTTTCAGAATATAATACATCTGAAGATTTATTTAAGCCTTATAGGCCACAACAAGCAACAATTAATATAATAGCAAGCGATTCATCGGTTACGATGGATAGCTTTCTTACAGATAATGACAATGACATAGAAGTTATATTTAGCTTCGGGTCATTTAGCCCATATTGGTATGGATTTATTTTACAAGATAATTTTCAAGAGACTTGGATAGGTACAAACCATGTGCTTACACTGACTGCAACAGAGGGAATTGGTCAGCTTGAAGATAAGCAGTTTAGCAACAATGGAGCGGAGGTTGTAGGTAAAATAACACCTTGGACCGCAATTGGATATTGCTTGCAAGAGTCTCCTCAAAACCTTGTACAATCA
>Ga0315909_10005584_pt1 | contig 14377 bp, 12 predicted proteins | sample LakEriMetagenome_11_FD_203527 | JGI IMG/M metagenome (GOLD analysis project Ga0315909, IMG submission 203527) | Freshwater fungal communities from buoy surface, Lake Erie, Ohio, United States - Buoy 2 MA125 | ecosystem: Environmental > Aquatic > Freshwater > Lake | place: USA: Lake Erie, Ohio...
CAGCCGAGGTTTCCCTCGCTCGGCAATGACAACGTCCTCAAGCCGACCCTGAACTGGAAGCTCAACTCGGCCGCCGCCGGCAAGATCTCCGCCGAAGTGGCCTATCTCAGCAAAGGCTTCACCTGGGAGGCCAGCTACAACCTCGTCGCCACGGACCAGAGCGACCTCCTGGACGTCGTGGGCTGGGTCACGATGAACAACCAGAGCGGCATGACCTTCGCCGACGCCAAGCTGAAGCTCATGGCCGGCGACGTCCATCGCGTCGTCGATACCTTCGGCCGCGGCATGGGCGGCGGCATGCCCATGGCGGCGTTAGCCAAGTCCGATGCGGTCGTGACCGAGAAGTCCTTCGACGAGTTCCATCTTTATACGCTGGGTAATCCGGTGACCTTGCGGGACAAGGAGACCAAGCAGGTCGAGTTCGTGCGCGCCACGGGCGTGAAGGCCGAACGTGTCTATGTCTATGACGGCGCCTACCAGGGCGGGGCCGGGAAAGTGCAGGTCTACCGTGAGTTCAAGAACACCGAGGCCAACAAGCTCGGCCTCGCCCTTCCGAAGGGCAAGGTGCGGTTCTACTCCCAGGACGCCGACCGGCAGCTGGAGTTCGTCGGTGAGAACGAGATCGACCACACGCCGAAGAACGAACTGATCCGTGTGCTGACCGGCAACAGCTTCGACCTCGTGGGCGAGCATCGTATGACGAACGAGACCGAGGACGGCGCCAACCACGTCGCCACGCAGACGTTCGAGATCAAGGTGCGTAACCGTAAGAAGGAGCCCGCCGAGATCCGCATCCGGGAGCATGCCCATCGCAGCAATACCTGGACCCTGACGGCCCAGAGCCAGCCGCACGACAAGAAGGACGCCCATACCTTCGAGTTCAAAGTGCCGCTCCAGCCTGAAGAGGAGAAGGTGATAACCTACACTATCCGCTATACCTGGTAATAAGGTAGGGTCGGCACTGCGTGCCGACCTTGTTGTTTCCGGCCGCCCTGCGGCGGCCAACACGCGCCTAGGTCGTGACGCGGTCCCGACCCTACCACGATGCATTGGGTAGGGCTGACCGGCCCGGTCAGCCTTGGGCGAGCAGGGCCGCTCGCCCCTACCTAGGGATGGCCGTCACCTGGCCCTGGGCCCTGAGTATCTCGGCGAGCTGGCCGAGGTTGATGCGCTGGACGGGCGCATTGCTGTCCACGGCCAGGCAGGCCGCGTTCGCGCAGGATTGCCCGGCGGCCATGAAGGTGAACTCGATGCGATACGCACCGTAGGCGACGTAACTGGAGGAAGGGCAGGTCGGCGTGAGCAGGTTGGTGCACTCCTTGATCTTGGGCACGAGCGCGCGATAGGGGATGCCGCAGGGAATCCAATTCGGGTTGGGTGAGTTGTCGAAGACCGCGCCTTCCATCCAGACGCGGCCGTCCTTGACGATGCAGCGGGCGTGATGGAAGTCCGGCGGCCACCAGATGAGCCCGACCGAGTCTTCGACGGGCACGGGGTTGTGCTTGCGCAGATGCGCTTCGGTCAGGACGAAGTCGCCGACGAGGCGACGTCCGTTCCGGACATAAAACGCGCGAGGCCAGCCGCCGTTGTCCGTGAATTCGTCCTTGGTCAGGCCCCAGGCGCCCCAGGCCTTGCGCGTGGGCTCCGGCACCGACGGGTCGTTGCCGAGATACCAGTAGAGGCCTTGGATGTAGCTGCGCGAAGTCCGAATCATCTCCGCCCGATCGGCATACGAAGCGGTCGGGTAGCCGTGATTGAAGCCGGTGAAGTTGCTGGCCAGCGAATGCCACGAGCCTGGGTCCGTCTTGCCGTTGGGTATGCCGACGCCCGGGGCGTCGATCTTGCCGCCTGCGGCGAGGTAACGGCGTTGGAGTTCATAGCGGGCCGGATCGTAGTCGGCCGGCTTCTCGATCGGGGTGCGGTCGGCGGCCCGGGTCAGGCAAAGGCGGAAGCAGTAGCCCTGGATGCCGTCGTCGGGGTCGCCGTCCTTGCCCGACGGAGCGGGCTGGACGCCGTAGATGAGCCCGCTTGTGGGCTCGCCCGGCCGGACGTAGGGGTCGATACGCTTGTCGAGCTGCTTGTGCTTGCTGTCGAGCCGCAGGCCGTTGGTCGTCTCCCCATACTTCGCATTACCCTCTCGGCCGACGGCGAAGCTTAGGCCCGCGAAGGCCAGCAGGTCGCCCTCGTAGGTGGCGTCGATGAAGACCTTGCCCTTGATCACGGCCCCGTTCTCGCAGGCGATCGAGGCGATCTTCAGCTTTTCCATGGTCACCCCGCCGGTCTCGCGCAGGCGATGGCCGCGCAGGACCGTGACCCGCGCTTCCTTGACCCAAGCGTCATAGACTTCTTCGGCGACATGGGGCTCGAAGCGCCAGAGCCCCGTGTTTTTGGTGCCGTTCGCGGCGATGGCGTCGAAGGCCCCGTTGCGGTTATACTTCAGGCTGATGCGGCGGTAGAACTCGCGGGCCAGGCCGCCGACGGCGGGGCTGTTGCGGATTTCCTTCTGGTTGTCGATGTCCGTCCCGCCGAGGCCTTCGACCGCCATGCCGCCGAGGTGCTGGCCGGCTTCGACGATGATGACCTTCTTCCCCAGCTTCGCCGCCTGGATGCCGGCGATGACTCCCGCGCTCGTCCCGCCGTAGATCACGATGTCCGCCTGATGGGGCTGGGCGGAAAGCGCCGCGACGAGAAAGAGGGGAAGGAATGCGAGGAGGCGCATGAGACTAAACCCAAGATGGAGGATGAAGGATGGAAGATAAAGGGAAGAAAGAGGAGGGGGCACGTGGGCACGGTGACACGTGGAAACGGGGAGAGGCAGGACGTAAAGGGGTCGAGGTAGGTACAGCACCACGTGCTGTTCTGGTTATTGTATCGTGGGTAGGGCTGACCGGCCCGGTCAGCCGCGGGCGAGCAGGGCCGCTCGCCCCTACCTCCGAAACTCCGGCAACAGCTCAGGGGTCGCGCCGGGTTTCGTGCAGACGAAGGCGGCGACGTCGACGGCGCGCTGATGGACGTGGGAAAGATCTTCGCCGCGCAGCAGGCCGATGGCGAGGGCGGCGGTGAAGGAATCTCCTGCTCCGACGGTGTCCACGACGGCGACCTTCGGGGCGGTCTTTTCGTCGTATCGTCCCTTGTGCCAGACTAGCGAGCCGGCGGCGCCGCGGGTGAGGGCGACGGTGTGCAGGTCGAAGCGCTGGGCGACGGAGAGCACGAAGGCCTTCTCGTCCTTGGGTAGCCCGAGCAGGTCGGCGACCACGGGGACTTCGTCGTTGTTCAGTTTGAACACGTTGGCGAAGCCGAGGGAGGACTCGATGATCTCGCGGGAGTAGAAATTCTGACGCAGGTTGACGTCGAAGATGCGGAGGCAGTCGGCCGAGGTGTTCTCGAGGAACTCGCGGACGGTGCGGCGGCTTTCCGGGGCCCGCTGGGCGAGGGAGCCGAAGCAGACCGCCTTGCATTTCTTGGCCAGCAGGGCCAGCGACTGGTTCCAGGAGATATGATCCCAGGCCGGTTCGGCCGCGAAGACGTAGCTTGCCTGCTTGGCCGCATCGAGGGTCACCGTGACCGTGCCGGTAGGGTGCTCGTTCCTCTGAAGGAGCAGGGTATGGACGTTCTTGGCGGAAAGGGACGCGAGGGCTTCGTCGCCGAGCTTGTCCCGTCCGACGGCGCTGACGACCCAGGCGTCGCCACCTAGCCCCGCGGCATGGCAGGCGAAGTTCGCCGGGGCGCCACCAAAGTGGGCCGCATCCGGAAAGACGTCCCACAGCACTTCGCCTAGTCCGACGAGGTTAGGGCGGACGATTTCCGGATTCATCTTAGGGAGTCTGCCCGAAGTTACCCGAGATGTCGACGTCGGAGCATCCCTCCGCAGCCGGGATGTCACGGACGGACCCCTCGAACCGGTTGCCTTGGATCACGATGCGTGAGCCGCCGGGCATGAAGGTCATGGCGTGCTGGGCGTTCGGTCCGCTGACGAAGCGGTTGTTCCTCAGGATGACGTCGCCATAGGTGCCGCCGACTTCGTAGGTCGTGAAATAGATCTCGGCGTATTCCTCGTAGTCGCCGGTCACGAAAGTACGCCGCCCGCGCTTGGGGTCGGCTTCGCACTTGGTCGTGTTCCGTTCGAAGACGTTGTCGGTCATCGTCAGTTTGCGCGGCTGATTGATCCAGGAGCCGCGGCCGCCGTTGCGGAAGGTGTTGCCGCGCACGGTGACGTCCGTGCAGGACTTCTCGATGCTGACCACGCGGGAGCCGTTGGTGCCGTCGACGAAGTTATCCGTGATCAGCGCGTCCTGGCAGAACTCGGCGAGGAAGAAGGCGCCCATGCGGGATCCGGTGATGCGATTACGGTCGAAGACGATCCGGCGGCTCTTCTGGATATGCATCGTGTCGCCCAGGGCGCTCAGGGTGTTGCCCCGGACTTCGACATCCTCGCATCCCACGAGGTCGAGAGCGCCCTTGCCCGGGCCGGCGCCGTTGGGTGAGTAGAGGGCCAGGTGGGCGTAGAAGAGCGGGGTGATGAGCTTGGTCTTCGGTCCGGCGGAGGTCTGGAAGCGGATGGGAGCGCCCAAGGGCTTGTCGGCGATACGGACGTAGGTCGGGGTACTTTCGACGACGAAATACTGGCGGCCACGCACGAGGTTGGCGGGCAGGGTGTCGCCGAAGAAGCAGAGGGAGTCGTAACCCCGGACGGCTTCGAGTCCCTCGCGTACTTTCGAGACCGGCAGCGGCTTCGTGTTGGCGAAGAAAACCCGGTCGTCGCCCGCCGCCATGCTTACGCCGTCTTTCACCAGGTCGTTCCGGAAGTATTTCCGAGCATGGGCGTGCTCGGTAGGCCCGAATTCTTCCGGCCAGACCGTGATCTGCCAGAGATACCCGTAATCCCACATATACTTGCCCGTGCGCTCCAGCCGGCAGTCCGTGACGTGGATGCCTTTCGCATAGGTGAGGACACCTCGCTCGTTCGCCTTCTGTTCGGCGCCGATGACCGTGATGGCGGCGCCCGCCAGGCCGTCGGACTGGATCTTCTCGAAGCGCAGGTTCTCCGTGCGTCCGCCGGCGGACGTCGTGATGAGGATGCCGCGGGTGTTGACGTTGGGTTCCCAGGTATTGTCGGCGCGCGACTGATCGAAGACGTGGCCGACGAAGCGTCCGCCTTTCCATGTGAGGTCGCGGATGTTCTCGCCCTGGAAGACCACCGCCCGGGCCTTGTCGCCCATGCGTTCGGGCAGCCGGAAGGTGACGCCCTCGGCGATGACTGTCAGGCCCGACTTCAGCGGAATCGGGACGGCGCCGTCCACGGCGTAATCACCCTGGGGAATGACCAGAGTATCGCCCGGCTTGGCCGTCTCGAAGGATCGGCGCAGGGAGGCTACATCACCGTTGGGGCTGACGCAGCCGCTGAGCAGCGAGGTGACCAGGATGAGCAAGGCGCCGAGGCGGGGTATCATGAGGGGCGTGTGTCGGGTTCTTCAACGAAGGTCGGGTAGTTGTCTTCCGGAACGTATTCGCTCCCGGTCCGGCTGGCTGCAGGGGGTTCCTGCGCGGGTCTGCTGCCTGCGGCGGCGACGAGGCCGAAGGCGCCGAGGATGACACCGCGGAGGGCGTCGCGTCGGCTGATGCCGGCGGGATGGCTACGGTCGGGGTTGTCAGGCATCGGTGAAGGGGCCGGCATCGCGGCGGGAGAGGATTTCGCGGACCTTGCGGCCGTCGACGGTGGCGACGTCGGCCTTGGTCTCGCAGGCCAGGGCGGCGGCCACGCCGGCGGCCTCGCCGAGGGCCATCGCGGTCACGGTCACGCGGGAAGACGCCGAGGCCACATGGGTCGCGCTGTGGCAACGACCGGCCACCAGCAGGTTGCCGACCTTCTGCGGGACCATCGTGCGATACGAGATGTCATAGGGCTTGGGCTGGAAGCCGGAGCCGGCGAAAGGCTTGTCCGTGGTGGTCTTGCGTGGATGTATGTCGAGGAACCAGCAGCCCGTGGCGATGGCGTCGTCGTGACGTCGGGTCGTCTGCAGGTCTTCGACCGTCAGGCGTTCGACACCGAGGATGCGCCGGGTGTCGCGGATGCCGATGTAGGGTCCGGTCGAGATGAGGTAGCTGTCCTTGAAGGCCGGGACCTTTTCCTTCCATTCGCGGAAGATCGTCCAGGCGTCCTGCCGGCCTTGCATCTCGCAGCGGGTGAGATCGGCGGCGTCGGTCGCGTCGCCGGCGATGCGGGTGGCGTGGATGTAGGCTTCGTCCTTCGCGAAGGCGAAGATCAGGCCCGGACCATAGAACTCCGGCAGTTTGCCGGCCTTATGGGCGTCGACGAGCGCCTGCTTGGCCGCCGGGCCCATTTCCTTGTTCGGCGTGACGTTGCCGATGCGGAAGTGCATCGTCAGCGGCATCATTTCCGGATTCTTCTCCGATGGGCAGCCGGCCCAATGGGCGACATCGGCGTCGCCCGTCGAGTCGATCACCTGGCGGGCCTCGATGCGCACCAGGCCGTCTTTGTTGGCGACGATCACGGCCGTGATGAGGCCGCCCTTGGTCTCGACGTCGCAGACCAGCGAATGGTAGAGCACGCTCAGATGTTCGGAGTGACGACGGATGAGTCCGTCCATGAGCAATTTGAACTCGTCGGTATTCGGAATACGGACCGAGCCCCAGTATTTCGTGATGAGGTCGGCCGGGAGGTCGTCGATGCGCTTGGCGTCAGGCTTGGCCAAGCCGAGCTCCCGGAGGAATTCCAGGGCGATGCCGCGGACGACGAATCGGCCGCTAGGCTTGTCGATGAGGCCGTCAAAGTACGGCAGCCCGACCGCGGTGATGATGCCGCCGGCGAAGCCGGCGCGCTCGATGAGGAGGGTCTTCGCCCCGGAGCGAGCGGAGGCGAGGGCGGCCGCGGAGCCGGCACAGCCGCCTCCGCAGACCAGCACGTCAGTCTTGATGGTTTTCATGGTCAAAGTCCTTCGGGGCGCTTGGCCGTATTCTCGTAGAGGATGACGCCGCCGCGCTTGAGGATCTCGCGCTGGAGGGCAGGCACGTCGATCGCCCGGAGTTCGGTCTTGGCGGAGACGGCTTGGGCGGCGGCGATGCCGGAAGCTTCGCCGAGGGCCATGAAGACCGGTTCCATGCGGATGGTCTGGTAGCCGACGTGCGAGGCCGAGCAGGCCACGGGCACGAGCAGGCCGTCGACGGTCTTCGGCAGCAGGCTTCGATAGGGAATCTGGAAGGGTTCGTGTTCGACGTAGAAATAGCCCGGGCGCAGCAGCGGATAGGCAGGGTCGAAGCGGGTCACGGCATGGCTGTCGAAGGGGTATTCGGCAATGGCGATGCCGTCGGGTTTATGCGCGGGCAGGCCGGTCGTCTCAAGGAACTTGGCGTCGTTCTGGGTCACGGTGTGTTCGCCCCAGATGCGTCGGCCTTGGCGCACGTAGATATGGTGAGGGCGGCCACGGTGGTCGGTGAACTCGTCTTTAGGGAAGCCCCATTGCTGGGCGTCCTTGCGGATTGACTCAGGCACTTCGGCGTCGTTCTGCAGTAACCAGATCAGGCCTTCCTGGTAGTTCCAATAACGACGGAATATCCGGGCGCGTTCGGCGACGCCGGCTTCGGGCCAGCCGTAGTTCTCTTCCGCAAGGTCGAGGGACTCGCTGGGAACGCCGGTCTCATTGTTAGGGTGGTTGCTATTAATCTCGAAGTTGCCGCCCGGCATCGCGAAGAACTGCACCACCTGATTAAGTCGCGTGAGCTTACCGCTCCGCAAATCAACCAGTAGGAACTTATAGTCATCGCGGTTGAAGTCCGCGGGTTTTTCGACCGGCAGCCGGTTGGCAGGATTCTTGGTCAGGTGGAAGCGGAAGCAGAACGCCTGGATGCCGGCGTCGGCTTCGCCGGTCGAGCCGGGCAGGGGGTTGGTATCGCCGAAACGGATGTAGATCTTGCCCGCATGCTTTTCCTTGAAGTCGTCCCGGCTCTCGCGTCCCACGCGGTAATCGGTGCCGGCCAGGGCGGCGAGGTCGCCCTCGTAGGTGCCGTCGATGAAGGCTTGGGCCTCGATGTTGTTGCGACCTGAGGCGGATTCAAACGTCACCGAAGTCAGCTTCTGCTTCGGACCGAAGGCCTTGGGCGTGCCACCATCAAGGCGACGCCCTGGGGTGGCCGGGCCCTTCGGGGTAAGCGCTTCGACGACCCGGGCCCCTTCGATGAGCCGCACGTTCGGTTCGGCCGTCAGCAGTTGGCGGAAAACGCGTTCAGCGACCTTGGGCTGGAACATGTTGCCGTCCTTGCATAGTCTCAGTTCCGGAGAGCCCGCTCCGTAGGTCTTCGTGTAATGCTCGACCACCAGACGCTTGAACTCGACGTAGATTCCGCCGACCGCGCCATGCTTGCGGATGTCGGTGTTGGTCAGTCCGCCCGCCAGGATGCCGCCGACGTGACGGGATTCTTCGAGCAGGACCACCTTGGCTCCGGAGCGGGCGGCCGCGACGGCGGCGGCGACGCCGGAGGGGGTCGCGCCTACCACCACGACGTCCGCCTGCTCGGCCAAGGCGGTGAGGGCGAGAAAGCTGCAGATCAGCGTAGTAAGCTTACGCATAAATATCATCCCCAGTATTGGGCGGTCTTGCGTTTGAGGAAGTCGGCGCTGCGGCGGAGCTGGTCGATGCCGTCCACGCCGTCCTCGATGCTGATCCAGCCGTCGAAGCCGACGCGCTTGAGCTCGGTGAAGATGGCGTCGTAATCGTTGAGGCCCTTGCCGATCTCGCCGTGGCGGAGGCGCTTGGCGTAGCCGGCGGCGCCGCCTTCTTCCTTCCTGAGGTCTTCGAGCGTGCCTTCGATGAGATACCGATCCGAGGCGTGCATGGTGACGACACGGTGCGAGACGCGCTTGAGCAGCGCGACAGGGTCGTCGCCCGCGATGGTGGCGTTGCTGGGGTCGTAGTTCACGCCGAAGCCGTCGGAGGGCAGGGCATCCACGAGGGCGCAGAAGACATCCATCTTCTGGGCGAACTCTGGGTACATCCAAAAATCGTCCTTGTAGTGGTTCTCGAGGATGAGGGTCACGCCGCGTTCCTTGGCGTAAGGGATGCAGGCGATGATGCTGTCGGCCGCGAGGCGGACGCCTTCGGCGTCGGTCAGCTCGGGGCGACGCTGGCCGCTGAGCACGCGGCAATAGGACCCGCCGAGCGCGTGGGTCATGTCGATCCAGCGCTTTTGCTTGGCGATCTCGGCGTCGCGGAAGGCCTTGTCCGGGTGCGTGAAGTCGGGCGAGCAGCACAGCATCGGGATGGACATCCCCAGGTCGGCGACCTGGCGGCGGAAGGTCGGCCAGTTGGATGCGTCGGCCATCTCAAGGAAGCCCGCGTAGAACTCCAGGCCCTGGACGTCGAGCGTGGCGGCGAGCGTGAACCACTCGGAAAGCTTCATCGTGCCGTCTTTGCAGAGGGCATGCATGTAGGCCTTCGGGAACGCGGCGATCTTCGGCATGGTCAGGCTTTCTGTCCCGGCAGGGTCTCGGGGTCCTTCGGCGGATTGCGGCCGATGAAAGGGTGCTGCTCCAATTCGACCACCGAGCCGCTGATTGGGCCGGCTTCGTCGGCCAGCCAATAGATGGCCGCGGCGGCGATCTCCTCGGGGCTGATCAGACGTCCCGAGGGCGCGTAGACGCGCGGCAGGTCGGCATACCAGTCTTCCTTGAGGCCATGCGACTTCTTGCGCTTGGATTCGTTCTCCGTGAGCACCCAGCCCGGGTTGATCTGGTTGACGCGGACGCCGTTGAGGCGATGGAGCGTGTCGCCGAGGTTGCGGGTCAGGGTCATCAGGGCGCCCTTCGAGACGCTGTAAGGGAGGAGGTTCGGTTCGCCCGAGTAGGCGTTGACGCTGCCGATGTTGAGCACCGCGCCGCGGGTCTGGGACAGGTGGGGCAGGGCGGCTTGGATGAGCAGGAACGGGACGACCGTGTTCACCGCGAGCATCTTGTGGAAGAAGGCCGCATCGGTGGTCTGGATGTTGCCTTGCGCCATGAACGCCGCGTTGTTCACCACGCCGTCGAGCTTGCCGAAGGTCTTCACCGCGAGGTCGACCAGGCGCTGGGGGCAGCCCGGGGAGGTCAGGTCTTCGATATGGATGACGCCGTTGGCCGCGCCGATCTCGCCGAGGGTCGCTTCCGCGAGGTCCTTCTCGAGCCCGTGGATGACGACCTTGGCGCCTTCCTGCGCGAAGCGCTTGGCCATGGCCTTGCCGATGCCGGTCGTGCTGCCGGTGATGAGGATGACTTTGTCTTTCAGGCGCATGGTCAGACGGGCTTGAGGACGGATTTCACCACTTCGCCCTTGTGCATCTTCTCGAAGGCGGTGTGCCAGTCGGTGATGGGCCAGACGCCGCCGATGATCGGACGGACGTCGAACTGACCGCTCGCGAGGAGGGCGATGACGCGCTCCCAGATCGGCCAGTTATGGCTGAAGCTTCCCTGGAGCGTGATGTTCTTCTGCACCAGCGGGTCGAGGTTGAAGCCAAGCGGCTGCGGGCCCCAGCCGACCTTGCTGACCCAGCCGGCGGGGCGCACGATATCGAGGGCGATCTTCAAGGTCGCGGAGGCGCCGGCGGCGTCGATCACGCCGTCGCAGCCGAGGCCGTCGCGCTGCTGGGCCCAGGGCTTGGCGTCGCCGATGATGACCTCGCAGCCATACTGCTTGGCGATCGCGAGACGATGGGCGTCCTGCGGGAGGCCGACGATGGCGACCTGCGCGCCGCACTGCCTGGCCATGGCGGCGCAGAGGATGCCGATCGTGCCGGGTCCGAGGACGACCACGCGGTCGCCGGGCTCGATGCGGGCGTTCTTCACGACGGCGTTATAGGCCACGCAGCAAGGTTCGGTCAGGCAGGCCTGTTCGAAGGGCAGGGCGTCGGGCACCGCGTGCAGGATGCGCGAAGGGACGCGGACATACTTGGTCATCGCGCCGTTGACGCCGTAGCCAAAGCCCTTGCGGGTCGGGTCGAGGTTGTAGAGCCCGCGGCGGGTCATCGGGTTGTTCTGGGAGATGATCGCGGCGGTCTCGCTGACCACGCGGTCGCCTTCCTTCCAGCCATCGACCTTCTTGCCCAGCTCGACGATGCGGCCGGCGAACTCGTGGCCGAGGACGACCGGGTAGTTGACCGGCCAGGAATGGTCGGAGGTCCATTGGTGGAGGTCGCTGCCGCAGACGCCGACGTTGGCGACTTCGAGCAGGACGTCCTCTTCACCGATGACGGGACGGGCGATCTCGCGGATCTCGACGGAGCCCTTTTCGGGGGCGAAATTGACGACGGCGGGGGAGTTCATGAATGAGAGAGGCAGATGAGGGATGAAGGATGGATGATGGCTAAGGCGGATGAAAGATGACGGAGGGCAGATGGAAGATGGACGATGGAAGATGGGGGTGCTTAGGAGCTTGGGGTGGGTTTCGGGCTTAGATTTTAGGTAGGTTGTTCGGTCGTGTTCGTATCATCCATCGCCCATCTTTCATCATCGATCGTCGGCGCGGTTTACCGGCCGACTTTGACGTCACCGTAGGCGTGGACCTTCTGGCAGATGATGCGCAGGGAGGATTCGAGGTCGCCCGAGGCGGTCTTGAAGGCGTCGGCGTCGATCGTGAGCGGAGCGCCGAGGACGACGAGCGGGGCGCCGTATTCCGGACAACGGACGGCCTGTTCGAGGGTCAGGCCGCCGACGGCTTGGACGGGGACGTTGACGGCTTGGACGACTTCGCGGAGCTGGTCCAGCGGGCTGGGCATGCGGAGTCCGCGGGCGGCGATGCCGCGGCGTTCATCGTAGCCGATGTGGTGGATGACGAAATCGCAGCCCAGGTCTTCGCAGAGCTTGGCGCCGGCGATCATGTCGGGGCAGCCGAGGTTGTCGCCCATGACCTTAGCGCCATGGTCGCGCCCGGCCTGGACGATGACCTTGAGGGTCTCCTCATGGGCGCGGGCCATGACTACCACGTGCGTGGCTCCCGCCTTGGCCATCATCTCCGCTTCGAGATAGCCGCCGTCCATCGTCTTCAGGTCGGCCACGATCGGCGTGTGCGGGAAGGCCTTGCGCAGGGCGCGGACGCCATGGAGCCCTTCGGCCAGGATCAGCGGCGTGCCGGCTTCGAGCCAGTCGACTCCCGCCCGCAGTGCCATCGACGCGGTCTCGAGGGCCTCGTCGATGTTCGTCAGGTCTAGGGAGATTTGGACAATCGGCCGCATGGAGATGACCTGAGATTGCCGATTGCAACCCGCGGGGCAAATCGGTTTTACATAATAATGATAGGTGTTTAACCTATGCGAGCGTCGCGGGATCCCTGATTGAACTCCAGACGACAACTTTATGCCAAAAACGACACCTGACCCCGAGGAGCTTCTCCGACGCCAGCGCGAGTATCTGCGTGAGGTGGTCATCGACGTGGAGACCTTGGCGATCTTCGATTCGCTGCCCGGCTTCCTCTGCTTCCTGAAGAACCGCGCCGGCGAGCACCTCTACGCGAGCGGGCTGTGGACCGCCCGTCATGGTTTCCGCGAAGCTTGGGAGATGTTGTTCAAGACCGACCAGGACCTGACGCCCGGGGCGATGGCCGAGGCCTATCTCGACGACGACGCGATCGTTTATCGCACGGGCCAGCCGGTCCTGGACAAGATCGAGATCTGCCTGGATGCGGTCGGACTACCCGACTGGCACGTGACGAGCAAATATCCGGTGCGTAACCGCAAGGGCGAGATCGTCGGCATCCTCGGGATCTCGCGCGTGTGCATGGGGCAGGCGCCCGTGGCTTCGCTCAACGTGAAGATCGGCCCGGCCACGAAGATGCTGCAGGAGAACCTGCTCGTCTATCCCTCCGCCCAGAAATTGGCCGACGCCTGCGGTCTTTCGGTGCGTCAGCTCCAGCGTCGCTTCACCGAAGCGCTGGGACTGTCGCCGCGGGATTACTGGATGAAATGCCGGATCCGCGCCGCCTGCGAGAGCATCCGGCGAGGTGATGAGAAGCTAGGAGCCTTGTCGGCCCGCCTCGGCTTCTGCGATCAGAGCAGCTTCACCGCGCAGTTCCGACGCCACACCGGGGTCACTCCGACCGCTTTCGCGCGGGGGCGGAAGGCCGAGGGCTAGGTCAGAGCGGACGGAGGATGCAGCGGCAGGGGGCGCCGTCGCCCTTCGCGATGCGGATCGGCAGGCAGATCATCTCGTAGCGGCCTGGCTTGGCCTTGGCGAGGTTGAGCCCTTCGATGATCCAGACCTTCTTCCCGAGCAGGATGTGGTGGGTCGGGACTGCGTCCTTGGTGAAACCGCCGACGCTGAAGTAGTCGATACCCACGGTGCGGATGCCTTTGTCGACGAGGTATTGGGCGGCTTCCTTGGACACGTAGACGAAATCCTTGTCGAAGGACTTCTTCTTCCAGCTCACCTGTGAGTTGCGAGTGCGGAAGAGGATGCGCTCGCCTTTCCTGAGCCTCAGCTTCGCGAGTTCGGCGGGCTTGATGGACTCCTTGTCCTTGATCTCGACCACGCGGCACGGGCCGATGACGGCTTCGAAGGGCAGGTCATCCATCGTGCCGAGGCCCTTCAGGAAGTGCCAGGGCGAGTCCATATGCGTGCCCGCGTGGGTGTTCAGGTTGAAGACCGAGACATTGCAGACGTCGCCCTTGGCCAGCGCGGCGTGCGGCTTGATGACTGTCGGCGGATTGCCCGGCCAGCCATGCATGCCGTTGGCGAACGGGATGGTGACGTCGATCCACGGGGATTTGCGGGAGGGCATGGCGGAGAAGATGGAGGATGAAGGTTGGATGATAAAGGAGGAAGCGTCATCAGGGGACACGTGGGCACGGTGACACGGTGACACGGGGAGAGGCAGGGCACTAGGGGGGCAGCATAGGGAAACCGGAATTAATGCTGTGGATACATTTTCAGGTCTCGGGTCTCGGCCATCGGGTGCCTGGTTCAGGTGTTCAGGTTCAGGTGCAGGTCCCGGGGCTGATACCTGAACCTGTTCCCGTACCCGTACCTGCAGCCGAGACCTGAGACCTGGAGATGTATTCCCAACCGCTATCCGCTAAGTTCTATTTCCCCACCTTCACCACCGCCGGATAGGCCAACGAGTTCCAGCAGGCGTCGAAGAGCTTGGCGTCGGGTTCGCCGTCGGTGACCACGAAGCGGTAGCGGGTGACGTAGGGCATCCCGGGTTCGATCGAGAAGGGGCCGAGCTTCTGGGGCACGATCGAGAAGTAGGGCATGTCGGGATGCAGGCGTAGAGGCATCGGGAAGCGGAAGTTATCCGGGAAGCCCAGGACGGCCGTGCCGGAGATTCCGGCGCTGGTCTTGCCGCCGAGATAGCACCAGCGGGCGCGGGTGCCGTCGCCCTTCTTGCGGTCGGTGATG
>Ga0315909_10005585_pt1 | contig 14377 bp, 9 predicted proteins | sample LakEriMetagenome_11_FD_203527 | JGI IMG/M metagenome (GOLD analysis project Ga0315909, IMG submission 203527) | Freshwater fungal communities from buoy surface, Lake Erie, Ohio, United States - Buoy 2 MA125 | ecosystem: Environmental > Aquatic > Freshwater > Lake | place: USA: Lake Erie, Ohio...
TTGATGCGAGTGTGCCATTAAATGCAATTAATCCTGTGGGAAGAAATCCTGAACTATAATTTAATACAGTTGTCATTAAGACGGAATCACCACCAAAATTACCAAGTATTCCCTGTACTCCTTGAGGTCCTTGTACTCCTTGAGGTCCTTGGGTTCCTTGTACTCCCTGAGGTCCCTGTACTCCCTGAGGTCCCTGTACTCCCTGAACTCCTTGTACTCCTTGGGGTCCAATTGGAGCTGGCGCAAATTCCATTCCCCAATCAGTAGATGTAGAATTTGATGAACTTCCGGAAGCTGAAATCACATTATAAAGAGAGAATGCATATCCAAATCCTCCTGCAACTTGTAAAAATAGTCTTCCAAAATACCTAATGGTTGAATTTTTATCATAAAAAGTTACATATTGACCATCTGCCCAGGGTTGATAATCTAATGCATATCCAAAAAAAACAGGCCCATCTCCAATAGATAATGGTGGATTAGTTTGAATACCACCGCCATTATAGAATGAAAGAGGAACTAATCCTAAACCAGTTGAACCTTGAACTCCTTGGGTTCCTTGAGGTCCCTGGTCTCCTTGTACACCCTGGGTTCCTTGAGGTCCCTGGTCTCCTTGAAAACCTTGGGTTCCTTGTACTCCCTGAGGTCCCTGGTCTCCTTGTACTCCTTGGGTTCCTTGTACACCCTGGGTTCCTTGTACTCCTTGGGTTCCTTGAGGTCCCTGTGCTCCTTCGTTTCCAATAACACCGACCGTAGTCATAACAAATGAGTAGTATGATGTTCCTTCAGTGTACCAAGTAACATCATGTGCAGTAGCATCATAATTACTTAAGTACAATTTAGCAATCATTCTATATGTAGGGTCAATTCCAGTAGTTGGAAGTGTTAAATCTAATAAGACCTCAGCAGGTGTGGAAGCATCTACCCATCCAATCAATGAATTACCGGTTGCTAGTATTGGTCCAAATGGTGTTCCGGATGAATTTGCCAATTGAATAGTAACATATGCTTCAATATGGTCGTTTTCTGCTGGTTTTAAATAGTGTAAATGAAATCTTTGGGTTCCACCTGGAATTACCGCAAAACCCAATTCCGGTGTTAAAAATTGTTGTACTAAAACATCTTGTTGAGAACCTAATAAATTTATAGGTAAAGTTTGCTCTACTCCATTAGGAATTGTAGTTAATACTTTATATGGAGAAACATCAGATGATTGTGATTGATTAAAGTAGTAAACTGCACCTGCTGAAATACCTCCTCTTCCTTGATTTCCTTGGTTTCCTTGAGTACCTTGTACTCCTTGGGTTCCTTGAACACCTTGAGGTCCCTGGAATCCTTGAGGTCCCTGGTCTCCCTGGTCTCCTTTAGGTCCCTGGTTTCCCTGATCTCCCTTAAGTCCTTGAACACCTTGAGGTCCCTGGAATCCTTGAGGTCCCTGGTCTCCTTGTACTCCTTGAGTTCCTTGAACACCTTGAGGTCCCTGGAATCCTTGAGGTCCTTGAGGTCCCTGGTTTCCCTGGTCTCCTTTAGGTCCCTGGTTTCCCTGGTCTCCCTGGTCTCCCTTAAGTCCTTGAACACCGTGAGGTCCCTGGAATCCTTGAGGTCCCTGGTCTCCTTTAGGTCCCTGGTTTCCCTGATCTCCCTTAAGTCCTTGAACACCTTGAGGTCCCTGGAATCCTTGAGGTCCTTGGTTTCCCTGGTCTCCTTTAGGTCCCTGATTTCCCTGGTCTCCCTTAAGTCCTTGAACACCCTGCACACCTTGTACCCCCTGAGGTCCCTGGTATCCTTGAGGTCCATTATCAGGACCTTGAGGACCTTGAGGACCCTCTGCACCTGAACCTGACCCTCCAATTTTCTTTAGTTTACCAAATTTGTCATGCACAAATACTGGACCGAGGTCTGTGCTGGAATTACCATATTTATCTAGTCTTTGTATATTCATGAAACTTCGGCTGATATGTAGTATGTTGTATTTGGCTGGGTAGATTCTAAAAGAAGGTAATCACCCTTAGCCATTTTATATTGAGTTACATCTCTAACTGAATCACCATCATCTAATTGAAATTTATAAAGAAGTGTTTCTATTGCTCCAGCAGCAATTTCAAGTCGGCTAATTGTAAGATTATAGTCTCCGGTAATATTATTGATAACTATTAAAGAAATTATCATATTTTCGTATGCACAATCGATTTGAGTTCCACCTGATGTGTCAATTGTACCTTGAAATACTAAATTCATAAACTTTTGTTTTTATTTAAAATTGTGGAATCTTTCCAATTTTTTTGGCCCGATTCCTCCAAAGTTCAACCACGTTATTTCTCTCCGTTTGACCTAAATCTTGAGAGTCTAAATATCTATTTAATGTATTTATCATCATTTCTCCGCGGACTTTTGATTCCAGTCGGAGTCCTTCCAGATTTGCATCAACTTCTTTAGGTAGGATGAGGTAGGTTGATTGAGGTAGTAGCCCTTGGTGTATCAATTCACGTTCTATAGAATCATCACCAGAAGGCTTGCCAGGTATGTAGTTTCCAATGCTCTCACCACCTTGGGTTATGTGTTCTATTTCATGACGGACAACATCGACCAGGTGAAAATAAAGTTCAGTAAAATATTCAGGAAGCCAGGCCCTTTCAATACCAAAATCAATAATAATAAATGGCGTTTGAAAAATGTCATTATCGTCAAAGTCTCGACTGTCCGCTCCGGTTGAATCGTATGATATGAATCCTTTGATGGGTTGAAACCCAGCTTGACCTTCTACGGTATCAAAATAAATGGTGGCATCTATCTCAAATTCAAGTCCTCTAGTCTTTACTTGCTTGTAAAGACTAGAACTTGTTTTGCCTAAATTATAATCCAAATTCCATTGGGCAAATATTTGATCTGTAAGTTTTAAAGCAATCCTATCTAGTACCCTTTGATTCATATCTTTGTTTATTATTATATGAATCTATTTAAAAAAGTTTACTTCGTAAATGTCTGGTTTAAGTTATTGTAACCGGTTGCTGGATCCCACACATCAACGTTAGATAGACGAATCGCATATAAAGGATTGCTTGATATTGTAGGACTTGGATCAGGTATGTGAAGATATGAATTGTAGGTTCCGCTCGGTAGTAACGAAATACTAAAAGTTTGATTAATATCTACATTGGAATACCAAGTATTAACATTTGATGTTAATGCATTTGAGAATAGTGCACCTGTTGATGTATTTTTAAATACAATGTACGCAGTTCTACTTCTAAATGCGTTAGCGTAACCAATATTTGTAAGATTTATTACTACAGTTATATTACTGCCAGCAACTGTAAATTTACTTGAATTTAGTACAAATCTATAACCAAGATTCTTTTTTATAATATCGTAATCTCCGCTTGCCACCCAACTTGCTATCACGTCAGGAAAATAATCCCAACTTATTAAACTCCAATTATAAAAGTCTAGCTCGATTTTAGCATTAGCCCCATTTGTTCTGCTAGGAACAGTCGGATTTAATCCATTACTTTCTCCCGAAATTGGGGCCGTAAGAGATGCAGTTTGAAATGTATTATTTTGTATTGTACTAGGAGTTCCGGCTGCACTACCGACATTAAAAGTTCCATCATCCCCAAAATCATTTAAAAAAGCGTCATTAACAAAACCAATCCTAGCGTTGCCTGAAGGGTATAACGCTTCTTTGTAAAAAACAGTTCTTAGTTGTAAAAGAATAGATGCATCAAATTGACTTAGTATGGCATCAACAATTTCTTTTCTATTAGCCAATTGAGTTGGTGTCCAAAAATTATAGTCTCCACTACCAAATTCCGTGGAACCTGTAGTAAACCATTCTCCATACTGTCCGATAAATCCAGCCTGTATTGAAACGATAACATCTTTATTTAGATTGACTACGGGAGCCAATTGTGTAATATGCGCAAGTATTTGAGCCTTTGTTGGCTGATACACACCAGTAGATACTACAAGAGATGAATACGTAAATCTAACTATTACTTTAGCACCTGCCGCTCTTATCCGGTCAAAATCAGTTTGCATATTGGCTAAATACAATGTGGATATTGGTGACCCATCAATAAACGGCATCAAAAAGAATTGTCTTTGGATTACAGTAATATTTTCATCTGTTCTATAGTCAGCTACTGTATTTTGATCTACTAGATTATACCCACCGGATGTTCCTGTGGTTATTAAGTCGTAAAATCCTCGCTCTGGATTACTAATAATGCTATCATCTAGAGTGTATGTTTGATATGTTAGGTCTTGTCCTCCATCTATTATGTTGTTCCAATTTCTAGGAGCTGCTTGTAAAATTGCCTTTCCAGGGGCACCGGCTGCCGAATATTGGGCCGAACCGAATGTTATAGATAGGTTTGGTATAACAGTTGGTAGCGCACTCCATCCACTATATATTGCATCTAAATTAGCTACTGAGAATGTTGCGGGTGTTTTACCGAACATAAAATTACTAAAATTTTCAACCTTACTTACATTCCAAGAACCAATATTTTGGTTAAAGGCGGTAGCATTCTGAAACATATTAGACATATTGAGTACATTGCCTACATTCCAGTTACCTATCGGTTGATTAAATGTCATATTTCCACCTGAAAGATTATTTGCACTAAACATTGAATTCATATCAGTCACATTAGCTAGTGTAGAACCTACTCTTTCCCATCCAGCAAGCGGTTGATTAAAACTCCTTGCATTAAAAAACATAGCACTCATATTATTTACACCAGTGACATTCCAGTTACCAATTGGTTGATTAAACAGGCTTGCATCGTAAAATAATGTGTTCATAGTTGCTACATTAGCCAGGGTAGAACCTGTTCTTTCCCAATTTGACAATGGTTGGTTGAAAGCGTATGTACCTCTAAGTGCTGCGGTTAGATTTGTAACACGGGTCATATTCCAGTTTTCAATAGGTCGGTTAAATACTTGTGCTCCATAAAATAAACCAGACATATTAACACTAGCACCAGTCTGTGTATTTACGCTCCAGTTATTTATGGGTGCCGAATTATCTCCATTATTAAATGCGGTACAACCAAAGAACATACTATTAAAATTTGTTACTTTGTTAACGTTCCATGGGGTTGTTCCTGTTCCTAGGTTAGAATTAAATGCTGGACAATTCCGAAACATTTGATTCATATCAGTACATGCAGAAGTGTCCCATGTTAATTGGTTTCCAACTGAAACTCCAGGTGCAAACCCATTGTTAAATTGTGGGTTGTCCCAAAAAAGACCATACATAGATATAACTCTAGATGTATTCCAAGAACTTAAATTTCTATTAAATGAACCTTTTAGAAATGGATATTGCATATTGATTGAAGCTGCTGGGTCAGTATTTAGTGTCCAATTATTCATTGGAACACTATCATCTCCATTATTAAAAGACATACGTATTCCATACGTAGAAAACATTCCTTCAAAATTAACAACTTTGCTCACATTCCAAGCCCCAATACATTGATTAAATAGGGGAGCTGTAGCAAACATATAGGACATATTGTTTACACTACTTGTATTCCAGTTACCAACAGGTTGATTAAATAGTAATGCACCATCAAACGTTCCACGCATAGAGACCACTTTACTTAAACTGGAAACATTTCCAAGAGTTGTTCTTTCCCATCCAGCGAGGGGTTGATTAAATACAGATGCATTACTAAACGTGCTAGCAAGACCAGTTACATTGCTCATGTTCCAGCCCTCAAGGGGTCGGTTAAATGCACGTGCATTAAAAAACATTGAAGACATACTAACATTAGCACCTGATTGTGTATTTATGCTCCAGTTATTAACGGGTGCTGAATTATCTCCATTATTAAACAGGGTGCATCCATTGAACATACCATCAAAATTTGTTACTTTGCTAACGTTCCATGGGGTTGTTCCTGTTCCTAGGTTAGAATTAAATGCTGGACAATTCGAAAACACACTGGACATATTGGTACATACGGAAGTGTCCCACTGTAATTGGTTTCCAACTGAAACTCCAGGTGCAAACCCATTGTTAAACTGAATACATCCATCAAACATAACAGAAATACTTAACGCCTTACTCATATCCCACAACTGGACAGGTTGATTAAATCGGTTTCTTTGAAACATTTGACTAAAATTAGTACAAGAACCTACATTCCAATTTTTTATACTGTCTGAACCTCCATTATTAAATGAGTTAGTTTGTGGACTATTATCACGATAAAGAAATCCAGAAAAACTAGTGACTTTAGATACATTCCAACTTCCAATGTCTTGATTAAAACCATTTTGACCGTAAAACATGGATGCCATAGTTACTGGTGTTGTAGTGTTTATAGTCCAAGGCATGGTACCTGCGACACCTGGTGCAAATCCGTTGTTAAAAGAACCACTGTTTAGAAACATACCATTTAATGCTGTTGCTCCAGACAGGTTCCAACCACTTAGATTACCATTAAATGAAGTTGCTGTTTGAAACATACTGCTTAAATCAGTAACATTGGCTAATGTAGATCCGGTTCTTTCCCAACCACTTAGTGACTGATTAAAGTTGCCGGCACCAATGAACATACTGGCCATATTGACAACATTGGTCATATTCCATTCACCTATTCTTCCTATAGTAGTTATTGATGTACAATTGGCAAAAGCACCTCCTAAATTGGTTGCTACGGATATTTCTGGGATGTCAGTGATTGCATTTAGCGTTAAATTAGAACATCCATTAAAACTATTCTGTCCTAACCTTAATTTACCCCATTTAGTGATAGATTTTATTTTTAAACGGTCATTAACGTTTTCAAATCTCCAATTAAAATTAATTCCAGTAATCTGGACTGTGTACTCTCCTGGTGTTGAATATGTATGAAGTGTTTCTGGTTGATTCCATGTTGTAATATTGCTATTTGTTCCATCTCCCCAGTCAACATCAATATTATATGTTCCAACATTAGGTAGCGGTAGTTTAATCTGATTAGTCGCTGATGAACTACGTTTAACACTTAATCTTACATTTCCATTAAAGTCAGTAGTTGGTACAACTCTAAGTGTACCAGTATTTAATGCCATTAATGTTATTGTTGATGTAGAGGATATAGGTGCACTGAGGTTATTACCAAACCTAAGTTGTACACTTCCGGAAGTTGCGCTTGTTATTGTGCATGTTATTTCATACATGCTCATTGATATTGCAGCCAAATTTGTTACAAGTTCTGCAGTTGAACCCGTGGTATGAGTATACCCAGTAGTGTTAAGATTGGTTCCTCCACCCCAATTTGTTCCGGATGCAGTAACACCTGCGAGTTCAACTCCTAAAGGACTGACTAATGTAGTGTCCCATGTAGAAATAAAAGTTTTGGAATCTCTAGCCTTTCCATATTCGTAAAATAAAACCGGATTAAATCCCATAATTATGCGTTTGATATTCTTAAATAATCAGTAGTACCTATACTTGATATTGTTGCAGTGCTTCCTTTAATACCATTAAGTGAAAGGGTACCATCGACAGGGACTAGCGTTCTGCCAGCTCCTTGTGCAAATAATATTAGACTTTGACCATGTTTAACATAGGATGCACAAAAACCCTCACCACCGTTTACGGTAATTTGAATTGCTGTTGTGTTGTCTATTATTACATTTCTTCCCTTTTGTCCTATTCCAGTATGTCCCGCACTTGTAGCAGTCGTATCTGTTGTAATGTTTACCCCAGTAGTTATTGTTATTTGAGGAATTTCTACATAAGGAGTTGAAGGATCTACTGTAACTTCTCCAAGTTCATTTGCAGCCTGGTTATTTATTTTTTTAACTGAATAGTTTTTCATAATTTATTATTTTCTATTTTACCTGTAATAAAAGGATTGTAATTAATTATTTGAAAATAATTCAATTATTCGGTCTTCAACGTCTTGATCAGTCCATTGTCCTATAACATCATATGCCTGGCCTTCCCATAATACAACCGTACCTGTTACACCCCTTGTAATAGCAGTAACCCGTTTATTAGCCATGTCATCTTGAACATATCTAATTTCAACTTTATCTATTTTTAATTGATATGCAGGGACTTCTCTGATAATCTTTTCAACTGGTAGAATAATTGTTTTTACCTGATTTTGTGAATTCTGACTCATTCTTATTATTATTTATTTTAGTAATTATTTTAAAATATGATCCCCCTACAATCAAGAGGGGGTATCTATCTATGATCCCCCTACAATCAAGAGGGGGTACCTAACAATGGTCTCCCTACAATCAAGAGGGGGTACCTATATTTTTAAACCACTATCCGATAGTGGTTTTATGGCCGTAAGCATATTGAGTGTACCCTAATGTCGGCTCGTCACAATCTACAAAAAACTTACCTATTTTTAATTTAATTTTAACCGGCTGGCTTAAATCACTAAACAGTCTTTTTTGATAAAAGGTTGCTGGGTCAGCTGCTCTAATTTGTGTTGCATTATATGTTGTTTCACTATCTAAATTCGTGATTGTAGGAACAAATGGAACAGGTTCATATAAATTATTAGAATTTACTAGTTTTTCTATTGTTATACCATTATTTTTATTAAATTTACATCGATATTTATTGGAATATTCATCATTAACAACTTGATGAAACTGATTCATAAAATCTCCAACAACTACAAGATTGTCAATAGTATTACCATAACCTAAATCTATGTTAACTGTTTCTCCTACAGTAGCAAGAGCTGAATTAAAATCAAAATAATATTTGGCACTAGATCCAAGCTTGGCGGTTTTAGGGTCTCCTGCACTTAATCTAAAAAACAGGGTTGGGTTTCTTCTATGAAATGCGAATTCACCATCGGAAAACTCTCCAGGTGTTCCTAAGTATACTTTATTAATAGTAGTCTGTGTCATCCTACCTAGACCTTTTACTTGAAGTTGAGTAGTCTCCATATTTATGGGATATTCAATAATATCCCTGGTAAAGTAGTTTACGTATTCTTTGATGAAATTTCTAATATCTAATTCTACTGTTATATTTGGATTATTTAACCTATTTAAACCAGATTGAGCAATGCCATCTTGAGAAAACATTGGATCTGTTTCATCTAGTTTCCATTCTGTTGGTGAATTATGCCAAGGACCGAGACCTTGCAGTAACAATTCTGGATTAGGGGCTCCGGCATTACCACCTGAATATATTGTGTTAAATATATTAGGATTTGTATCACTAGTATTAGCTGGATGTACTATGGCATTTGTGTATCTATCTTTATTACCCTTATATGATTCATTAAGAGGGGTTGTACTATTGTAAGCTCCGGCTTTTCTAGATTTCTTACCATTTCTAACCATACATAATTCCAATCTTTTATCGGGTAAATTTAACCATTCTCTATCACCAAAAGAGTTAAAATAGATATCAAATTGCTCTTTATAATACTCATCAGGATAATCAACAATAAGTAAATCACTAATGTTGAATTCTTTAGGTGAAATGCCTTCGATTTCTTGTTTCCAACTCTGGCCCAATGTATCCTTCGGGTTTGGGGTTGGATTTTGAATACCTGCCATTGCAGATCTCCTTGCAATTTGAGGAGTAGGCAAGGCAATTTCAATTGGTAAAGTAACACTACCGGTTACATCTGCTACTACATCATTTATTTTTTTAACTGAATAGTTTTTCATATAGTCTATATATAAGTTTTTCCTTAGTCTATTATGCTTGCTATCACAAGAACATCTGAATTATTATAATAACGAATTTTTACTGTATCATCTGGTCGTTTATAAATAGTTTTTGGTTGCGATTCGAAAATTACTGTTGCTCCTGTAAAATCTACTCCATTTATATTGGTTCCATTTTCAATTGTTGTAAATTGGATGATGCTGGATGCTGGTTGAGTGTTATTAGCACATTGACCACTTTGCCCAATTGTATTGTTGAGATATTCACTACCTTGGCTCATTACATTGTTTTGATAAGAACTACCTTGCTCTTGTGTATTATTGGTATAAGAACTACCTTGTCCTATTGTATTGTTGAGATAAAGACTACCTTGTCCTATTGTATTGTTTTGATAAAGACTACCCTGCCCTTGCACATTTGAGGAAAAATTACTACCTATACCTATTGTGTTGTTGTAGCAATTACTACCTTGTCCTTGTGTATTTGAGTTATACACACTATTTTGTCCTATTGTATTGAGATAGTAATTACTACCTTGTCCTTGTGTATTTGAGTTATACACACTATTTTGTCCTATTGTATTGAGATAGTAATTACTACCTTGCCCCATTATGTTGCCAAAATATTGACTACCTTGTCTCATTATGTTTTTATGGTATTGACTACCTCTAAAATTCAAGTTTTCACAATACCCGTTACTTATTTCATTTGCAGCAACATTATACGTCATTGCATTTCCCCATTGAAAGGTAGCTATAGAACTTAAAGTTATTCCGGAATTATCCTCAAAATTTACATGAGTTAAATGATCAAATTCAACTTTATTACCTGCATTGTCTTCTCGGTAACTAATCCAATCATTTTCATAATCGTATTTTATAGTATCGTAGGTAATGTTATAGTATGTTTCCCAGTCCGGATCATCATACTCAATTTTTACCCAGTTTGTTGAGTCTAAGTTTAGAATATCATCATTGATTCCAATATCTCCTGTTAAATTCTTCCATACATATCCTCCCCAAATAGTAGTATCATCAACAGCATCACCTATAGGTAAAACTATATCTGATATATCGGCAGTAGCTTCGTTACTAGTACCATATATTGTAGTAGCTGATTCCCAATCACCTCCAGTAGAAATTATAAAACCACTAACAACATTACCAACTAAGATACCATCTGCAACATCCCCACTAATATTTCTACCAATAACGGTTTCTTGGTTATCAAAAAGTCCTGATATATTGGTAATTGTGCTCTCTAAATAATTTGCCCAAACTCCATTTCCTCCAGTTGGATTTGAATATTTCGGTGTGTAAAATATACCTGTACCGTACTCTTCAAGCTTATTGGTTTCTATTGCCTTTAAGAATATATTGGTTCCACCAAATAATGAAGAGTGGGCGTCTGTTATTTTGTATAGAGCATTAACTACTAGACTATTTGTATTTATTAAAACCTCAAGTTCACCTCTCGTAACCTGAATAGATGAAGGTTGAGGTCCTTGGTCTCCCTGTTCTCCTTGAGGTCCCTGGTACCCTTGATTTCCACTTCCACCACTTCCACCACTTCCATTAGCAGACCATGATATTACATACTCTCTATCACCAATTAACGGAGCTGTAGTTCCAGTAATAAGATCAATTGTTAGTTCAAGATGCGCAGCAGGAGATGAAAATTGTGCCGCAGTTATTGTATATGTACCGTAATAATTAGGATTAGTAGAGTCTCCAACTTGAAGAATTACTTCAGCTCCAGAATCTACTTTAGCCTTTAATAGGGTTAGCCAAGGCGTTACTGTATTAAGTGTTGAATCTTCATAATCTAAATAAATGCTAGTAAGTGAATTAATATTAAATGCACCTCCATTTGCCCAATTTCCATTAAAAAAACCATCTGGCGTAGGAAATGACCCATTTGCCTGCCATTTCCATCTTAATGAATTAGCACCATCTAAACCACGGAATCCTCGAGGTCCCTGGTACCCTTGAGCTCCTCGAGCACCTTGAGGTCCTTGATTTCCTTGAGAACCAATACCCGGTTGTCCAGCAACAGAAATAGTCCAACCTGTATAATCACCAGTACCATTAAATGTATCGGAATTAATTACCATTGCAGTTCCAACATAGGATGTTATTACACCTTCCATCCAAACATTAGTGTCATCTTCAGATGTTGCTCTGATTCTGGTTCCTAACTGAAATGATGTTTCAACATCACTTAAGTTTAAATTATCGAATGTTTTTGTTCCAGTTCCTACTGTTAGTTCTTGTGTTGTAGCTACCAAACCACCATATCCTAATCCAACAGGTCCTTGGTCTCCTTGAGGTCCTCCAGGCTCACCTGGAGAACCTTGAACCCCTTGAGGTCCTTCATTGGCTCCTTGGGTTCCCTGAACACCTTGATGTCCTTGAGCTCCTTGAGGTCCTGTTTTTGCATAAGACACTATAAGTTCTGTACCTACTGGCCATGAAGTTCCAATTGCTGATACAGTTCCTCCAACATAGGCTAGATTAATAATACTTCTTGCTCCAAGGTCACTTCCACTAGTTATTGCATAATCTAAATATTCTGTTGTTCTGCCTGGTCTGGTAATTCTTAAACTTCCTTTTGCTGCAAACATTGAAGTAAACCATGCTGCTGCACTACCGCCATCAGCATCTGTATGACTTACAATAATATTAATAGTCGGTGAGGGTAGGGTTGTCATATTGCTAAATGTAATAGCACCGCTTGATGCAGTGGTTCCATTATAAGTTCCTACTAAAAATCTTAAACTATCACCACCATAATTTCCAATAGAACCCTGTCTTCCTTGAACTCCCTGAAATCCTTGAACTCCCTGAGGTCCCTGGAATCCCTGTGGTCCATCACCTCCAGTGTCTCCTGGTAAACCTATTGCAACAGGTCCTTGAAAACCTTGGTTTCCTTGAATTCCTTGCGTTCCTTGAAAACCTCGAGGTCCTTGTCGACCTTGAGAACCCTGTCGACCTTGATATCCTTGATAACCTTGAGGTCCGCCTCCTGTTGAAACAGTAACAGGTACCCATACTCGGTCTCCAACAAGGGCTCCTGCCTCTATTAGAGCATCATCATCAGAAGTTACAATGTATAACTTAAGTACCTTTTCAACATCATCATTTGCGTTAATGGTCCCATCATTGTTACTTCCCATCACCCTAAATCCATGAATAACTTGTCCAATTAGGTCTAAGTTATAATCCATTTCTGGATGAAATAAGGCTCTTCCAAGTTCTCCGGGATATAAAGGGTTATATTTACCCTGTGGTCCGCGTTTATCAGAATTTTGTAAATTATCTTGTGGCATGTGTTTTATTTATATTTATTGTATAGTATTTTTAATTTTTCTACAGAACTTTGAAAATAGGTTGAAATATAACCACATTCAAGATAGTTATATTGCAGTAAGATATACTCACTAAGTTTAAAACTATTAAAAAGTTCTTTAATTTCAATCATGTCAACTAAATATCCATTATTCAGGTTTATAATTGAGAGTTGATTAACGTTTTGTGTTTTTGTTATAAATTCATTTCCCGAGTTATACACAAAATTTTTATTTGATTTATTTTTATTAAAACTAAATGATTTTAATTCAAAAAGATTAAGTGACTTACAATCTAAATTTTCAAATCCAGAAGGGTTTGCCCATCTTTGAATAAAAGAACGAAGAACATTAATATTTTCAAATTTAACAGTTTTTGCAACATTAGTATGGTGTTCTTTTAAAGAAAAAACAATATTGAAAACAGGACCCTCATTCTGTTGAATTTGGTCCAAGTATTTTAGGGCAATATTAAGAGAGATTCTATCAAGTATCATTTTATTGAAAATATTTTGTTAAAAAGAATGTAACTATAGCGCCGCTTGCGGTTAATATGGCAATAAGAACTTTAACAGCCCCGTTTTTCCATCGCATTAAGTGTTTATGTTCTTCAATTAGTTTATCCCTTTCAACCTTCCAGGCCTCTTGTTCCTCTCTAAATTCTGAGTTCTTTTTATTTTCTACAATTACCCCATCGAATGGATTCAGGAGTTGTTTTTTCAACCCTCGGATCTCTTCTTTCATTTCATTTTGATTCTCCACCAATTTTTCTAAAGTGTTCTCTATTTGAATATAATTAGGGTCTTCAATTCGTCTTTTAAACGAAGAAAACAGGTCATATAATTCTAGAATCATTTCTTGCGGGCTTCTCTCTATTGGCATTTATAACAATTGGGTCTTTTTAGTCTAGATTATATATCAAGCTAAAAAGACCCAATGTGGGTTTTACTATGTATTTATAGAATTATCTGTATAATTTCGCAGTGAAATTACGTGCTCCTCTTGGAAGTGTTTGATTATATGGTCCTAAGGCATCTCCATTTTTTACTAATTTAATCGCCTCTTCAGGTGAACTCGCTTCAACGTTCCAATCCCAATCCATTCCGCTTGTATCATCAAAAAAGACAGTATATGTACTTTTCTTTGCTTCATCGATTCCAGAGCCGATTTCAGGTGATCCGTAGTGGGCAATCCATTCCTCTCGGGACATATTAGCAGCTTGAGCCTGCATTCCTAAGAAATCATACTGGTGAAGGACCGTTGCAGATTCTAGCACATAGATATAAGACTTACCATCCTCTTTGGCTTTATTTGCAGCCCATTTAGCGGCATCAGCATAAGTCATAGAATTTGGCGGAGAAATATATTCAGCAGGA
>Ga0315909_10005586_pt1 | contig 14376 bp, 5 predicted proteins | sample LakEriMetagenome_11_FD_203527 | JGI IMG/M metagenome (GOLD analysis project Ga0315909, IMG submission 203527) | Freshwater fungal communities from buoy surface, Lake Erie, Ohio, United States - Buoy 2 MA125 | ecosystem: Environmental > Aquatic > Freshwater > Lake | place: USA: Lake Erie, Ohio...
CTATAAATTTCACAGGAACTGCTAATGCGACTGTAACATATACAATTAATGGTGGAGCAAACCAAACAATCGTTTTAAACGCTTCTGGGACAGCTTCAGTTACAACTGCGGCACTTACAGCTAATTCTACTTATGCTTTAGTTAGCGTAGCTACTTCAGGGTCTCCTTCTTGTTCTGCTACATTAACTGGTTCAGCTGTTGTTACTGTTACAGCAGCTACTACACCTATTTTTAATCCAATAGCTGCAATATGTAAAGATGCAATAGCACCAAACCTACCGTTAACATCAGTAAATACAACTCAAATTACTGGCACATGGAATCCAGCAGTAATATCTACATCTAATGTTGGACATCAGATTTATACATTTACACCAACAATAGGACAATGTGCAAATACAGCTAATTTAGATATAGAAATAATCAACTTACCAAACGTAAGTTTTACAGCAAATATTACTGAAGGATGTTCACCTTTAAATGTAACATTTACAAACACTTCAAATAACAATTTACCTTCTAATTGGAATTTCGGAAATGGTAATATATCCAATGAAATAAGTAATGTTAATACAACCTATACAGGAGTATCATGTTATGATGTGTCACTAACAGTTCTTGCAAATGGTTGTTCAAATACAATTACATTAAATGATTATATTTGTATAGATCCAAAACCAATAGCAAATTTCTTAGTTAATCCTAACCAATTATCTGATATAGCAACTACAGCTGATTTCTTTAATTCTTCTGAAAATGCATCGTCTTACCAATGGAGTTTTGGTGATGGAAGTCAAAGCACATTAACAAATCCATCACATGATTATAATATTGGTGAAAACGAAAACTTTTTAATTCAATTAATTGCTTTTTCAGCAAATGGTTGTTCTGATACAACTATAGAAATATTACCAATTGTTCAAAATACTGTTTATTATGTCCCTAATTCATTCACCCCTGATGGAGATAAATATAATAATGAATTTAAACCAGTATTTAATAATCAAGTAAGCAATGAAAATTATTCAATGATGATATTTAATAGATGGGGAGAATTAATATTTGAATCAAAAGATAAAAACAAAGGTTGGAATGGGACTTTTGAAAATAAAATATGTCAAACAGACACTTACATTTGGAAAATAATTTTTTCAGACATCAAAAATGATGATCGTAAACAAATTGTAGGTCACGTAAACTTATTAAAATAAACTATTTAATTAAAGTTACAAAACCTGTATATTTTCTTTCTTCTAAAGAATCTGAAATACAATTTACTACATAGGTATAAATTCCATCTGGTGATATTTCACCTTTGGAATTTGTACCATTCCATGATTGTTGTTCTTCTGAAAAGGAATAAATAATTTCACCCCAGCGATTTATTATAAATCCATCAAGAAGCTTACCTCCAGTAATTACAATCTTAAACTCATTATTTATTTTCCCTCCATCCGGATTAAAAGCATTTGGAATAAACACTAAAAAAGGTTCGTTACCACAATTTTCTTCTATCAAATTTAATGTCTTTTTGTAATAACAACCATTTACATTCTGAATGAGAGTTGAATAAACACCTGGTTCGTTAAGCCATACTCCATTAAAGCTTATAGAATCCTCATTACAAATTGATTTATAATCAATTATATCATTAACATCAAAAAAAGTCAACTGAATAGTATGAACACTATCACAACCATTTAATCCTAAATAAGAATTAGAATAATTACCGATTGCTGCTACCCAGTTATTAAAAATTAAAACTGAATCACCTGGACAAATTTGCATTGACTCATTTGTTGATTGGGGAGAACATGGATTTAATACATTTATTGATACACATGAAACTGTGGTACATTGACCAGAACCAAATTCATAACAAACTTCAAATAGACCTTCACCCGAAATCGAAGGGTCGAATACACCGTTAGAACTTAGGCATGTATTACAATTTGAAGTCCAAGTACCGGAGTTTTGATTTGATGTTAATTGAACAGGATTATCAGTTACAGCTAAATCACTAACAGAATTTACTATTACCTGATTTAATACCATTCCACTTTGAATTGTCACTGAAATAGTTGCAATAATTGGACAAATATCATTACTAGTAACCGTTACAGTGTAATTACCTTCACATAAATTTGTAATAGAAGATTGAGTTGACCCATTTGACCATAAGTAAGAATAATTAGAAACTCCATCAATCACTAAAACCGATGCTTCTCCATCACATAAACCAGAACATGTTTCATTTTGAGCTGTAGCATGCAGCGTTAATTGAGGAATAATTCCACATTGTGGATTCATTGAACCAATCCAAAAATCATTTTCAGGGCTATTAGCGACACCAGGAGTTTCATTAATACCAACATCTCCTGACTCCCAATTAGATTGAACATTCCAATCATTTGAAATAATATTTGTAAATGAAAAAACTTTATTAGCAGAAGACCCATTAAAATAAACAATTGAACCATTGGTATTATTACCCCAACTGACAGCATGCAATGGTGTACCGTTGACTTGTAAATTTGGAATTTGAAATGAATCATTTGAATTACTCATTGCTAGAGGCGCCCAACTAGCTCCTGCTATCCAATTAGTATTTGGAGGGTATAAATTTGTAAGTGTAGAAGGACTATTTACGTTTGTAACTTCTAATAAAGTTGATGAGGCAGGAATAATTAAACGACAATTTCCATCAATTAATGAAATATCATCAGGTGGAATTGCACTATTTCTAACAGCTTCATTATAAATTACAATATATGTCCCTTGCGGGATAGCTGACCAAAATATATTATCTGCAAAACGAACAGCCCCAGCTGCAATTCCAGTTCCAGAACCAGGAGCAAAATATCCGTTATTATCGTCAATGATAACTTTTCTCAAATCAATCGAAGGAACTGGTAATGTACAAATTTGATTACCAATCACAACAAATTCAACATATTCACCAGAATTAGTTCCTTGTGACACCTCATTGATGATTAGTTGTTGAGAAAAAGAAAAAGTGATTAAGAATAAGGTTAGAATAAAAGTTAAACCTATGCGAATCATAAAATTGACGAATGTCTATTTCATTTTTATTGGTTTCAGTTCACAGTCAAAGACTCAACTTCAAGGGTTTCAATAAAAATTCTGAATCAAATTTAATTTAAAAAAAGAAACGATTTAATTATATTTTTAAAAATATAATACTAAACCGATATATTGTTGAAAAATTAATATAGTATTTATAAATAATTAATTTAAAGTAAGTTATTGAATTCGTTTAACAGAAGATCCATCAGAATAAATATCAAAAACAACTCCTGAATAGGATTGATTTACTTCTTGCCCCAAAGTGTTTACAGTCATGATGATTACACCTTCATATTTTGTCATATCAATCGATAAAACCTCCGAATTTGTTTGATTCCCATTAAAATCTGTTTGAATTAATCGATAGTAATTGATAGCCTTATGAAACTCTTGATCAATCAAATAATATGAAATTAAATGGTTAGAATTTCCTGCTCCTTCAATTTTTGAAATCGTTTTGAAAGTTTCACCATCTGAACTTCTTTCAACTAAAAAGAAGTCATTGTCAATTTCTGAAGCTGTTTTCCAATTTAATTTAACATTGTTATTGTATGGCTTCGCATCAAATGATAATAACTCCACCGGTAAAGCAATACTTTGATCAACAGCTCCACCAAACATACTAAAGGTTGTTAAACCAGACCAAGTCAATTTAAAACCATTATCAAATGAACCTGTACCTAGAGCAGTTCCATCAGTAAACAATGTAGACAATGGTTTATACCAATTTGTACCACTCAATTTCACCGGTAACATTCCTGCTTTTGAACCTGAAACATCTCCATTTACAAAAGTATAATCTACGTTATATGAAAATCCACTTGCGCCTGAAGCAGAAATATCCCAATAACGATTTAAATAACTTGTAATTGATGAATTTAAACCAGGAATTTTAGTTGCTTTGGTAAAAACAGTTAAAAATGTATTTGTCAAAGTTCCAGATGTATAATTTAAATTAACAGGTAAATAATTTGTAGCATCGCCAATAGGCAAAGAATAAGTAATCCCTGTTGATATTGTGAATCGTTTAAAATAACCTATTACCCCTGAATTATCAAAAGCAACGATATAACTATTTGAACCTCCACCTGATATTGTTCCAGCAGAACTTCCTGAAACACCTAATGATAATGTATAACTAACCGTTTTAAGTAGACCTGCAGTTAAAGTTAAAACATTTGTTACAGAAGTATTCAAACCTAAAGATACACCAGTAGAAGAATTATTTATTGTTAAATTATAAAATGCTGGATCTGAAGAGCCTGAAATCGATTGGGCTGTAGATCCGATCAAACTGACAGTTCCTGATCGCGCTGTAAATGTCGAATTATTTGTTACTGAACCGTATATGGACAATGAATAATTTGAAGAACTAACATCAAATGTCCCTGACAGTATTGATAGTGATCCATTTAAGATCAAATTCCCTAACAAAGTTTTTGTGCCAGCTTGACTGCATTCAAGATTATTATATGTATCAACTAAAATTGATTGTGTACCCCCATCATAAACTACAGTACCTAAAGTTTCATCTAATGTTCCTAATGAGGTAACAGAAGAAGCTAAAGTTAACCTACCATTTGAATTAGTAAAATCAATAGTAGAACTTGAAGCATCAAAAACACCATTTGCATCAAAAACACCATTATCTATAGATAAAGTACCTCTCAAAGTAGCCGCCCCTGAAACAGCTAAAGAATTAGAGGAGATTGTTAAAGTTGCTCCTGAATTTACAGCTATAGTCTTAATTGACTCTGTTGATGAAACTATTGGTGAATATGTTGTTCCACTCGGAATTGTAATTTCACTTGTAGATGTAGGTACCCTATTTGATGTCCAATTACCTGAAGTCGTCCAAGCTGTATAACATCTCCTTCCCAATAAAATTCATCATATAAGAAGATAACATTTGGTCTTAATCCATCCCTAATTGATGGTGCATTTGCATCTGGCAGAGTATTATCTTGCTCCCATATCGAATGTAAATTAGTAGCAGAAGTATAAGAAAATTCGGGAGAATTTGATGCAGAGGTACCCGCCCCTGTATAATTTGACTCAATTAGTATCATTAAATTATCAGAGGTATAGGAGAAATCTGTAATATCAATTGTATACCATCCAGCAGTATTAAAAGTCAGAGACGTGTTCAATACAGTTGTTGCCCCAACAATAGAAGTTGTCCAAGAATCTGTTGTAGTTGTTGTATTAGATGTAGTCGTTTTTAAATAAATTTTAATTGGAATCGCTGTAGCTGTAGCTTTTTTTACATAATACTTCACTTTAGTAATAGTGCCAAATTTACCAATTTCAGCTGATGTATAAATCGATTGACTTCTAGTATAACCCCACCAAGCATTAAATGGTTGATATTGTTGATTAGTTGAACTTGGACTACCGATTGACTTACCACCTTCCTTCACACCTTTCAAAGTAATATCATCTACAATCATACCAGGATTATTTCCTGTCGAAGTATTATTTATCCATTTAAATCCAATATAAAATTGCTGGTAATCTAATAAACTAAAATCTAAATTTGAAACAGTTTGAGTAGTTGTTTGTCCTTGATAATAACTTGATGATAATTCGTACCAAGTTGTACCATCCAATGAATAAACAATTGCACCATAATCATTATAATTTCCGCCGTTTATTTGACCATTACATTTCCACTTGAAGTCTAATGTTAACGAATTAAAGGTTGATGCATCAATTAATGTAGCATAAAATGCAATCTTATCACAATCATCATTTACAGTATATTGTGCATTAGTTCCTCCATTATTCGATACAACTAATGACTTTGAACCAGTAATGAAACTTGCTGTTGAAATTGTCCACTCATTAACAGAAGCAGTTGTTTGATACATTTTCCAACCACTCAATGTTCCACCAGTAGTTAAAGTACCTGTTGAAGCACTTTCAAAAGTTTCAGTAAATAATGTTGTTTGACTAATTCCTTTGAAAGAGAAAAAAATCAAAACAATAAATAGTAAAGCTTGTTTAACCATAACATAAAAAAGTGTCTCATAATCATCAAACTAAGATGAAACGAATTCACATTTACAAAATAACAACTATGTATTTTCTAAGATTTTATATATAGACTCCAAAAAAACATTTAATAAAAAAGATATTAATTTTAAAACAAAAATTAATTATCCTATTTCAATCATCAGAATACAGTAATAATAAGTTAAATCCTAAAAAAGCTTTAATATAATAAAAAATTTATAAACTAAGTATAAATGCGTAGTTTTTTTAACGGATCCTTTTTACACTTGTACCATCAGAATAAATATCAAAAACAACTCCTGAATAGGATTGATTGACTTCTTGCCCCAAAGTGTTTACAGTCATGATGATTACACCTTCATATTTTGTCATATCAATCGACAAAACTTCAGAATTTGTTTGATTCCCATTAAAATCTGTTTGAATTAAACGATAGTAATTGATAGCCTTATCAAACTCTTGATCAATCAAATAATATGAAATTAAATGATTAGAATTTCCTGCTCCTTCAATTTTTGAAATCGTTTTGAAGTTAACTCTATAAGCACATCTCTGAACAAAAACAACAAGTGATTAAAATTTATAAATATTTTAGTCTTTAAACACCTTTATAGAAGTTCCGTCAGAAAAACATTTTAAATAAACACCTGAAGGTGAATTTTTATAATCAACTTCTTGACCTAAGACGTTTCTATAGATATAATCAACTTTATCTTTTTCAAATAATACTGATTTTGGATTATACGTTTTTGATTTGCCGTTGAAATCTGTCTGAGATAATCTATAGTAATTAATTTCCTCCATAAAAGTCTTATCCTCAAACTGATAATAAGTTTGTCTTGTTGAATTACCAACACTATTTACTTGAGTTATTTCAAACCAATTTCTACCATCATATGATTTCTCAATTGTGAAATAATTATTATTTGTTTCTGAAGCTGTTGACCATGTAATTTTCGCGAAATTATCGACTTTATAAGCATCAAAAGTAATCAACTCAATAGGCAAAACAATATTGTTACAATTTCCCGTAAAACCAGGTGTACTAGGTGTCGTAAATGCTGATGGAGCAGTTGTATTATTAAAAGTCGGAGTACCTGTATTTGAAGGGCTACCAGAATTTGTTAAAGTAACAGTTCCTCCAACTCTATAAACATTAAAACCAGGTGCCGTTGAACCAAAGGTTGTGTTTGTTGCCGAAATAGAACCTGAGCCACTATAAATATCATTACCTTGTTTAGAAGAATTACCTGAAAAATAGGAATCTGTTAATGTCAATGCTCCACCGTTTACAGCAACCGTACCGTATGTACTTGATCCGCTCGAACTTGTACCATTAGCATTATTTCGTATTAATACTCTAGTAAAATTTTGTGTTCCCCCTGTAAAAAGACATGCAGCACCATATTTAACAGTACTGTTATTAGTTTGGCTCGACTCAATTATACAATCTGTCAATGTTAATGTCCCTGCACTAGCAAAAATAGAAGCACCTGCATAACTAGCATGAGTTGTAGAGTTACCGCTAAAAATTGTATTAGAAATATCTACATTAATTGTTCCTGAACCAGAAATATTTAATGCTGCCCCATTATCATTATCTCTAGAATTCCCAGCAAATACGTGATCGGTTATTGTTAAATTAATAGTTGATCCTGATCCAACCACATCGATTCCACCGGCATAAGAATAACTTGCTCCATCACACAACTGCCCTCCACCATCAATCACAACAGTAGAATTTCCTGTAATTTTTATTGCAGCATTACCACCTGTACCTCCATTATCATTTGTAATAACATTTGTTAAAGTTACTCCAGGAGTTGAAGTTCCAAATATATTTAACACTTGACCATTACCAGCAGCAAAATTTGAATAATTAATAAATTGTATACCTGAAATAGTGACACTTGCATTTAAGTTTGCAAAATAATAAGAACCAAAAGAACCTTCATTATTATTATCAAAAATTGTTTTAGTTGGGCTAACACCAATAATCGATATTGCTTTATTTATAGTAAATCCACATTCACAATTAGGTGAAGTAGCTGTAGTACTTTGAAAAGTTCCTGCGTCTACATAAATAATATCACCATCAGTAATAATATTTGTTCCGCTTGGTCCATATGTTGTCCATACACTTGCAAAAGTTAATTTAGGTGTTGAAGGAGAAATACCATTATTAGCATTATTACCAACTGCAGTCGTATAAACATCATTAGCATCTAAAGTTCCATTATTAATGTAAAAAACATTATGTGTTGTCATTTGAGAACTTGCTAATTCTGTTGTGTTATAACATGAAGCAGCATTGTAAGCGTATACTGAGAAAGTATAGTTTGTATAAGCAGACAAACCAGTTATAGAGACACTAGTTCCTGTCCCGTTGTAGACTACATAGTTACCTGTACCAATTTGAGTTCCTGAACCAAAAATAGTATTTGCCGTATAGGTCGTTCCATTTGATGGGTCTGTAGTAATTCCACTAGCCAATTTTGCGACAACTAATACTTTATCTCCATTACCATTTATCCAAGATAAACTTAAAGAATTAGCTACAACACTAGAAAAAACCAATGAAGTAGGTGCTGTAGTTGGATTAGAACATGCAGTTGTACTTTGGGCAGCAGTTAATTCTGTAGCATTATAACAATTCCCAACCGAATTAAAAGCATAAATTGAATAAGTATAACTTGTTGAATTACTTAAACCAACAACTGAAACACTTGTTCCTGTACCATTATAAACAACATAATTACCAGTCCCAATTTGTGTTCCAGAACCAAAAGTTGTATTAGCTGTATAAGTTAAACCATCAGTTGGATCTGTCAATGTAGAAGATGTTGCTCTTGCTACAACTAAAACTTTATCTCCATTACCATTTGTCCAAGACACATTAGTTGCACTTGCACCTACACCAGAAAAAGACAAACTAGTTGCTTGAGTAGTTGGAGCAGAACATGCAGGAACTGTCTCTAGAATTTTGAATTGATCTAATGCTATTCCTCTGTCATTTCCTGTCATTCCAGTAAATAAAACTTGAATTTTAACGACTTGACCTGATAAATTTGCACCTATAGAAGCAGTTTTTGTACTGAAAACATCTGTTATATTACCACCACTAGAACAAGAATATGATTTAAGTCCATTGCCTGTAAACGTAAATAATGTAGTTGTAAAATTCGCCCCATTATCAGTACTTAAAAAAACTTCTGCTTTATATCCCGAATTATTATTTGAAGATCCTAGTACCGCAAAGTCTCCTGAAAAAGTTAAAGTATTATTATTTGGTACAGTGTAAGTTAACAAAGTAACTGATTTTTTAGCTTCAGCATTACCTCCACAATTATCAATATCCATTGCACAAAAAAAAGAACCGGTATTACCTGTAACACAAACGTTAACATTTGCAGGTGTAGGGTGAAGACTACTAAGTCCAAAGATATCATTACTACCACAAGAACTATTATTATTTGTAAAGCTTCCAAATAAACCATGACTAGCAGATAAATTAGAAATAGAACTAAAATCTTCTGTTAGAACTGTAGTCTGAGAAAACAAGTTTGTATTAAATACTAATACAAAAATTAAAAAATTAAAATAGTTGAATTTAATTTTAAAGTGTAATAGTTTCATGGTAACAATGTTAAAGTAGTAATAAATAGTTAAAACTTTTAGTTATTACAAAATTAAAGCAAGGTTTATCGAAATAAAAAAAATCTACGTCAGCGGTTTATATACATTGTGTCCTGCTGATTTTGGGGTAAAATGATTAAACCATTAACTTAATCTAAAACACCTTAAAAGCTTATTAAGCTTAACAAATACAATATCTTTACTCAGAAAAAACTATAACTGAAGTCAAGACAAAATAATAAGTGAATGGTTAGCTTTTTTAACTCATAATTTTTCATTAATCTAACAAATAAATGGATTCATCGAAAAGCTATTAAATTAAAAAAAGCCGTTTATTACTAAACGGCTTTACATATAATCGTAATATTAATTTTACAATACTTTGATTTCTGTTCTTCTGTTTTTCTGATGTTCGTCTTCTGTACAATTAACATCATTTTTACAACGGTTGATTAATTTAGTTTCACCGTATCCTTTAGCAACAATATTACTTTTGTTAACACCTACAGTAATTAAATAATCAACACAACTTTGAGCTCTTTGTTGAGACAATACTAAGTTTCTTGCATCTCCACCTCTACTATCTGTATGAGCACTTAGCTCAACTTTTAATTTAGGATTATTCTTAAGGAAAATTGCTAACTTATCAAGTTCAACTTTACTTTCAGGTCTTAATGTTGCTTTTCCGAAATCATAGAAAATATTTTCAATAGCAAATGATGAACCTTTGAAAATAAACTTCAATTCAATTTCTTTATCAATTACATCTGAAGTGTTTATTGTTTTTATCTCTGACTTTTTATCAAAATAACCTGAATGTGTTGCATGGGCATCAAAAACCTGATCTCTCTCAAGTTCTGCTGTAAATTTTCCGTCTTTATCAGCTGTATAAACCTTCTCTTCTTTAGTGATATTATTTTGTATATGAACTTTAGCAAAAGGAAGTGGTTTGTCTGTTTTTTCATCTAAAACTATTGCATTTAATGTAACCATTTTAGGTTTTAAGGTAAAGGTTTTAAAAGTGGTATCGCTAACTGTCTTACCCAATGTAGAATAGCTTTCAGTAATTGGTAAATATTTTTCATTATTTATTTCAAATGTATAATTATCATTTTTCTCAGTCTTGAATTCAAAATCACCATCTTTATCAGCATATAAAGTATCTATCGTTTTTCCATTTTCTTTAATTACAATAGGAAATAATTTCATATCTAAACTATCTTTCTGCTCAGCTAATAATTTTCCTTTAAATACAAATTCTGCAAATTTAACTTGAACTGAATAAATATGATCAACATAATCTATTCTATTTGAAGACATGAAACCAGTTTTACCTATGTTCTCTAACACTAGAGAAAAATCATCAGCATTTGAATTCAATCCAGCACCTAAATTTTTAATATTCGAAACAGAACCATTATCATAATTAACAGAAAAGATATCTAACCCACCTAGACCTGCGTGACCATTACTAGAAAAATATAATTTTCCTTTTTGAAAAAAGGGGAACATCTCATTTTCAATTGTATTAATAATGGTTCCAGCATTTACTGGTGTAGACCATCCGCTTTCTGTTTTTTTACAGTACCATATATCTGAACCACCGATACTTCCAGTTCTATTAGAACTAAACCATAATGTTTGTCCATTATCTGATAAAAAAGGTTGAGCAATAAACGAGGAGTCATTGTTATATGCAAAAGGTGTTTCAACTTGTGTCTTTTCATCATAAAAGAACAAACCTGTTGTAGTTAATTCATTATTGTTTTTGGCATCAAAATTTCTTGCGAAATACCAAATTTTGTTAATACTGTCATAATAAGAAGTCCCATCATGCCTCTTTGATTTTAAGACATTAATTAAACTTAGTTTATTATTTGATTTCTCTTTTAAATAAAGATTTAAAAAAGAGGAATTATCAAAAGACCATTCTTTAGCAGATAAATCTCTAGATGAAGAGAACACAATACCTTTAGGATGATATATTGCCCCAAAATCTCCTAATCCTGAATTAAAATCAACTTCAGTTATCTTATATTCAGATGTATCTTTAGCAATATCTTCCCATATTTTACCGTCAAAATAAATTTTAGCTAAATCTAATTTATTTCCATTTTTTTCAATAATTATCCCTTTAAAAATTAATTCTTTTGCTTTTGAATAATTTTTAGTTAGTAATGATAATTGAAAGAAATGATAATTATCATCATTCGTAAAACTTTCTGAAGTACTCAATTGACTTATCGCATCATATGCAAAAATAAAATCTCTGCTTTTTTCTGCTGAAGTAATCGCATTTCTGTAAACAGATTCATTTCCTAAAACCTTAATATGATCTTTAGCAATCAACTCTTTATATATTGGAGTTGACTCAGCAAATCTATAAGCCTTGAAATAATATTCCGCTTGATTTATTTTTAAGTTTTGACTAAATAAACTAAAACTTAAAAAACATATTATAAAATAAATTATTTTCATGATTTCTATTTCAAATTAAAAATATCTTGGTGATCCAAATGACTTATTTTTCCCATTAATACTATAATTAAGCATTACTTCATGGGAACCTAAATTTCTAATAGAACTAAGTCCATTGATTGGATAATCGTATGAATAACCAACCATAAATTTCTCCTTAATTTGATAGGCTATATTCATACCTACAGACTCATTATATCTATACATAGCACCTAACCAAAATGTTTTATAGAAAAATAAATTGGCATTTAAATCAACTGTTACTGGTGCATTCTCTACTACTTTCAATAAAAAGCTAGACTTCAAATCAATTACAGAATTTATAGGTTTCACAAAACCCATAGTCAAAAAATAATGTCTTTTAATATAAGCATTACTTATTACAACAGATTGATTCATTAATTTAGATTGAAACAATCTAGGCACACTAAGACCTGCATAAAACTTTTTAGTGAAATAATACAATCCTACTCCTCCATTAAAATTCAACTGAGAAAATGAAGCTAAGTAATCTGTTTCATTTGGATCATAAGCAACTAACTTTTGAAAATCAACTGTCATCTGCTCTGCTCCTCCAGAAAGACCAAAGTTCAAATTTCTGTCTTTCTTAAATCTTAACGTATAAGCATAATCTCCATAAAATGATGTTCTATTTCTTGCACCAATTTGATCATTACTAATATGCATTCCTAAATTCATGTTTTTGATGCTTAAAGGAGAATTCAAAGAGAAAAATTGACTTTTAGGAGCACCCTTCACTCCTACCCATTGACTTCTAACGACAGCAACAAAATTAATATCCCCTCTACTTCCAGCAAAAGCTGGATTAAATTGCATAGGGTTAAACATATATAAACTACTCTGTTCATCTTGTTGAGCAAATGAATTAGCACAAATCAACAGAATAAATGAAATTTTTATAAGTTTTATATTTTTCAATAACATAATAAAATATTTTAATATTATTTAACTAATTCTATATAACCTGATTTAGGCTCTTCACCATTCTTCAAATCAATTATATAAAAATAAGTGCCACTTGGAAGATAATCACCTCCTGCAGAACCTGAAACATTAGCTTTACCATCCCAATTATCTAAATAAGGTGATGCTGTATATATTAAATTACCCCATCTATTATATATTTCTACTTTTGCCTTAGGATCTAAATGTAATATCCATTTATCATTTTTTCCATTTTCATTAACTGTAATGATTTCAGGTATTATTTCATTACATTCCATAGATATAGTCAATGAATTTGAACAATTTAATGAATCTACTACAGTTACGGTATAATTACCTGCTTCTAAATTAGTAACAACATTACCTTGAGTACCATTTGACCACTGATAGCTATAAGGAGCAAAACCATTTATAGCATTAACTGTTATCGAACCTGTACTTGAACCACAATTAGGTTTAATTAATGATAACATTGATAATTTCACATCATCTAAATTAACTAAAACATCTAATAAATCAGAACTTTCACATACACCAATGGTTTGAGAAGCGAAGTAATGAGCTCCATCTTGAAGTAAAATTGCATTTGACAATACATTTCCTTGAGCATCGTACCATGTAATACTAGAACCAGTCAATGTTACTAATTCAGCTAAACTAGGGTTGCTTGATAAACAAAAGTACTGAATTGAATCTCCGGTAGGAGCACTTGGCAATGCTGGTTGAGAATTAATTATCGCACTTGAAGATGCAGTTGAAGTACATCCTGATGCATTTGTTACAGTGAATGTATATGTATTTGCTGACAAACCACTAAATGTTCCTGTTGTACCTGATCCTGTTAATGTTGTTCCTCCTGGTGATGCTGTTAATGTCCATGAACCTACCACTGGTAATCCACTGAAGTCAACACTGCCTGTTGCTAACAAACATGTTGGTTGTGTTATCGTTCCAACTATAGGCGTTGTTGGCGTTGATGGTTGTGCATCGATTACTGCATTTGGTGTTGCCGTTGAAGTACACCCTGATGCATTTGTTACTGTAAATGTATAGGTATTTGCTGACAACCCACTAAATGTTCCTGTTGTCCCTGACCCTGTTAATGTTGTTCCTCCTGGTGATGCAGTTACTGTCCATGAACCTACTGCTGGTAATCCACTGAAGTCAACACTTCCTGTTGCTAACAAACATGTA
>Ga0315909_10005589_pt1 | contig 14367 bp, 22 predicted proteins | sample LakEriMetagenome_11_FD_203527 | JGI IMG/M metagenome (GOLD analysis project Ga0315909, IMG submission 203527) | Freshwater fungal communities from buoy surface, Lake Erie, Ohio, United States - Buoy 2 MA125 | ecosystem: Environmental > Aquatic > Freshwater > Lake | place: USA: Lake Erie, Ohio...
ATTTCTAAAAGAAATCAAATCCTTCAAAGAATAAATCTTAAATGCATAACTCGATGCGGGGGATCCATTAGCACCAATCTCAACATATTCCTTTGTTCCATCAGACCCATCCCAATGATAAATGGAAAGACCTGACGCGTTATCAAATTCCAAAGTGGAATTATCAACATACATATAATCCAAATTCCAAACATCAGGATTGGAATCCTTCATATCTTTATACTCCTTCTCTAAGTCTCTAATCTGAGACAATGCTTTGGAATACTTCTTCTCAAAAGATTTCTTCCACTTATCCGAATATTCTGTCATAACAAATTTTTTTATAATGATAAACAAAATATTTTAATAAAAAAACCCCACCTATAAGATGGGGTTAAATTATGAATTTCTTCTATTTTTCCAAATATCCACAACGTGCAGATATAAATCATCAAGGTTCTCATCCCCCGATTCAATTCTTCGGATAAGATCTTCCTTATCATAAAGGGTGTTTTGAACAATAAAGTCAATCATTTCTTCATCTGTGATTCCTTCAGGTTTTTCGGGTTCAGGAATACACTCGTATTCTTTATCCAACGTACCTATGTCTTCAATAGATAACCCCGACTCTCCAACAATTTGTTCAAACTTCGGAACCATTGTTTCATCATACCATTCAAGAATTACATGCAAAACATATGATTTTCTTAAGCTCAATCTTTTTGTCAGAGATTCAACAAGATTCTGAAATACAATCAGTTTACCTTGGTCAAATCTGCCGTCCTTAAAAAAATAAATTGCGGTAATTGCTTCTTTCCCACCAATACACCAATCCTCACGAATATTTCCATAATTACGTTCTTTCGTAGTGATCTTGCGTTTACCCCCATCAATATATCGATTCAAATATTTGACAATAGCGTCGCTAATAGACTGACTACTCCTGTTAAGTTTTCTATATTGTTCTTCTGTTATGATATATTTCATAATTAAAAATTATAAATCATTATATAATTCCATCGAGTACGAGATGGTTTATATATTTCACCGTGATAATCAAACATTGATTTTATTTGGCCAGCCAAGTCTTTAATCTCATCAAGGTGAATGGGACGTTTCAAATAAATGATCACCTTTCCGTCCTCTATTTGGGCATCATCAACAAAGTCTTTCATTTCCAAAAACTTTAAAACAAGTTTCCCCAAACGGTCTTCCGTAATAATATACTTCATATTAGATTATTTACGCAGGGTGGGCAACAAAGCTTTTTCCTTTTATTTTAGAAATCTTTCCTTGTTCATATAATTTCATCAAGGCAATAAGACGATTCCATCCTTCATCCCATCTATACATGCCATCAACCATTTCAACAACAAATGGTTCATCGTCAGTCAAGGTTTCAACACCATCTTTCAATGCCCGTTTCATTTGAACTTCAATACGTTCCTTTCCACCTTTAACAGATTCTTTCTTTGGAATGAATTTTATTGTGTCAGGATGGATTTGGTCAGGGGTAAGAGAAATTGTTTCCAAACTTATTTTGGAAAACTTCTTTTTGTATTTGTCAGATCTTTCTTTCATTGTGACAAATTCATCAGGACCCACTTGTATTTTTTTTGGGTCGAGGTCAATAAAGTGATGCTTGGGATTATCGTCATTTGGTGGAAGGAGTGGAAACATCATTTCTTTGACAGCCTCCACAGGAAAATTACTTTCTCCTGCAAAACAAGAAAACATTTTGGAAAGTTCATCCCTACCATATTTTTTCCCTGGCTTATAATCAGACGGATAGCAATCCTTTTCTTCTTCAGATTGTTTATCCTCTTCCTCTTTTAGAACCCCCATCAATTCTTTAAGTCGATAAATGTTTTCAGTCAAGTCATCCTTTTTGATGACCCGAACAATTGCTGGTCCATATAATGCATTATATCTATCAAACGATTTTGAAGTTCTATTGGGGTGACCCACAGGTAATCCCCTTGTTCCAAATGCGGATTTTTCATGACCGAAGATTTTATCCATCTCAAAAAAATTGTCGAAATAGTAATCAACATATTCTTTGTCCTCAAAGAATTTATCACCAACAATAAAATCATTGTCATCAGCCCAATGATTCGGAAGACCAACGAATCCATAAAAATGTCTCATATCAATAAATACCCAATATCATGAAAAAAAAGGTCGAGAATCCGAACACCCAACGGACATGTGTCAAAATCTTTTCAAGACGGTAAGTCCATTATTTTTGGGAGTTCTCTCCCACAAAATCCAATTTCTATTTTCAATTAAAAACTCATCTACTGCAGGACATAAACCTTTCGGCAAATTTGTTTCGGGTCTCGGCAATTCAGGATCTTCATAAAAAGATTCATCAACATAACCAAAGGTGTTGGTATCGTGAAGGATAATATATTTTTTAGTATTTTTATGGTGGCGATTAAGTTCTTTTTTTAACTGCAGATAATCATGCCACGTATCGATAAATAATAAATCACATTCGGGCATATTATAATCCAATGAACTTGACTGAACAAATTCAAAGACTATCCCATATTCATACGACATTTGATAAACTTCATTCAAATTTCCACTGAAGGTGGATGGGTGTTCCAAATCCAAACTAATAAGTTTTTTTGGTTTCGATGCCATAAACGCCCATGTGCTAACCAATGAACGGACACCCATTTCTACTACCATATCACATTCCTCACCATATGATTTAAGTGTTGGCAAATGCTCATTTATATCCGAAATTATCTCGCACTTTTCTTGGTATTTCTGAAATATCTTTTCCATAAATTTTTAATTAAAATGAATATAACCTTTTTTATAATAGTCCAAGATATTATCATCCATACCAAATTCTCTTATTCTTTCAACACCATTAGAGATTATGGTTACGGTGAGATTGCCTGCCGATCCAATATTTCTTAAATGCCAACAATTGACACAAAGTTCAGAAAAATCTTCCTCATTAACTTTAATTTGAATGGAGGTTGTATGATTATTTTTGATAAACAAATATAGGTTAGGGACATCATTTGAACCTACGACCCCAATAAAATACATCTGACCATCTTTATTTATTTCACTCTTGGAAAAATATTCTTCACTTGAAGATGGGACAACATAAAATGATTCTTCCAATATTTTATGAGAGTCATAAAAAAATCTTTCGAGTGATATCTTTTGGCCCAAAAAGTCATCATTAGTTTTGGGCAAACAAATGTTTTCAACAAAGTACTTCGGAATACCTCCAAACATGATGGTTTCATAAATTTGACAATCTTGAACCAAATGATTGAAAACAATCATATTTTTATATTTCAAGAACATAGAATTTTTCAAAACTTGAATCTTCTTCAAATCTTCCACATTAAAATTATTGTCACATTCCAAATAGAAAAAAAACTTATATTTTAAATAGTTGGCATAATTAACTCCGTTGTTGATATTCGAAACCACCGCCAACGCATGAGCTCCAGTCCCATCATTATTATATGACACCAAATTAAACTCATCACATTGAAACCAATACCCAGTTGTTGATGTCTCATCCTGAAGGATATTCTCCTTATCATACACCACGTAATCCACCTTTTGCTGAACCTCAAACGGTATGGGATAATGGGACACCAACATAATATCAAATCCCAATGGCCTTATCTTATCAATACAATCATTTAACAAATCCAACTTATACGGTTGATTCGCATATGAACCGATAATTACAATCTCTTTCTTATTCATAATAAAAAATATAAAGAATAAAATTTATAAGACAATAACTTTATATAACATCTATTTTAGTTCTGCCATCTTGCCAATATTCAATATCCCCATACCAAACAAGCACCTCCTCATCAATCTCAATTTGACGAATGGCAACAAATTCAAAAGTCCCACGTTCCATGTTTGAACGCCAAAATGCATTGGGATGTTCAGAATGATTATACAAACTTCCATACCCCCATGCAATAACCTGACTCTCCCAATCACCACCTTGAGGCCAATTAAATCTATAATCAAGCATCAATGAACTTGATTGACCTTTCTCAATACCCAAATCAAATATGGGGGTCTCCTCAATTACTTCACCTGAATATATTATTTCACCAGCAAATACCCCATAACCATGAATGGAACTATTCGAAATATAAATCTTATGCGGAGGTCGAATTCTCATTAAAATAAAATAATATTTATTCCGAAATTATCAAGAAAAAAGGGGTTGGGGTTCAAGCCGACCGAAGGGAGAACGGACGAAGTGGTATACGAATATCCATCATTTATCACAGACAATATTGTCCCCCTTCTTTCCACATACCTCACATACATTTCCCTGTGAAGCGCAAGTTCCCTTAAACTCCCCACCTTTCAAAAATATCAATCTCACGGACATCAATATAAAAAATAAAGAAATAAATCCAATCGTAATTAGCAGTGTTATCATATCCCCAACCATTTATGATTTTACATAAACTCCATAATCATTTCGATATTCCAAAGCTCTGAACCCCTCATATTTCAAAAGAAAATCTTCATGATTCAATTTGGGCTGAAGGTGGGTTTCATAGATATTTCCACCCCACTCACCTTGTGGAGCATTAAATGGAATCGCAACAACCAACTCATCACATTTTGTGTATAACTTTTTAATTAACTCAATACCCTGTTCTTCCTCAATGTGTTCCAAAACATCTCCCATCAAAATGATATTATAAAAATCAAATTCAAAGGTTAATATATTATCATTCCAAATATTATTGTATCTTGATTTCAACTGATACATCCCAATATAAGGTTCAAAGATTTCAATTGCATCCATATTAGGAAAAATACCCTTAAGCAGTTTGGAATAATATCCTGCGCCAGCTCCCACATCCAATATGGTAGAAGATGGATCAAATTTATTTACAAGGAAATCGACGGTTTCTTTTTTAAAGACGGGAGTGGAGTAAGGCATATTTAATTATTCTTGACAAGTTAACACATAATATTTAATCAAATTCTCACCATACCAATTTCGGGCGAGTAAAAAAATTCTATCAATAAATTCTTCATAACTACTCTCGGAAAAATAATCTTCGTTAACCGAAAAAAAATGTTCAATCGCCATGGCAATAATACTATCAGAATATTCATATTCATCTTCGTAGTCATCACAAAGATCTGGAAAATCCGCCACCATGTCAAGAATATATTTCTCGAAGGATTCCTTAGTAATTCTTCGTTTCAATCTATCCATCGAGGATGACTCAGATAATAATTTATATTGTGATTCTGTTATAATATATTTCATATCCATAAATACCCATAAAATAAAAAACCCTCCACAACGGAGGGTTTAACAATAATTACATTTTATGTTTTATGAATAAAATGGTATCCCCAACTTTACCCCAATCTTCATTTTCAATTGCATCTTTCAACATGTGAACAATATAATCCTTTTTCTTAACCACATCACCTCTCAGTTGATCACCATAATCTGATAACTGCACATATTCATCTTGACCCATTTGTAATTTTCTAATTGCATCTCCACCATATGCAAATCTTTCTTGGTCGTCTTCTTTAATAATTCTTCCAACCAAACGGTTCAAATCAGATTCATTTAATTTGCTAAATTTTTTCATATTCATAAATATTCTCAATTCCCCAAAATTTTTCCAAAAATTTTTTTTCAAAATGGGGTCATAAAAAAATAGGGGGGTCATGATTACAATAAACTCTCAGGGGGAGAATTACCAATCCCCCTAATTCCTACTTCAGGAAACTTATTCCTCAAATAAGTTAACAATAACTTATTGACACCATCCCCAAACATTGATTTCAAGAACTCCTCATCTGACTGATATGCATAAAAAAACCTCTGTTCCCAAAAGTCCCCAAATATATACCCCCACCTTACTTTAGCCCTAAACTCTCGAGCTTCTGAATAATAACGCAAATCATAGGTTGATTCCATGTACCTATCAAAAATATCCTGCAACCTACTCTCCGTAATAATATATTTCATATTCATAAATACCCATAAAATAAAAAACCCCTCTTGTTGAAGGAGGGGTCTTAATTATTATTTAGGTTGAAATTACATAAATAAATTATGTCTACTCATTAACCTTCTTACTTGTTTGCAGTCAGGGAAGTTTTCTTTCTCACTACAAAATCTTGAAGCAAGTGATCCCAACATTGCCAAATCATCGAAAGGAATACTTACTTCTCTTTGTCTTTCTTGATAATAATCAGAATCTGAAGATACATCCATATCTTCTTTTACTGCTTGGGTATCAAACTTGGTTGGTTTCATGGCCCCCTTTTTAATCATCTCCTGTCTATATTTTTCAAATCCAGGATTTTTGAATGTCCCTCCAGTTTGTGTATTGGAAGGTTGATTTCCCATACCTGATTTCATCTGATTTATATATGGTTGCAATTCTGCACCGATGTTTTTGAGGGTTTTGGCAACATCCCCTTGGGTTAACGCATTTTTCAATTTAGTATAATCTTGTCCCAATCTTGCTTTCTCTTGATCAAGAACTTGATTGAAAGTTTTTGCATCCCCACTAATTGCAGATTTGGCCATATTACCTAATATAACGGGAGGTAAAGTATTAGACAAATTTTTAAGCAATCCACCAAGAATCTCCACATTATTTCCTAATCTTCCCAAAACAGTTTGTTCAGATACCAATGGCTTTGAATCACCAAGTTTTGAATTTATTAACTTTGAGAAACTCTCAGTCATAACCTTCATTCCCCCTGTATGTTGTTCACGGATTGAGTTCTTCTCTTGTTCCGATAAATCGTTTAATATGTGTTTCATAATTTTAAGTTTAATATAAATATCTTGAAAAATTTTTAATGTTGGAGTGGGGTTAATAATATATCGAACAATACGATGCCACAATATATTCATTGGGATATCTCTTCTCAAACCATCTTACAAACATATTCTCGGTTTCACTATAATTCATATTGAACATCGACATTATTTTATAAAATAATTCTTGACTAACCCCCAAGTTACCGTCGATCATTTCAAAGATAAGATTTCTATCTATGTCAACAAGTTCAAAATCTTTTTCCGTTGCATGTATATTGGATGAGTTTCTCATATAAAGATCCCCAACCCTTCGAGTTATATAATTGTCCATCAATTTTACAAGTCGACTCTCAGCAATTGTATATTTCATAATTCATAAATACCAAACAATCCAAAAAAAGGGGCTGGGGATTAGAACGACCGAAGGGAGAACGGACGAAGCGGTATACGAATATCCATCAATAAGGCCGACCCAATCTACGATATTCAGCAACATAATTATAATGACGTTCACGATACTCAGCCACCTCAGAATGATATTCCTCATTCTGAAAAAACTGAATCTCCATTTCAGATCTTTTTTTATCGAAATAAGAAATCAAATCCCCCAACTTGGTTCCATCCAATTTATTGTAATACTTTAGAACATAATGATTATCCGAACCCTTTTTAATGGTTACACCCATGTTTAGGAATGCCCCATCCTTATGCTCAGAAGATACCCCGTTCATATGAGACATTTTGAAATATATTGCAATCACACTAAAGTCAACCAAATAAAACTCGGGGGTGAAATCATTTTCACAATCAATGAAACAAATAATATACCCACCATCAATATTCTGATATGGTCTAATGTTTCTGAGAGAATAACATCCATTCTTTCCCAAATATGAACACTTAATTTCATAATACTTTTGCAACGCATACTTCAACAATTGAGGATGAACAAAACGAAAGTAACGTTCCTTATTTACCAATGTACAATCATAAACATCTTCAGGATAAAAATACAATTTACAATCCCCTTGATTAAGTTTTTCAGGTATCTCTAAAACCCCAAACTTCTCAATCTCCATGATAATCTTTTTTTGAAGATACTTACCATACGATGATGGAGAATGTTCCAAAAAACAATTCAAAATAAATTCGTTGAAGTCAACTCTGTAATCAGGTTCCAAATTCTTAGTATTGAACCTTTTCTTAGCCATTTGTAATTTGTCCATGTGTTTGTTGTTTATGTTTTGATGTGTTGTACAAAAGTATCAAATAAAATTATTACAACAAAGTCCAATGACTACCCAAACCACTTATAGTCAGAGGGTCCCAAAACTGAAAACCTATAATACATTGAAATACCCAATATTTTGCCCCAAAAAAAAAATACGTTTTTTGCAAATTTTCCCAAAAATTTTTTTCATTGAATAAGGGTGATTTTATCTAAGGGGGGTCGTGTTCTATAAATGAGTCCCCCACCCGATATAACAGGAGGGGAAATAGTCCATTTTTTCCCCAAAAATTTTTTTGCGTAATATCGGGGATTATCCCCCCTAAACTGACATTCTGACACTATATAAGGGGGGATACGGGGGGAGGGGCCCCCATATAGGGGGGTAACCCCCATGCCAGAGGGGAGGCATTAGTTATATTTATTTATCCCCCCTCCCTTATGAGTTATCCACAAGTTGTTAGTGTGGATAACTTGTGGGTATAAACAGAATAATATATTGTGGATAAGTGGTATGACAGATGGTCAACAATAAAAACCACGTAGGGTGATCCAAAGAATCTTCTGTAATGACAGTACAATTAGTTCTTGGTTTTGTATGCTCTACTTAACATAATCCAGATTATGTAACATACTTTTATAACTCCCCCAACCTTTTATTGTAATGATCGGGGAAAGATTAGGTGAGTCGAAAAAGTTTAGACATCCTCTTCATCTTCCTCAGGGTTGTTCACGTATTTCTTGTAGGTGACAAACCCCTCGATACCGAAGTGTCTGTTCTTTAATCGAAGGTGGGGGGGAACAGAATCAGATTTGGCATACTTGTCAATGAGGTATTGGATCCCCGTCTGAATAGCCTCAGATTCCTTTTGACTTAGATCAGAAGCAAGGGAAAGGTAACCGAACTCATAATGTCCCTTGGCGTTAATTAACATGGCCAACCCCTCGTCAACTTTTGTATGGTAGAACTCAGCAAACTCAAATGGATCCATCTCCAATATCAAATAGATGATTGAATACTTATGCAAGATCTCCTCATCGATTTCCACATTTTTAATCCATGGATATTTGTTCAGTAACATCTTCTTGATGATCTTGAACTGTAAGGAGTTATATACTTGTTCAGGTGTGTGGAAATAATGTGTTGCCATAATAATAAATATTATGCCCCGCCATTCTTGATCATCTTCTGACACACCTCCACAATTTCCTTGGGGGTAATCTCATAATCAACCACTTCGTATAACCTCTCGATCTTGGCATCAACACATAACCATGCATCCATGCTAATAGGTTTGTTGGTAAACCCCCTCTTTGCCTTCTCGAAATATAATGATCCCACCTCCTGATCATTGAACGATATAATGAACCGTAGTCTGTCATCCACCTTGTCCATTGTGTATATAAAATCTGTCATGTTGATAAGTATACTATCGGAACATATAAAAATAAAGTTATCCACATACTGACATTGTGTCTGACGCTATCCCCATGTGGAAAACTTTTTCCATTGTGGATAAATAAATAGGGGGAAATATTTGGATTTGTCAAAATGTCAGGGGAGCTTTGCATGGGGGATAATCCCTTTGGGGGGTTTTGGTTCCCCACACTCTACCACTTTCCCCCACCATTTGTAGTGGATTCATGGCTGGTTATAGCGTAATGACCACTTTTTCCCCCCTGACGATAGCAGGAAGACCATTTTTTTACTATATGTAAAACCTAGCAAAAAAAGTAATAGTAAGTGATAGGTCGTGGGGAACGAACGTAGTGAGTGTTTTAACCCCCCTTCAACGAAACCCATAGGTTATTATGGTCCATATGACATGATGATTATTGTCCCCTTCAACGACATATCGTAGATGGTGGGAGAATGTGGGAGTTATACCTGATGGGGTGTAATTGTTTACCGAAGGTATTGTTTTGTACCCCATAGGGTGTAAGGACTATATGTGAAATAATATATGTTAATTCGGAAATTATCCGAATAGGATAGTCTTATTTAACATCTCACCTTCACACAATATCACCATGTCATTTGATGTCCTGTCATTTGGCGGGGGACAGTATATTAGGTGGGGGGACAAACTGTCCCCATGTATAACTCTCCAAATGTGTGTTAAAAAATGAGTTTTGGAAGATTATAGAATGAGAGAATGAATGGAGGGACAATCCACGAAACGTAGTGTAGTGGATAATGTCTGTCCCGAAGTGAATTCTCTCATTCTATAATCTGATTACGTATTGTATATTTTATTAAAATTTTCCCATCCTCCTATTTGTTTTCCATTTATTTGAGTATGGAGTGATTTACCGAAGGGTTCGTATGTCTTGTTGTATCTCAGATCATTTAAGACAGAAGGTATAACTATCCGATTATCATTAAAGTATTTGATAATTTTTTTTACAGTTTCATGTGTTTTACCTCCCCATTCTAATTTTTTATCATAAGGGGGATTGTCTAAAATGTTTTTTACAACATAAAACATTTCCCCCTCCTCTAATTCATTTCTCCTTAGTTGCTCTAATCCTCCGTAATACCTCTTCGCCATTACGGACAAATCATTTCGGCCAAGGTCGGAAAATTCCTGCTGAGTAGGGACTCTACCTAACTCCTTAATAATTGGTGTAATTTGTTCTATGAAATAGTCTTCACTTTTATACGATCCCCTTTCCGCTTTGATTTTATAATTAAACCCTCTTTTGTTTAATTCTTCTTTGAGTAAATTACTTCTACCATCAAAAAATTTATTCATAAAAGCAATTACTTTATACCCGTCTCTAGTTTCTCTCAATACTCTTTCATCAATATTGTTAATTTGATTGTATCGAATTAACACTTCAGAGATAAAACTTATTATTTGGTTGAAATCAGGGACAGATACTGAAATTAACTTTAATCTGTCTTCTTCAATATATTCAGGTATGTTTGGATAATATGGTAGAAGTAACTCTCTCAGAGTTTCATAAAGATATTTAATACCATTTTTAGGTTTTTGGCATTCATCATCCATTGTTTGAATTAGTGAATACCCTTGAGTTTCATAAAATTCTTTTTTTATTTTGTTATTTGGATTTAACCCTCCCCAATGTTCCCAATAAGTGTTTATTTCATCAAAATAACCATCAGAAACATAAAATTTCCCATCAAAGTTCAAGTTTTTGAATGGTTCGAATGGTATACCCCAACTTTTGATAAAACAGTATCCAACAAGTTCGTAAAACCCTCTGAAAATATGGTTGTCTTTATAATATGAGTTGGAAGGCAACGGTAAATCAAATTCTACTAATAAGTTGAGATAATATTGGTTTGGGTTATTCAAACGCCTAAAAGCACTAAATAATTTAGAGTCGTAAGACTTTATTTGAGTTGACGGTAAAACAAACCCTTGTTCTCTATAAAAATTCATGACAAACTCACTGAGTTTAGATTTAAGATAGTCCTCTGTCCAAATTTTATTGTGAGGAACTATTCCTTTTTCGAATTGACCTTTAGAGGTTTTCATATTACAAATTTTTATTTTGAATTACAAAGGAACTAAAAAAATTCGACTAATCCAAATATTGTGAAAAAAAAGTATTACATTTGATCTATGAATAAGACCCTGAGACTTAAGAGAGTAATGATGTCGTACTTGGACACCATGTACCCTGAGATTTACCTATTGAAGTTGGATTTCTTGGGTGATATCGTACAGACCTTTGATGAAAGTAAACAAAAGGGATGGTTAGACGACAGGGGAGTTCTTAGTAGTCCTGATAGTTGGTGGGTTATGAGAAAGAAAGTCATTGACAGATTGGTGTTGATGTTCACGGTAAATCATTCCTTTGCTGATAGTGTATTGAATGATTGGGTGAACTGTAGACCTAAGTATGAATACATTAGAAACGCCAAGAATGAACAGGTTCTTGTCCCCGTGGTTAAGGAAAGTTGTATGACAATCTAACTGTCTTAAATGAAGTTCCTTTTTGTTCTAAACTTTAAGTCATAATCCACGATATTATCAGTATCGAATAGAGTTCGTATTGTCTGTTCGTTTGTGAGTTCGAACTCATAGTACTTGAGATAATCTACAACATCATCTAATAAGTTATCCTGATGTTTGTATATTATATTGTTTTTATTGACAACTTCTATTCTCCCCGACTTTATCTTTCTTATTTGATCCCCCATGGATTTTAATATTCTATAATCCATACCTTGTGCATCTGACTTGTAGTAATCGATCTGTTGTATATTATTGTCTATAATAAAATCCCCGATCTTTATTACATCTACCATTATCTCTTGGATTTGCTTTAATACAAAATCATCTTTGTAGTCTTCCGTTAAAGTATATAAGGATGAGGAATAAGTATCCTCGGTTAAATAAAAAATGGATCTCCCCACATAATCTGAAACCGCGACGTTGTGGACATGTATCTTCCTATTGGAATGATTGGCTTTAATGTATTCACAAAGAATTGGATTGGGTTCGAAACAATGTATGTCCAAACCTTTGGGGTAATATTTTAGATCCGCTCCATAATTGGTCCCTATATCTATAATATACATGTTACTATCATATGCCGGGAATTCTAAAACTAATTCTTCCTTTGATGAATTGACCTGATCTTATTAAGAAGATCTTTGTTACCATAGATAGTATCTTTTAAGATGTCTTCTAACTCATGCATTTGTTTCACATTGGTATCAGTATATTCATCAGAAAATACACTCATGATACCTGAGTATATTGCTCTATCTAAAAAAGTATTGAAGTCAGGGGTCATACTTGGACTATACCACTTTGCGGCTTCAAGAACAGCATCTAAAACCTCAGGAAATCTTCTTTTAAGATATGGGTCGATGATTGATTCATTGATCCCCATTGTATCATTGGTTTCATCGAATAACATCGTGTTTGGATCAATCCCTAACTTTTCTAATCCCCATAGTATTTGATTATACTTCCCATCATATAAATATTGGGTAAAATCTTTTGTATGAAGTGGTGTTGGGTCCGCTTGTTTGGTTACAGCTTTGTTAATCCAACTGTCAGCTGAACTGTGATCAATATTGTATAGTGTAATAATATGTGAACCAGATTCATCTAACCATTCTTTGTATGTTGGTGATTTTGGATCCCCATCTATTGCTGGAGTAATGAATAACACGCCAGCATCGATTAGTTTTAAGACATCTAATGGTAATCTATCAGGAACCGTGTTTCTCCCTTGCTCATAGTCGTATACCCTTTTGGGAACTCCCATAACCTCTTTGATCCTATCTATGTCTTCTTGTAAGTTCATATAAATTAAGTATTTTGAATAATATCTTTGAACTTATCCAAATACACGGTTCGTTCAGAATCAACATTTATTAGTTGGGTGTCAGGAGTAAGATATTCATCCTTCACCTTAATGTAATACTGACCATCGTCCATGATGCCAAGTTGTTGAATGAATGAATCAATAAATTCTTGATCCGAAATTGATTCTGACAACAAACCTTCCAATCCTTTTTTAGTTAAAATTGTGGAGGGGTCTCCCGTATTCTCTGATGGCATTTCTTTGGTCGCCTCATACTTTTCCAAATATTGACCCAAGACCTCCTTAGGGTCTCTCGAATCATCTTCTGGTCTTCCAACAATGTTTTGTAATAAAATATAAATTGGAGCGTGAAGCAAAATATGTTTTACCTCAGGAATATATTGTTTTAGTCCCTTATCAATATCATCAAAAATAACCTTTTTCCATCCACCATGTTTATATTCTTGTGCCATGTACCAATTTCTGGAATCAACACCTTGAATCAAATCCTTATTATGTGGGTGTAAGTGAAATCCTACTGTTGTCTGTCCTCGTTTAGAACCATAGGTGTGATTCTTTCTTTTATCAGCCATTTCCCTATGGAATTGTTCCCCAGCATCAGGATTGGGACCATCACCCGCGTGGTCGTATTTCATTCTATTTTCTATACAATAGTCCTTCTCACAACCAAACATATCACTATCAATCTGAACCCATTGATTTTTGTCGGTCGCTTCATAAAAAGGAACCGCATTCAACATTTGTGCGGTTTTGGATTTACCCGCAGATGATGTTCCGTCAATCAGGACTGCGATTCTATCCTCATCCTGTTCTTTAAGAAGTCCCATCAACTCCTTAAGTCGATAAATGTTTTCGTTTAAGTTCATTATGATTTTTTAAATACTTGTGTACCTACAAATTGTTCTTGCCAAGATTTTATGTGTCCTTCACCTATAAAATAAATCCCACAAACAAGATTGTTTTTAATATATTCTCTTCTTTTTTGTGTGGCAATTTCCGCCATCTTGGTCAATAAATT
>Ga0315909_10005590_pt1 | contig 14367 bp, 15 predicted proteins | sample LakEriMetagenome_11_FD_203527 | JGI IMG/M metagenome (GOLD analysis project Ga0315909, IMG submission 203527) | Freshwater fungal communities from buoy surface, Lake Erie, Ohio, United States - Buoy 2 MA125 | ecosystem: Environmental > Aquatic > Freshwater > Lake | place: USA: Lake Erie, Ohio...
AGATATAGCTGAAGCTCAAACTTGGTTTATGTCTGGAAAGAATGGCTGTTAATGAGTTGCGATAATGTAAATATTGGTCAAGGTCAACTAGTTACCTTTGGTGGAGTTAATCTTGATGCGTTTGGAAGATTAAGAGTATCTGAACCTTTTACATTATTTGATTCTCAAAATAGATACGCAGAAGACGATCAATTTAGTTCAAGTACAGTTAATGGCGCTTCAATTACATTTGCTACAAATGAATCTTCTGTAAACATGAGTGTTGATACAACTTCTGGAAGTAAGGCAGTAAGACAGACATTTAGAAGAATGCCTTATCAACCTGGTAAAAGTATGCTTATTCTTACAACATTTTGTATGAATGCACCTAAAGCAAATTTAAGACAACGTGTAGGTTACTTTGATGAAAACAATGGAATTTATTTAGAACAAAATGGAACATCAGAACCATCATTTACAATTAGAACAAGTACATCTGGAACTCCTGTAAATACAAATAGTATATCTCAATCTAGTTGGAATGGAGATAAATTAGATGGAACAGGACCAAGTGGTTATGATTTAAATTTAGAAGTAGTTCAAATATTTTGGACAGACCTTGAATGGTTAGGTGTTGGTAATGTTAGATGTGGATTTATTATTAATGGAGAACTTATAGTTTGTCATACCTTTCAATGTGCTAACCAAGTTGGAAAAACAAAAGTATATATGGAAACAGCTATACTTCCAGTTAGATATGAAATAGAACACACTGCAGGAACTGGAACAGGTTCTACTTTAAAACAAATTTGTTCTACTGTTATTTCAGAAGGTGGTTATCAACAAACAGTTCAAGATACAATTGCAAGGAGAACTGCTATACTTGGAACAATTTCAACTACATTTTTACCTCTTGTATCTATTAGACTTAAATCAACATCTGCAGGCGCAGTTGTATTATTGAATAGAGTAAACGTATTACCTACAACAAATCAAAGTTATGAAATATGTATTATGAAAAATTCTACATTAACTGGAGCTTCTTGGACATCCTTATCAAGTAATATGGAATATGATGTAACTGCTACCGCAATGACAACTTCTGTTGATGGTATTTATCAAAATGATTATGTAACATCATCTGCACAAGGAAGAGCAGTATTAGCAGCGCCAACAGGATATAACTTTGCATATCAATTAGGAACATCACTTGCTGGAGTATCTGATACATTTACATTAGGTATTAGGACAATATCTGGTGCTACAACAGGAGATGCTGTAGGATCAATTTCATTTTACGATTTAACGGTATAATATTATGAGCAATATTTATAGAAACGCATTCTACGATCCGTCAACAACTGCACAAACTACTGTGTATACTTGTAATGCAACGGCGAGAGCTATTATTCAAAACATACAAATTGCAAATGAATCAGGTTCTAAAACAGTTAGAGTTCATGTTTATGATTCATCCGCAGCTACAACTTATATTGTTGCCTATGCTGCTATTACAGGACCGACAACTTGCAACTTGGCTAATGGTCCAATCATATTACAAGAGAATGATGCCTTATTACTTGACAGTAGTGTGACAACTAGTGTAAGTGGTACTATATCAATAATGGAAGTGAATAGAGGATCATTAACGACGTAATGAAAGAAATAAAAATACTTTGTGATTCAGAAATCACAATTAAGAATATAAAGACTGGATACATCTATAAGGATGAAGCAGAGGTTCAAGCAGATTTAAATGCTAAACCAGAAGATATTAAACGTGACGTTAAAATAATAGTTCCTGATATTCCACTATTCAATAAATCATGATTTTTAGATTAATTAAAAGCTTGTCTTCTTGGCTGGATAGAGTTATATTCACAATAGAAACTAAAAGAAGAGATAAGAGATATAAGAAATGATGTTACCAAAAGGTGGAAGTGAGATTATAAGAGATCAACTGATTAGTCAGTTACCAGAAGGATCATTAGATGGAATTAATTTAATTACATCTATATGTCATCCAGATCTAATTCAAAAAGATAAAATCAATATAGTTTGGCAACAATTAAGTTACGATCAACCTAATGTTCAATACATGAAAGATCGCAAATTCGTAGATTCAGTAGATTACTTTGTTTACAATAGCCATTGGTGCTTTGATCAGTTTAGAAGATATTTTAAGATTCCAGAATACAAGTCGTTTGTTATTAAAAATTCTACATTCACATTTGATAAAACAGAAAAGAATAATGAACGACTTAAATTAATTTATACATCTACACCTTGGAGAGGATTAGGTGTTCTTATTAGAGCAGTTGAAAAATTAAATAAAATTAGAGACGATTTTACACTAGATGTTTATTCATCAACTAAAATATATGGTGATAAATTTAATCAATTAGAAGAAGATAAATTTAAACCTCTATTTGATATGTGTAAAAACACAAAGAATGTAAACTATGTTGGTTATGGTACTAATGAAGAAATAAGAAAAACATTAGAGACAACTGATATATTAGCATATCCATGTATATTTGAAGAAACTTCATGTATCGCGGCTATTGAAGCAATGATGGCTGGATGTCATGTGGTGACAACGAATTACGGAGCGTTGCCGGAAACTTGTTCTGAATTTGCAACTATGATTGAATTTAATCCTACATTAGATTTAGTTAATAGTTATGCAGATGCATTAAACAATGTAATGGATAACTATAAGGCAGGAGTGTACAAAGAAGATACACAATTACAAACTCAATTTTATAAAAAGTTTTATTCTTGGGAAACAAGAATAGAAGAATGGAAAGGATTCTTAAACTATGTCAGAAACAACAAAGAAAAACATTAAATTATTCGTAGCAACACCAGCATTTGGTCATATGGTTACAACAAACTATATGAACAGTATGATGAAGTTTATATCAACAACTCATCCAAGATTAAATATATCAACAGCAATGCATCTTCAATCAGGAATGGCATTAGTTACACAAGCTAGAAATAATTGTGTAGCATATTTCTTAAATTCAGATTGCACACATTTTCTTTTTATAGATGCTGATATTGGATTTGAACCAGAAGCAATACATAGATTAATTGAAAAAGATGTACCACTTGCATTAACACCATATCCAGTTAAAGGTTATGGAGTAAATCATCAGTTACAATTCATAGTTCATTTTAAAGATAAGGATAATGTTAAAATGGAAAAAGATGGATTTGTAGAAATAACTGCAGGACCAACAGGATTTATGATGATTAAAAGAGAAGTATTTGAAAAATTAGCAGAAAAATATCCTGAAAAGAAAACAGTTAATAAACAATTAGTTGGTAACAAAGTAGAGACAATGTCTAAAGGTTGGTATACTTTCTTTGAAACTGATCAAGATCCAGTAAATGGATATCTTGGAGAAGATATAGCTTTCTGTAATTTATGGGTTAAAGCAGGTGGTAAGATATACGCTGATGCAATGACTCCATTAACTCACTTTGGATCACATTCTTTTCATGGTAATTTAGCTTTAATGTTCCAGAAGAAAGAAAAAGCTGAAGTTCATGGGGAATCTTTAGTTGACGGAAACGCTAAAAAGTAGTAAATTCACCATTTAAGGCTTACCAACAAGACTGGCCAACTTGCATGAAATTCATATTTAATAAGGAAAAACTTAAAGATATGCATGATGTCATATCATTATATCTAAAGTTTGATAGGTATAAGAGATACTCAAGAGTTCAAATATACTCACATCTTCTTCCTTGTTTCATACTGAATCAATACAAAATACACAAAGACAAGGACAACAATATGATTGCTTTTACAAACTGGGCTTATTTAGATAAAAAAACGGAAGATCGTTTTACGAGAACAGGTATTATAAAGCAAAAAGATTGGAAGACCGGAGACCGCGCATGGCATATAGATACAGTATGCATCGGAGACATTAAAAAAGTAATGGCTTGGACAAAAAGATATTTCAAAGAAAAATTAGGTGTAGGTAAAACTATTAGTTGGTTACGTGTATCTGACAAAGGTAGTGTATACAGAGAAACAACTAGAACTATTAAGGAGAACTGGTAATGGGTAGCGTAGGCGATTTTTTCGGTGATGTTATTGATACTGGTGGAGATATTTTAGGTGGTGTAGGTGATGTTATAGGTGATGTTGCCGGAGGTATTGGAGATTTAGTTGGAAGTTTAGATTTAGCAGATGCTGCAAAAGCATTTATAATGTCAGGCGGAAATCCTTATGCTGCTGCAATAGCTGCAACAGGAGTTGACGAAAGTTTAGGATTTAATCCTGGATCTTTTATGTCAGGGGATTTTAGCAGTTTTGGTGGTGGTGATTTAGGAGGAATAGGTGGAGGAGGATTTGATTTATCTGTTCCTGATTTTGGTGGTTTAGGTGATTTAGGAAATTTTAATATATCAGATGTAGGATCAAGTTTTGATTTAAGTAGTTTAGGTAATTTAAGTGAGAATTTAGGAGACATAGTAAATTATACAGATTTAGTAAGTCAAGGTGCTGGGGATTTTATGGATTATTTACAAACAGGTGTAGATCAAGCAGGGGATTTTACAGATTATCTTTCAACATTAGAAGATTTTAATAAATTACCTAATGTAATGGATCAAGCAGGGGATTTTACAGATTATCTTTCAACATTAGAAGATTTTAATAAATTACCAACAATTAATGAAGGTCCATTTAATTTTGAAATTCCATCTGGAATAGGTGATACTATTAGAGGTGGATTAGACACAGCTGTAGATTGGTATAAAAAATATGGAAAAATGGCAGGTGATGTAGCTAAATTAATTACATCTTATCAAGCTGGGCAATTAAGTAAAAAACAACAAGAAGAATTAAATAGAAAAATACAAGCAGAATATGATGCTTATAACGCTAAAAAATCTGCATTCCAAAGTCAAATAGCTTCTGGACAATTACCTCAATTAAATATTTCAAGAGGAACATATTCTCCAGTAAGAAAATACAATCCAGTTTTTGCTGCTAACGGTGGTGCTATTAGAAAAAAATATGGAACAGGTGGTATAACAGAATTAATTGCTAGTTTAACTATGCCGAGCATGGAAGATATTTTAAAAGGATATGAAAAATATGGTGATCCAATAGCTCAATTATTAAAATATGGTCTTTCATATGGAGCAGGACAATTAAGTAAAAAGCAACAAGAAGAATTAAATAGATTAAAACAAGCTCAATACGATAAATATGTTGAAGAAAAATCTGCATTTGCAGATCTTATTGCTTCAGGAAATTTACCAAGTTTAAATATTAAAAGAGGAACAACTCCTACAGTTAAAATGGCTATGGGTGGAATAACTAATTTAAAACCGAGAACTAGTATAGGTATTATGGGGGTAAATAGATAATGGGTAGTATAATTAGATCAGTTGCAACTCCAGTTCAAGGTGGAAATACTTCTTTTAGTGGTGGTCTTCTTAATCTTTTAGGACCAATTTTAAATCAAATTACCACTGAAAATTCTCAACCTACACAACAAGGATTAGTTTCTATTCCTGTTACTAATCAAAATCCAACAGTTAATATGACTGGTGGAAGATTTAATCCAGTAAGAGATCCTAGATTAAATAGAGTTATATCTAGACCTATGTTCAAAACATCAAGATATGATAGTCAAATAAATAATTTATTAGGAAAGTTACTTCCAGATTTTACACCTCAAATGAGACCTACTACAGATTCAATGGGACGTAGTTATAGTGATCCAAGATATTATAAAATGGGTGGGAGAGTTAATTATCAAAATGGTGGATCAAGTAAAACTCCTCCTAAATTTATACCTATGGATCTTGAAAGTGTTGCTAAAAGATTATTTGAAAGAAATTTAGATAATTTAACTTATAATGAAAAACAAACAATTTATGATTATATAGAACAGAATAAAAACAAAAAAGCTAATGGTGGAATAATTGCTAGATTACTTCAACAAAGACAACCTAGAGCTACAGGTGGTATAATGAATTTAAGAATGGGTGGTATGCCTGTTGAAATGGATTTAAGAGCTAGAGGAGGCTTTGTTCCAATAGGTAAAAAAGAGCGTGCAGATGACGTTCCAGCTAGATTAAGCAAAAATGAGTTTGTTTTTACAGCAAATGCTGTTAGAAATGCAGGTGATGGAGATATTAGAAAAGGTGCGAAAAGAATGTATAATTTAATGCATAAACTAGAGGCTAGAAAATAATGGCAGCAGCAGGACAAACAGCATCAGGATTACCAGCAGCGTTCCTAGAACCATTTGCATCTACATTAGGTGCTTATACAATTTCTGAATTACAAAGACCAATTGACATATCTCAAATTGCACCAAAAGTTGCAGGGATTGATCCTTTCATCCAAATAGCTCAACAACGTGCTGCACTAGGAGCAGGACTTGGAGAAATTCAAAGAGGAGCTGAAGGAGAGATTACAGGATTTACGGGAGGCACAGGAATATCTTCTTATGAACCTTATATTGAAGCGATATCACAACAAGGAATATTAGAGCCTACTGGATATCAACAATACATGAGTCCATATCAACAATCCGTTATTGATCAAGCAACACAAGCTTTACAAAGACAAGCACAAATTGCAGAGAATCAAAGAGCAGCGCAAGCTACACAAGCAGGCGCGTATGGTGGAGCGCGATTCGGGGTTCAAGAAGCTGAAGCAGAAGCTGGACTTGGAAGAAACATTGCAGATATTACAGCTCAACTACAAGCACAAAATTATGCACAAGCAGTTCAAAGACAACAACAGCAACTTGGAAATTTAACAGGTCTAGCTAGTTTTGTACCAGGATTAGAGCAAGCTCAAATACAACAACTTGGTGCTTTAGGAGCAGGATCACAAGGTTATCAACAATCTATATTAGATGCTATGACACAAGCAGCCCAACTTGAAAATACATATGGACTAGGAAGACTTGGAACAGGAGCTAATATATTTGCAAATATTGCAGGTGGTATTCCAGCTCAACCAACAGCACCTCTTGCACAAAATCCAGCTTTAACTGGAATTGGTGCATTTGCTAATGCATTTAATTTATTAAGTCCAAGAACACAACCAAGTTATAATATATCGAGCAGTTAATATGAGCATTACATTAAAAAGACCTATGTTTAGAATGGGTGGCCAAGCGGGGAGCGAGGACACTGGTATTACATCTGGTTTAAGACAACCTTATCAAGTAGGTAGATTAGTTACTGATGAAAGTAATTATCCATATGGAGTACAACAAGATCCAAATTTAATGGGTATTGGAGCTGCAGCTAATGCTTATAATTTATTAAATAATGTTATAAATAAAGAAGCTCCTGATAAGAATTTTGTACCTAAATTAAATAGTGAAGGTAAAGCAGAACCAGTATCATTAGAAGATAAAATTAATAGAATAATGAAACAATATGAAGTTACGTCTCAAGATGATTTATCTGCTATATTAGGTGGTATTGGAGCTGGATTTAGTGGTGCTTATACTTTAGGTGAAGCACTTAATAAAGCTGCGCAAACTAGAGGTCAATTAATTGAACCTAAAATTCAAAGAGCACAAGATATAAAAGCTAAATTAGCTTTATTACCAATAGAACAACAATTTCAAAAAGAATTAAAAGGCATGGAAACAAAAGGACAAATACAATTTAAAGAAAAAGTTATAGATAATTTTATTGATTCATTAAAAGCTAAAGCTACTTCACAAACTGAAAAAGATGCTATTGAAAATAATAGAGTAAAATTAAAACTTGAATATTTAGTACAAGGTTCTGACATTTCAGATTTGTTAAAAATTTCTGGTAGTACACAAGTTTTAGATTTAGCTAAAAAAGCAGCTGAAAAAGAATTAAAAGGTAAAGGTATATTAACAACTGATCCTAATTATTATACATTATTACAACAATTAATAATTAAAAATGCGGCTGAATATTCTCAAAGTTTAAAAAAGAACGTAGGCTCAGATTTATTTAGATCAGAAAAAGCAGATGGAGGAATGATGAATGAACCTGTTAAACAAGTTGAACAGCAAACGCAAATTGAAGTATCTCCACCAACTACTAATAATACACAAATGTTAAGTTATGAAGAACTTAGAAATAGATTGCCTAAAGAAATAAGTAACGACATAATAAAATTATTATCAGTAAGTTATCAAGCTTTGGCTGATTTTGCAGAAATAGCTACACAATCAGATGTAGATAAATTTAATTTAAAATACGGAGTAAATTTAGTACTACCAAGAGGAGCGTAAAATGGCTGAAGAAAAACCATTTTTTGAGATACCTCAACAGATTGAAAAAAATAAAATTGAAGAGTATTTAAAAAAAACATTTACAAAAGAACCTATTGATCAAGATATTGATCAAATTAATTCTGAATTAAATTATAAAAAACAAAATGAAAACGAAGATAAGAAAAAAACATATAATTTAACTTTCGCTGCAAAATTTGTTTCTCCTTTATTTGGACCATTAATTCGTGGAGCAGAACAACAAGAAATATTAGCCGAAAAAGTTAAACAACAAAGAGGAGAAGAAGTAAATATAGAAGATAGAATTATCGCTCCAAAAACAAAAGAAGATGAAATAGATTTTTTTCAAGATATTGAAAAGGGTGCCGTAGGTGGTTCAGCAAAAGCGGTATCTAGTGTAATGGGATGGGTGACCGCAGGAGTAGATGCTACTCTTGATACAAGTTTTACAAATAAATTAGATTCAATTACAAGAAAATTTTTAAATGATCATGGAAATCCAGAAACTTTTGCAGGAAATGTAACTGAACTAGTAACTCAATATGCATTACCAAGTACTGTTGCATTTAAAATGATACAAAATGCAAGTGCATTAAATAAATTAGGTGCAACAGCTAGACCTTTTTTAGCTTATAAGTATGGAGAAACTGGAGTTAAAATTGCAAAATATTCAGGTCAAGGTGCATTAGCATTAGGAGCAGCTGATTTAATTGCGTCAGATCCTGGTAGAGAAACATTAATATTTGATAAAATAAATGAAGAAGGTAAGACTGGAAGAGATCTAGCTGTAGCAAGATTATATAATAAAATAAAATTTGGAGCTGAAGGAACATTAATTGGTGGGGCTATTCCATTAGCTGGTAAACCATTGAAAGATATTACGGTTGGGGCATTAGGTATAACAGCTAAAGCTGTTGGAGCTGCTGCAAAAGTAGGTGATGTAGTAATAACAAATGTAAGTAATGTAGTAGCCAAAGAACCTTATTTTATACCCTCTATTGCAAAAGGCGTTTCTAAAACAGCTGATATTGTAGGCGAATTAGGAACAAGAATTGTATTACCTGCATTTTCTCTAGGTAAAGTATCTCCTTTTGTAAAAGGATTACCTAAATTTTCGGAATGGAGAAAATATTCTGTTCAAGATATAGAACCGTTAAAAGTAGCTTTAGGAAGGATAGATAGTGTACTATCTCCATTTAGATCACTTGGTAAATTTACACCAGAAGCCGGGAAAATTTCGGAAGATGCACAGTTATTTTTAAAAACAAAACAAACAGTTATAAATAGATTTTTAGAAAATATTGAAAGAAAAAGCTATGATTTAGCAAAATCATTTGAATCACAATATAATACAGCCAAAGTATCTCCTGCAAGTCAAGATAAATATCTTGAAGATGTTTTAGATTATATACAAGGAAAAATAAAAATAGATTCTGTACAAAAAGAATTAAGACTATCTGCTAAATTATTAAGTGATGAAATATTAAGTACGAAAAAAGTATTTGCTGATTTATTACCAGAAAAAGATATTAAAGATATTATATTAAAAGACCTTAGAGGATATATGAAAAAATCTTTTGGTGTGATAACTAATCCAAATTATTCTGTAGATTCTAATTCAAAAATATTTACAGACGCGGTAGGTTTTGTAAAAAAAATTATAAATAAAGATAGAGATTTAGTATCACAAGCAATTAATAGATTTTCAAAATTAACAAGAGATCAAGCTAGAACTGAATATGCAAAAGAATTAGTTCTAAATATATTAAGAACAGGTAAAATTAATTCAAATGATCCGATGAAAGCATTAAAAGAAATTGGAAAACAAATTAATTTTGATAAAATTATAAATACAGGAGAAGAATTACCATCGGTAATCAGAAAACTTTTAGGTGAAGAAAAAAATTTAAGAGCTTCTGTAGTTAATACAATTTCCGATATGTATACAAATATAGCGAATAAACAAATGATGGATCAATTAGCTGATGTTTTAGTTCAACAAGGAATTTTATTTAAAAATGCATCAGCAGCTAAAATTAATGGTATATTAAATCCAATAAAAGTATCTGGAAACGGAGCAAGAAGAATTGAAGGTATTGGTTTATTAAACACTAAAATGAATGATTTGTATGGAGCCTCTGATAAAATTGAATCATTAATAAATTTTAAAGGTTCTACTGATTTTATTATTCAAGCAGGAGTTAATAATAGAATTTTATCTCTTCTTATTAATTCATATAAAGGGGCTTTAAAATATTTTCAAACAGTTCAATTTGGTAAAACAGTTTTATCACCTGAAACAACAGCTCTAAACTATGCTTCTTCTACATTTTTTTTATTACCAAGAGGATTAATAGGTGGAAGAGCATCACTTACAGAATCAATTAAAATGACTGTTGATGATATATTTAAAAGTGGAAAAACAACAGCAGAAAAAGAAGCAAAATTATTAGAGAGTATAAGAGAAGGTATCAGATATGGAGCTTTAGATGAAAGTGTAGTGGTTCAACAAATGAATCAAACATTAAAATATCTTCAAGAAGGTAAAATCACTAATCAAGAAAAACTTTTAAATTTTTTAGAAAAAAATCCTACACTTGAATTTTTTAAAAAAACATATCAAGGCGGTGATAATATATTTCATTGGTATGGATATAATTGGTATAAATCATGGTTTTCTGATTTTGTTAAAAAAGATATGAATAAAGTAAAAGAATGGTACAGAACTGTTGCTAATTCAGATTTTGTTGAAAGAAATTTAGACGGAAGTAAAAAAACAATTGATGAAGCTATAAAAGAAATGTCTGGTTGGATGATAAGAAATACTATGCCAACTTATAGTAAATCACCTGAAATAGTTCAAGCTTTGAAAAATGTACCTCTTGGTACTTTTATATCTTTTCAAGCTGAAATGTTAAGAACAGGATTTAATACGATATCAATTAGTATGAGAGAAATAGCTTCTAAAGACCCAACTTTAAGATCCATGGGATTAAGAAGTTTATTTGGTATGTATACTGTATTTGGTGGTTTAGGATACGGTGCTAAAAAATTATATAATAGTCTTACAGGATTTACAGATGAACAAATGGATGCTTACAGAGCTAATTTTGCAGCTCAATATCAAAAAAATCATGATTTAATACCTATAACAAAAATGAATGATGAAGGTGTATTTAAAGTTATAGATTTATCTAATTTTAATCCATATAGCGTATTACAAAAACCACTTGTTGCTGCAATTAATAGATCAAAAGAAGCTGATTTAACTAATCAACAAGGTTTTGATTATTTATGGAATGTAATGTTTAAAGGAAAAAATAGTGTAATGGGAGAATTATTTTCATCTTTTGTTGCCACCCCTATCGGACAAGAAAAATTAGAAGAAGCTTGGAGTGGTAAAACAGTTAATGGAAAATCTATTTGGGGTGAATTAGATACTCCTGGAGATAAATTTTCAAAGGGAATGGCTCATTTACTAGGAGGTATTGAGCCAGGTGCTTTAACTACAGCAAGAAAATTATACTATGCTTCAACAGATAAAATAACATCAACGGGGCAATCTTATGATTTAACTGATGTGGTTTTAGGAATAACTACTGGATTAAAGCCACAAGAAGTTGATTTAAAAAAATTAATGGATTTTGCTGTAAATAATTATAAATCAATACCTTCAAAAGCTTTTGAAGGAACAAAATTATATGACAAAGATATAAGCATAGAAGATGCTAAAAAAGAATTTATTAATATTCAAAGAAAAGCTTTTTATGAAAAGAAAAAATTTTATCAAAAAATAAAAGCATATGAAAGTTTAAAAATGGATACAGGTGATGTAGAAGATTCTTTAAGAAAAAGCAAAGAATCTCGTTCAAAAATATCTGAAATAATGGATGGAAGTTTTGTTCCATTAAATTATAGTAAAGAAAAATTTCAGAAAAAAATTGATTCTATTGACAGAGAGTTAATGAAAAGAAAATTATCTAAAAAATATAGCACTAACGAAGATTATTTTTTTCCACAATCAGAACTTGATGATATTATTTCAGAACTAGAAGGCGCTGATTTAAATGATATATTTCCATATGATAAAAAAATACAAAAACCAGTTACACCGATTATACCTAAACCAGTAAGTTCATTACCACAACAAAAAATACAAACACCACCATTACCAACTACTCCTCAACCAGTAGCTACAACAAATATTGCACCACAGATTAATCCAACAACTAAATTGACTTCTGTAGAAAGTGCATTATTATCGCCAACCGAACAAATAATTAGACAAAGTCAACGATCATGAAAAAAATTATAAAATCAAGATTGGACGAACATATGGTAGATTTATACAACAGAGTAGATAATCTTAAAAAAGATATATCGGTAATTAAAAATAATCATCTCAAACATATGAGTTGCGCTATTTATAAAATAGAAAAGAAAGTAGATAAAATACTTTGGGCTATGATAACAGGCATGGGAGCAGTAATTGTAGCGCTCATAGCTATCGTTTTAAAAATGAAATGAAATTAAGTAATAACTTCACGTTAGAAGAATTAACTAAATCACAAGAAGCAATAAGACTTGGAATACCAAACGAACCTAATGAAGATCATATTTTTAATTTACAATTACTTTGTCAATATATATTACAACCAGTGAGAGATAATTTTAATTTACCTGTAACAATTAGCTCTGGATACAGATCTCCTGAACTTTGTGAAAGAATTGGATCATCTAGTAAGAGTCAACATACTCGTGGAGAAGCCGCAGACTTTGAAGTATTTGGAGTTCCTAATAAAGAAGTAAGCGATTGGCTCGTTAAAAACCTTGATTATGATCAATGTATACTTGAATTCTGGATTCCTGATGAACCTAACTCTGGATGGATTCATTGCAGTTATTCTGCAGCTAAAAATAGACGCCAATATCTTAAAGCATCTAGACAGGATGGCAAGATAATTTATTCACCTCTTGTATAAAATAATTTGTTGCATTAATTTCAAAAAGTTGTATGACGCGGAATGGAAAATAAAGTTTTAGTACATAAACATTTAATAGTCCGAGCAGAAGCTAAAAATCCTCCAATGGATGAAACTATTCTTACAGAGTGGTTTAAGAAATTTATAGAAGAAATAGGTATGAAGGTTATGATGGGACCATACGTGAAGTACTCTCATATGATCGGGAATCGTGGAATTACAGGAGCCGCTATTATTGAAACATCACATATAGTAATGCATGTCTGGGACGAACCTGACCCCGCCTTGCTTCAGTTTGATGTTTACTCTTGTGGTGAATTTGATCCTGAAACAATATGTGAAAAGATAAAGAAAGATTTTAATACAACAAAAATAGAATACAAATTTTTAGATCGTGAAAATGATTTAAGTGAATTACATACTTTAACTTATAATGATTCAATAGCTAGAAATTATGCAAATAAAGAAATAGAAATGAAAAACAATGTATTATTAAAAAGTAGAAAAGAAGTTGAGATTAATGGAAATGGTACACATGGATACAGAATTAAAGAAGGTATTCATAAAGGTACGGTTGTTGGCCATATTATTAGAGAAAAATCAGTACTTGAAAATTAATAAATAATATCTATATATACCGCAGGTTGCATCATGTGGATGGACCTAATTAATTTTGCTTTTAACAAAGGAGATAATTATGACAAACATTGAAGTTTTCAATAATTTAAGCAAACAATTATTCAACGGATCAACAAAGTTTTTTGATGATGCCTTTGAAAATATTTTTGACACATGGTCAAAAGTACAATCATTTCCATTCTATAACGTAGTTAAATACTCAAAAGGTAAATACGGTTTAGAAATCGGTTTAGCTGGCTATAATAAAGAAAATGTACTTGTAGAAGTTAAAGACGGTATTTTAACAGTAGAAGGAAAAGTAGAAGATAAAAATGTAGACTATGTACAAAAAGGTCTAGCATTTAGAAAGTTTTTCAAACAGTTTGAGTTAGCTAAAGATGTAATAGTTGATGAAGCTGAAATGAAAGATGGTCTACTTAAAATTAAATTTGGTTTCAATGAGCCTAAAGAAATTGAAGGCGTTAAAATTGATATCAAATAATGTATCCGTATAA
>Ga0315909_10005593_pt1 | contig 14363 bp, 8 predicted proteins | sample LakEriMetagenome_11_FD_203527 | JGI IMG/M metagenome (GOLD analysis project Ga0315909, IMG submission 203527) | Freshwater fungal communities from buoy surface, Lake Erie, Ohio, United States - Buoy 2 MA125 | ecosystem: Environmental > Aquatic > Freshwater > Lake | place: USA: Lake Erie, Ohio...
GTTGGAGTTGAATGCCTGAGCTCCAGCTGTTGGCTTGATGAACTCTTCAATTGCAGTGAAGCTGGTTGTTGCAGAAGCTGCACCAACAAGCAGTTCCTTTAGATCTGCAAGTGAAGTGGCGTTCTCAGCTGCTGATCCGGCAACTGTGATAACTGTCTGAGTAGTCGTGTAGTAAGGGTCTGAGAAATCAACGTTCGCCTTGCGCTCTTCAGTAATTGTGTACTGCTGCAAGTTGAAGTCGAAGTTCTTAGCTCCAGGAGCAATTGCCTCGTCGAATGTGGTGCGAACCCATACAACATCTTCTGGAGCAAAGCCAAGCTCAGCTGCGATTGCGTAAGCAACTGCTGCCTCAAAACCCTCGCCTGATTCTGGTGCATCTCCAACTACCCATGGTTCATAGGCTGGTAGGCCAGTTCCGATGGTTAGCTTTCCTGGTGTGATGGTGGTTATTGCTGTTTCTTCAGTTGTTGCGGTGTCTGCTGGTGCGCAACCAGTTAGGGCAAATGCCGCAATGGCTACTGCTGCAATTCCCGACCTTACGCGGGATAGCGTGCTCTTTCTTGACATGGTTTGTATCTCTTTCTGTTTGTGCCGGAGGCCGACTTAGTTGGATATGAAGGTATTTACTTGATTTGATGTGTTGGAAATTTACGGAGCTTTACCCCCGCGGCTTAGTTCACCGTTGAAAAAACGCAGAAACCAAGCGTCTAGAGCATTCGCTCCATAGACGCCATAGACATACCCATTGCACAAACGGCAGATAGCGAAGAACGCGACGCTGTCATCTCGGGTACCTCTCTGGATTGGCTATAACTCAAAATTATAGTGGCAAGTTTCTAGATCCACAAAATCCCTAACCGGGGCGGTTTGGGCCCCTCGAGACCCACGATCTGTGGCGTTAGAATGAAAAGCCTGAAGCCAATAATCTTAAGGATTTCCGGGGTCCAGATGAGTTTTGACGCGGTCGTTATAGGTGGAGGGGGTCACGTCGGGCTTCCCCTCGCAATAATGCTCTCGAGTAGGGGCGTTAACACTGCAATCTATGACATTTCCGAATCTGCAGTGCAGGGAATTAACTCAGGGAAGATGCCTTTTTGGGAGCCTGGGGCAGAGAAGCTTCTCCAAGAGTCCCTTCAGGCCAAGACACTCATTGCCACAACCGAACCCTCAGTCACTGGAGAAACAGACTCACTGATTGTAGTTATCGGGACGCCAGTTGACGAGCATCTTAACCCAGATACCCAAGCAATCACTTTGGCCCTGGAACGGTGCCGCTCTTTTCTTAGAAATGGTCAACTTTTGATTTTGCGATCGACTATTTACCCAGGGGTTACAAGACAAGTTGAGAGGGAATTAGAAGCCTGGGGGTTGGATATTGATGTTGCCTTTGCTCCTGAAAGAATTGCTGAGCATAATGCCGTTGAAGAACTTGTAAGTCTTCCCCAGATCGTTTCGTCCAGAACACAAAAAGGTTTCGATCGGGCCTCCGCGCTATTCTCAAGAATCGCACCTGCGATTGTTCGGCTATCACCAGAAGAGGCAGAGCTCGCAAAATTGTTTACAAATACTTGGCGATATGTGAAATTTGCCATGGCTAATCAGTTTTATATGATGGCAGAATCCAAGGGCCTTGACTACGAGAATATTCGGTCTGCTATTAGGCAGGACTATCCGAGAGCCGCTGATGTTCCAAGCGCTGGTTTTGCAGCTGGGCCCTGTTTGTTTAAGGACACGATGCAATTGGCGGCGTTCTCAGATAACAATTTCCATCTTGGCCATTCCGCCATGTTGGTAAACGAGGGCATGCCTCAATTCATCGTCTCGCAGCTTGAATCTAAACATGATTTGTCAAACATGACGGTTGGAATTCTGGGAATGGCGTTTAAGGCTGGCTCAGATGATATTAGAAGCTCATTGTCCTACAAACTAAAGCGGGTACTAAAGTTTCGGGCTAGGAAAGTTCTTACAACAGACCCAATGGTGCCAACAAGCGTGGACAAGGAACTTGTTCCACTGGACCAAGTCTTACTAGAGGCAGACATCCTTATCTTGGCAACACCACACAGAGAATACAAAGACTTGGTCACAGACAAGGCTTTGGTAGACATGTGGGGTATCACCCCGAGGAATTTAGCTTGACCACGACGCCCATCATTTCAGTTATCATTCCTGCGTTTGAAGAGGGAGAGGCAGTTGTTGCTGGCCTTACAAACTTGAGCCAAGAAATTCAACAACCAAACGAAATTCTGGTAGTCGTGGACAATCCAAGCGACTCGACCATCGCTCCAGTTAAAAAGTTGTCTGAAGAATATCCTTCAATTCGACTAGTTGTGAACACCTACGGCGCGGGTCCAGCAAACGCCATTCGGTATGGAATAGATCAAGCTATCGCTAACGTGGTCGTAGTTACCATGGCAGACGGTTGTGATGACCCGCGGCAAGTTGAGGAGCTGGCCCACCTAGTAAAGCGCGGGGTTGTAATCGCTGCTGCTTCTAGATACATGCCCGGGGGCCAGCAGGTTGGTGGACCACGAATCAAGCGCTGGTTATCGAGGGTTGCCGGGAAAAGCTTCGCTCTCATAACTGGTGTCGGCACACGGGATGCCACAAATTCTTTCAAGGCCTACGACAAGAATTTTGTCAACCAAGTGGGAATTCATAGTAGACACGGATTTGAAATTGGACTCGAGTTGACGGCCAAAGCCAGGCGACTCGGGTTGTCTGTTGCTGAAATTCCAACTACTTGGATCGACAGGACTTACGGGCAATCAAATTTTAAATTAGCAAAATGGCTTCCAAGATACCTCGGGTGGTATCTGTTTGGATTGGGATTTGTGCACCCGGACTCAACGATTAGGGCGCTGATTAAGAGTAGGGAGACAAAAAAATTAAAGTACTAGTCACGGGATCTAATGGATTTATCGGTGGGTACATAGTCGAGGAACTATTGAGAAAAGGTTTTGAGGTGGTAGGAGTAGATAACTTCTCAAAGTACGGCAGGGTAGCAAAAAGCTACGACACTCACCCTAACTACGTACTCCACGAGGGCGACGCTTCCGATGTTGAGTTCATGAAGTCTGTGATTGTTGATTGTGATCACTTCATAGCTGGAGCCGCCCTTATTGGCGGTATCTCATATTTCCATACATACGCTTACGATTTATTGGCAAAGAACGAAAGAATGACTGCGTCTGCCTGTGATGCGGCCATTTGGGCTCATGGGCATGGAAAGCTCAAGAAACTGACTTATATGAGCTCCTCCATGGTTTTTGAATCTACAGATCGTTGGCCAAGTCAAGAGGGGGACCAGCTAGTCGTCCCACCACCACTTTCATCTTATGGATTCCAAAAATTAGCAGTCGAGTATTTTGCCCGGGCGGCGTGGGATCAGTACAAACTGCCGTACACAATCATCAGACCTTTCAACTGTGTCGGCATTGGCGAATCTCGTGCTCTTGGTGAAGTAGAGATAAAGTCGGGAAACGTAAACCTTGCCATGAGCCACGTTGTACCTGACCTAATCCAGAAAATTCTTGCGGGTCAGGACCCGGTTCACATACTTGGAACGGGAGATCAGGTACGCCATTACACATACGGAGGAGACTTGGCTAGAGGTATCGTCATGAGTCTGGAGCACCCAGAAGCAACCAACAATGATTTTAATATGTCCACATCAGTTGGGCACACGGTAATTGAATTAGCACAGGCAATCTGGAATAAAATCCACGGGGGCTCAAAAACTTTCAACTATGTTCTAGAATCTGGATTTGAGTACGATGTTCAAAAACGTGTCCCAGCAACCGACAAAGCAAAGAAGATACTAGGTTTCAGTGCTGATACCGAATTGAGCACAATGCTTGACGAGGTTATCCCATGGATCAAATCCGCTTCCAAGGCGGGCCTAGTCTAAGCGGGAACGCCCAGAGATTCATTGCAGCTAGTCCAACAAGAGAAATTCAAGAGTAAAAAGAATGACTAGATGGATTATTAAGGCCCCACGAGAAGCCACGTTTCTGTTGCCCTCGCTGGTGATTGCTGTTGTACTCCAAATCATTTTTGCAACTGGCTATCCTCTAAATTCTGGTCGAGCTGACAACCCAGCTTACTTGGAAATGATTCTAAGTGGTTCATCAAATCTCATTTTGGCCCCAGGCTACAGCTTCTTTCTAAACAGATTTGTTATGCGAATAGCAGGAGTTCCGATACCGGAATCGTTTACTGACATTGAATGGTTACAAAACGTCCAGTTGGCACAGAATATCTTTCACTTGGTTCTTTTTCTCATGGCTGTGTACTTATTGTGGCGCCTTACAAACCCAACCGTGGCATCTATTTTTGTCCTAGGGAATTCTCTCTACGTTGGTTTCTGGGGTGGCCTAAATTCTGCTTCTCCAGAATGGCTTCAGGGTGATCTTCTCATACTCTCGTTACTATTGGCAGCCACAACGGCAAAACAGAAAACTTTGCCCAGGGTTTTTGCTTTATCGTTGATCACAGGATTGGTGTTCTCGCTGGCTTTTTTGGTTAAATTCAATTCCCTAGTTGTGGTACTTGGTTTGATTTCGGTATTTGTGTTTAGTGAACTAAATTTCAAGAGAATTACTCTAGGTATAACAGCGGCTACCATTAGCGCTTTTGCCTTTGTCTCACTCTTTGCTATTTCTTATCACGAACCAAGGACAGGCACCGCAACCCTGAATTACGACACCGCCTGGATTCTGTCGTCGTCGATGGATCCCAGATATCTAGAAAGACCTAACGAAGATCTCGGTATAGAGGCTCTTCGTTGGAAGGCACTAATTCAACAATTGCCCACTGGTGAAGCGTTTGCATACAAAACAATTGACACCGGTGCTAATCCCGAAGTTAGAGAGCAGAGTTTGTCGGTTTGGAATGACATCATGGGCATGAGTCGAGATCAGCTCATTCAAGTTACAAACAATGGAGTGTTTAGGCCCGAGTACAGCCACTTCAGTCAGCCAACGCCGATTTACTGGAACGTTGGACTTGCCGAAACTGAAAAGCTAGGCAGGGCTGTATTTTTCGAATACCTTCTTAGTAACCCTGGCCACAGTTTCAAAAAGGTCGGTTTCGGACTGTTTAGCGATTGGGGTGTTTATCAGGATGGCTATTTACCGATTGAGCAAAACCCGAAGACCCTGATTTTAAACAGTAGTGACCCGAATGCCAGCAATGATTTAAGTTACAGCTTTGTAGAGGGCTCCGGACCACCAACTTATCAATTCTACTGGAACCCGTCCATGTCCATAAATAAGTTTGCTTTTGATTTGGCCTCCACCCTAGACAAAATACGTCTTCCAGTTTTGGTTGAGTATCTGCTGACACTGTTGGTGATCCCGGCGTGGTTTTTACTGAGACGGTCTGGGTTGTCACTTCTCTTAATTTCCGCAGTACTCAGCCAAGCTGCATTTATGGGAGCGTCATGGATGCTAGTCGGAATGAGGCACAAAGAAGAAGTTTCAATTCTTCCCATAACTGTCCTTGCTTACTCATTGGTGATTTTTGCAATTGCCAAGTACCTCAAGGAGTTATTTGCTAGGGAGCGAAACCGATTAATTAATTGAGCACACTTAGCACTCAGAGATATGGCCTAGCTAAACTGGGTCAGCCGGATGGGCCTTCTTGAAGATAGGCTTGAATCTAATGACGGGGAGTTATTTTGAGTGATCAGGTTCGAGTTTCGTTTGAGGTCTACCCTCCCAGGGACCAAAACTCTGGCGAGACCCTAGAAACCTCCATAATCGAACTCGCCAAAATGGACCCGACCTTTATATCGGTGACCTTTGGGGCCGGAGGCTCTTCGACCAAGAATTCCCTCGAGGTGCTGAAGTTCATCTTCAAAAACACCCAAGCAGCGGCTTTGGCGCACCTAACCTGCGTTGGCCATAGCTTTTTGGAAACCAAGGCATTAGTCAATCAATTTATGGATGAGGGAATCACTGACTTTCTAGCCCTAAGGGGAGATCCCCAGCCTGGGATGCCGCTCGAGCCCAAAGGTGAGCTAAAGACTTCTTCCGAGCTGGTGCAACTGATCTCTCAGGTTCACAAAGAAAGAGGAAACAGTAGATCTGAGCTCAATGTCGCGGTAGCAACCTTCCCAAACGGTCATCCCGACTCCGACAGCATCAGTCAAGACATCCAGGCCCTGCTAGCCAAGCAAAATGCAGGAGCAGATTATGCCATCACACAAGTTTTCTTCTTCGCTGCAGATTACGTGAGGTTTACGAAGCTAGCCAAAGACGCTGGAGTGACAATTCCGATTTTGCCTGGCATCATGCCAGTCACTTCTATGCAGCGTCTAAATCGAGTTATTGAGCTAACCGGTGAAAAGAACCCAGAAGGCTTAGCAAAACTCCTTAGCGTTGGCTCTAAGGATGATGCAAAGCAGGCGGGAATTGACTGGGCGGCTAATCTTGTATCAGAGCTAGTTGATGAAGGTGCGCCGGGGGTGCACCTTTACGCATTCAACCAACATGAAAGCGTCACTCAGGTTCTCCAAAGAGCAGGAATTCGTTAATGCACACCATTAAGTCGATGGCCTTCGCGCCAAGAGCGCAAGCGCTTCTTGACGCACTCGCCACCCGCGTGGTGATTGCTGATGGTGCCATGGGTACTGAATTACAGGAGCGTAAACCTACGCTTGAGGATTTCCAGAACCTAGAAGGTTGTAACGAGATTCTAAATGTCACAAGACCCGACTTAGTGAAGAGCGTTCATGACGCCTATTTTGAAGCTGGGATCGATTGCATCGAGTCCAATACCTTTGGAGCGAACTGGTCAAACCTCTCCGACTACGGAATCGAAGATCGAATTGAAGAGCTAGCTGAAGTCGGTGCAAGAATTGCTCGCCAGTCCGCCGATGGCTTTACTGAGAAAGATTCCAGGCCCCGCTGGGTTTTGGGTTCAATGGGACCCGGAACAAAACTTCCAAGCCTGGGCCACGTTGACTACGCGTTCCTAAGAGATACCTTCAAGGAACAAGCGGTTGGTCTAATCAAGGGTGGCTCCGATGCTTTCCTTGTTGAGACTTCGCAGGACCTACTCCAAACCAAAGCGGCCATTAACGGCTGCCGGTTGGCGATAGTTGAAACCGACACCAGGCTGCCAATCTTTGTTGAAGTAACTGTTGAAACCACTGGAACCATGCTTATGGGTTCAGAAATTGGTGCAGCACTTACCGCAATCGAGCCACTTGGTGTGGACATGATCGGTTTGAACTGTGCAACGGGACCCACTGAAATGAGCGAGCACCTTCGTCAGCTTTCCAAGCACTCTAGGGTTCCAATCATGGTTATGCCAAACGCGGGTCTTCCAGTTCTTACTGCTACCGGCGCTAGCTACCCACTGGGGCCTGAAGAATTGGCCACTGCTCACGAGCAATTTGTTAGGGAATTCGGCTTAGCCATGATTGGTGGTTGCTGTGGAACAACACCTGCTCACTTGAAGGCAGTAGTTGACAGACTCGGGCAATCTAGTACTCACTCAAGAACTATCGAGATTGAGCCCGGTGTTGCAAGTTTGTACCAGCACGTGCCTCTGACTCAAGACAATACCTATCTTGCAATTGGTGAGAGAACTAATGCCAATGGTTCTAGAGCATTCAAGCAAGCGATGCTTGATGAAAGATGGGATGACTGCGTAGACATCGCGCGCAAGCAAGTTCGTGATGGTGCTCATTTGTTGGATGTCTCGGTTGACTACGTCGGCCGAGACGGCGTGGCCGACATGCGAACCCTAGTTTCAAAACTAGCCAGCGCATCAACATTGCCACTTGTAATTGACTCAACTGAGCCAGCCGTTATTCAAGCAGGTCTTGAGCTAATCGGTGGAAGACCTGTTGTGAACTCTGTGAACTTCGAAGACGGTGATGGGCCAAATTCGCGCTTTGCGAAGATCATGCCTTTGGTTAAAGAACACGGTGCAGCCGTTATTGCGCTAACCATTGACGAGCAGGGTCAGGCCAGAAACCAAGCCGACAAGGTTCGTATCGCTTCCAGGTTGATTGACGACCTTATTTCCAAGTGGGACATGAGAGTTGAAGACATAATCGTCGATGCCCTTACTTTCCCGATAGCCACTGGCCAGGAAGAAACTCGTCGAGATGGCCTAGAAACAATTGCCGCCATCAAAGAAATCACCACCAAGTACCCAGGCATTCACACCACACTAGGTGTTTCCAACGTTTCCTTCGGATTGAACCCGGCGGCTAGATCCGTCCTGAACTCAGTTTTCCTGCATGAAGCCACCCAAGCTGGACTGGATTCCGCCATCATCGATGCGGCCAAGATTGTCCCTCTGGCGGACATCCCAGAGGATCGACTAAAGGTTGCGCTCGATTTGATTTACGACCGCCGCGAATACGACGCGGAGGGCAATCTCACCTACGACCCGTTATCTGCCATGTTGGATCTATTCGATGGCGTTGACTCCGCATCGATTCGTGATGCTCGCGCAGCTGAGCTAGCAGCGCTACCGGTCAACCAGAGACTGGAAAGACGAATCATCGATGGCGACTCTAAGGGCCTAGAAGAGGATCTTGAGCTGTCAAGATCTGAAGGAAACAAGCCGCTTGCAATCATCAACGACTACCTACTTGCAGGAATGCAGATTGTTGGTCAGCGCTTTGGTGCCGGAGAGATGCAGCTGCCTTTTGTTTTGCAATCTGCCGAAGTTATGAAATCAGCCGTCGCACTGCTAGAGCCTTACATGGAAAAAAGTGAGGCTGCCGGCAAGGGAAAGATTGTTCTAGCCACAGTACGTGGCGATGTTCACGACATAGGAAAAAACTTAGTTGACATTATCTTGACCAACAACGGCTATGACGTTGTGAACATCGGTATTAAACAACAGGTTGCTGACATCATCAAGGCTGCCGAAGAGCACAACGCAGATGTAATCGGTATGAGTGGTCTACTTGTTAAATCAACCGTTGTTATGCGTGAGAATCTCACTGAACTGGGTTCTCGAGGACTTGCTAAGAAGTGGCCAATCATTTTGGGTGGCGCTGCCCTGACCAGGTCTTTTGTTGAAGACGACTTAGCTAGTGAGTTTGAAGGAACTGTACGTTACGCCAAAGACGCTTTTGAAGGGCTCGATCTGATGGAGCCGTTGGTTGCAATTGCCCGCGGCGCAGATGCCGAATCAGTTGGATTGAAGCCGCTAAAAAAGAGAATCCATGCTCAGAGCAAGTTGGTTCTAACTGAACCAGAGAACATGCCATCGCGATCAGATGTAGCTAGCGACAACCCTGTTCCAACCCCTCCTTTCTGGGGAACCAGAATTGTGAAAGGTATCGCGCTTGCCGACTTCTCTTCTTACCTGGACGAGCGTGCAACATTCATGGGTCAGTGGGGACTAAAGCCAACCAGAGGTGATGGTCCAGGTTACGAAGAGCTAGTTAGGACCGAAGGAAGACCAAGACTTCGTTATTGGTTAGATCGCATCCTCTCTGAAGCCATTGCTGACGCATCCGTTGTTTACGGATACTTCCCTGCTGTTTCAGAGGGCGAAGACCTAATTGTTTTGCATCACGATAACGATCCATCTGGACTTGTTGGCAAAGCCGGCTTGCTTGCGCCAGATGGTGGGTCCGGTGGAGCAATCGGGACTGACCGAATGAGATTCACTTTCCCAAGACAACGAAGAGATGGCCACCTCTGCCTAGCGGATTACATTCGCTCCAGGGCATCAGGTGAAATTGACGTTTTTGGGGTTCAGCTTGTGACCTTTGGTTCCGCTGTTGAGAAAGTTACCAAAGTGCTTTTTGAAGAAAACAGCTACCGCGACTACATGGAGCTAAATGGTTTAGCAATGCAGCTAACCGAAGCATTAGCCGAGTACTGGCACTCTCGAATTAGAGCTGAACTAGGTTTTGCCAACGAAGAGCCAGAGGACATGCAAGGATACTTTGACTTGAAGTATCGCGGTGCTAGGTTCTCACTTGGTTACCCAGCTTGTCCCGAAATGGAAGATCGCAAGAAGGTAGTTGAGCTACTAATGCCTGAGCGAGTTGGAGTCAGCTTGTCTGAAGAATTACAGCTTCATCCGGAGCAGTCTACGGATGCTTTCGTGTTCCATCACCCTGAGGCAAAATACTTCTCCGTATAGCTTGCTTCTAGTGAAGCCTCTTGTTCTCGATCTTGGTTCCTTCGACGTCCACATCTGGCAAGGCCTTGTCTAGCCACTTTGGAATCCACCAAGCAGACTTATCAAGAATTCTCATAGCCGCAGGAACCAAAATCAGTCTGACTAAGAAGGCGTCAATCAAAATTCCGATTGCTAAACCAAATCCAATAGGGCGGATTGTTGCAAGGTGCGAGAAGGCAAATCCACCAAAGACTGTCACCATGATTAGCGCCGCAGCGACTACCACTCCCCTGCTTTGGTGTATTCCGTAATTGATTGCATCCTTTGGTTTCTTACCGTGGGTAAAGGCTTCTCTCATTCCCGAAACCAGGAAGAGCTGGTAATCCATAGCAAGACCAAAAATGATTCCGATTAGGAATATCGGCAAGAAGCTAAGGATTGGACCGGGGCTAGTTACACCCAATAGCTCTGATAGCCAACCCCATTGATAGACCGCCACAACCGCTCCGAGGGTTGCCGTAACGGTAAGTAAGAATCCAGCTGCCGCAAGGATTGGTATCAATATCGAGCGGAATACCAGCATCAATAGTAGAAGCGATAGAACTATGACTGTTGATAGATAAAGAGGTAGCACATCAGAGATCTTGTCTGAAACGTCAATGTTGGTTGCAGTTATACCTATGGCACCAATCTTGCCGTCGTAGTTATCCTCAACCATCTGGTTCAGATCACGAATCTCGTAGACAACTTGCTCAGTTTCCACGCTCGATGGTCCACCGGTTGGAACAACCTGGAACAAGAAAGTCTTCTTATCATCCGACACTGCAGCCGGTACGGCGGCAGTTACGTTAGCAAGCCCAGCTAGCGCCGACGCCATCTCAGCCTGCAAACCAAGGGTGTCTTCCTCAGCTACCGGTTCGTCTAATTCCAAAACAGTTGTGATCTGACCGTTGAAGCCAGGTCCAAAAGCATCGCTAACTAAGGTGTATGACTTGTATGCGCTGGAGTCTGTTGGCTCGGATCCACCATCTGGCAACCCAAGTCGCATATCCGATAGTGGAATCGCCATAAAACCAAGAACAGAAATAGTTGCAGCTAATGCAAGCCAAGGGTTCTTGGTGGCCCAAACAGGAGCTTTAGAGGTTTTGACCGTAGCGGCTTTCTTACGCTTGGCGGGTGTGGAAATGCTAGCTCGTTCCTTCTTGGTGAGAATGCGATCACCAATCAAAGACAACGCAGCTGGGGTTACGGTGAGTGCAATGAGCACCGCAACAACAATGGCGATTGCACCCATTGAGCCCATCAGGCCAACAAAGCCGATACCGGTTAGGTTCAACGCAACAAGTGCGATGACAACTGTTACACCAGCAAACAGCACAGCGTTTCCGCTGGTTCCATTTGCAATCGCGATTGATTCTTTGAGTTTCGCACCAGACTTTAGCTGCCTGCGGTGACGATTCACGATAAAGAGGCTGTAGTCAATACCTACTGCCAGACCCAGCATCACCCCCAAAACAGGTGTGGTTGAAGTCATTTCAATTTGAGAAGCTAACGCCAAAGTAATAGTTGCCGAAATTCCAACTCCCACGATTGCGGAGAATATCGGTAGCGAGACACCTATAAAGGTGCCCAGCAAAACAAACAGCACAATTGCAGCACTAATTAGGCCAACAATTTCTCCAACACCCAAAATGTCGCCGAAGGACTGAGTTAGCTCTTGAGAGAACTCAACTTGAATTCCATTCAGGTCGGCTTCTTTCAGATACTCAACAACTGATTCCCGGGTGCCTGCTTCTAGCTCGGTACCTCTTTTATCGAAACGAATTGTTGCCAACGCGACAGTTTCGTCATTGGAAACGGTTGTGAAGTTTGCTGAGGCGTCAATTAGCTTCTGGGCTGACTCAATATCTTTTTTGGCTTTTTCTAGTTCCAGTTTTCCAGCAGCGACCTCTTCGATAGCAGCTTCCAGTTCGAACTCACCTTGAGCAAGCGCTGTAGCGGATGCGTTGGCGATAGTCTCCTGCCTGGCAAGTTCGGCTAATCCAGCTTCGAGTTGTGCTTTGGTTCCAAGTAGTTCAGCGGTTGGCGAAGCACCGACATCGGTGTATTGCTTAATGCCTGCGTTGACCAGAGCTAGGTTCGCTGTAAGTTCTTCTTTTGTTTTCGCGATTTCAGCCAAGCCGCCAGCAAGTTGTGTTTTACCAGCGTCTATTTCTTGCTGGCCTGCTGCGATCTCGAGCTCTGCCTGATCGATTTTTGCCTGGGCATCAAGAAGTTGTTTTTTACCTTCAGTTAACTCTGCAGCACTTTTATCGATTTCTTGTTGAACTTCAAAGGGGTTAAATGCCTCAGAGATTCCGGGGAGGTTTTCTGTGCCAATTAGAGCGGAAGTGATTGCGTCGATGTCGTCTTGGTTAAACACACCATCGGTCTTATGAAATACAACTTGCCCAGAAGCTCTTGATGCATCTGGGAAAGTCTCTTGAAGTTCATCGACAACCTGTTGTGATGGAACGCCATCGATTGAGATGCTGGTAGTTAGTTTTCCACCTAAGGAAAGCGCTAGCCCAGCGGTGATACCAAGGATGACAATCCAGGAGACAATTACTTGCCAGGCGTGGCGAGCCGAGAACAATCCAAGCTTGTAAAGCAAAGTAGCCAAGTGCAATTCCATTCTTTAGAAAGCCAACCCGGGGGCGTTATTGATGGCCTCTTGGCCAAGCAGAAGGTTTGTGTACCTCTATGTTATTTGGTGACTGCTTACCTGTACGACGCCTGTTAGTTTTCCCAGAACTTTCCAAGGTTTCAGAACAAAAACAAACCCCCGCAATTTCTGTGGGGGTTTGTTTAGGACTAATTCCTAGAGAAGGTTTGGGATCTTCTGCTCTGCTGCCAAGTTGGCCCTTCTGAATACCAAGGTGACTGCTGTTGAAATCAGAACGATGAACAGTGAGTACAGCGCTGGTACTAGAAGGATCTGATCAAGTCCTGGGCTGTCGATGTAAACAGCCACAATAACGGCAATTGCTAGCGGTCCATTCTGGATACCAGTTTCTAGTGCAATGGTTCGGACGTTGGCTGGGTGTAGGCGCAGTGCCTTTGCAATCCAGAAGGCAACTGTGATTCCAACGAGTCCAAGACCAATGGCAACTGTGTAGGTTGGCCACTCGGTAACCATCAATAGCGGCCAGTTTCTTGGTACCCAGATAGCAATTAGGAATGGAATAAATAGCACTCCAAATAGGCCACCAATTAGCTCTAACACTGATCCTGCGTTGGCGCTTAGGCGACGAACCAACATTCCCAGCGCAACAGGGACAATGAGTCCACCAATTACTGTTGCAAGCTCGGCGAACTCAATTGTGATTGTGTCGTCAAGGCTTAGGAAGTTAGCGTAGATAAACAGCATCAGTGGGGTCATGATAAACGCCCAAAGTGTTGAGTTGATAGTCATCATCACGCTCAATGCCAAGTTTCCCTTAGAGAAATAGGTAAACAAGTTTGAAGTCGTTCCAGCTGGAACGCTACCCATGATTAGGGCACCGAGTGCGATGAAGGCGATGTTTTCTCCCGTTGAGAACGGGAACAAGAAAACAACGATGAGAACGTATGCAGTAAATGGCATAACGGCGAATTGAGTCACCCAACCGATGATGAGTCCCCATGGGCGACGAAGCGCTAGACCAAAGTCCTTTGGGGTTAGACCTGCACCGAGACCGAACATGATGATAAGAATGAAGATCCTAAGCAGGGTCTGTTCGAACTCATTAACAACGGTAGCTTCATTGGCGACTTCTTCCGCCATCAGAATCATTGAGTTCAGCATCTTTATGCACCTTTCCCGGTTGTTGCCTTGGACTTCTCAATTTCTCCAGACCGTAGCTGGCGACGCAAGATCTTTCCAATTGGGCTCTTCGGAAGTTCGTTAACGAAAACAACCTTCTTTGGGGCCTTGTATGCGGAAAGCGCTTTCTTGCAGTGAGCGATGATCTGCTCCTCTGTTGGAGCAGGCAGTCCTGCAACCACGTAAGCAACTACAGCTTCACCGGTCTTGTCATCTGGCATTCCGATGACACCAACTTCGGTAACACCTGGAACTGCAGCAATCTGCTCTTCAATCTCGTTTGGATAGACATTGAAACCGCTGATGATAATCATGTCTTTCTTGCGGTCAACAATTGTGAAGTAACCGTCTTTGTCCATCGTTGCGATATCTCCGGTGTACAAGTAACCCTTCTTGAGGGTGTTATTGGTTT
>Ga0315909_10005594_pt1 | contig 14361 bp, 16 predicted proteins | sample LakEriMetagenome_11_FD_203527 | JGI IMG/M metagenome (GOLD analysis project Ga0315909, IMG submission 203527) | Freshwater fungal communities from buoy surface, Lake Erie, Ohio, United States - Buoy 2 MA125 | ecosystem: Environmental > Aquatic > Freshwater > Lake | place: USA: Lake Erie, Ohio...
GCTGATAAAAAAGTGACGTTGTTTTTCTTTGTGGGATTCTGGCTAGTTTGGTTTTTTCTAGCGTTTCCGTGGCGTTAGATGGTTAGTGCTTGGAAACGTTTCCAAGATCGTTGGTTTCAAAATCGTTTGGAGGGCTGGTAAATGAGCGTTAAAAAACTAGAAAAGCCTGACCCGGGCGAGAATTATCGACTTCTCGAAAAGTCTCCTGTTGAAGCGTTAAAGCCTGGGGATGAGGCATTTGACCTTCGTGGTGACGGCAAATGGGAAGCGTCTTGCAACGTCGAAACTGGGTTCGGTCAGGCTGAAGGCATCTGGTACCGTCGCAAGATCGAGCCGGTCAAGCCGAAGTACGCAGTAGGGCAGCGGGTTAGGGTCATCGGGCCGAAGGCAAGGCCTGGGCCAAATTGGTCTAGCCCTTTGGATGCGTTGGTCGGGACGGTCCATACCGTGCGATCAGAACCTTTGCAGTTCACTACTGATAAAACGTTTGGTTATCAGGTCGGCGTGATCGAGTTGTCAATCCGCGAAGACTACCTAGAGCCTGTCGTTGAGCCAGCACAAGCCGAGCCGAACGTCCTTTACCCCAAAATTGGCGACGTTATTTTTTTACCTGAACTCGGTCGCTTGAGGGTCACGGCGCGCGGGTTCGAGATCTGCTGAGTTTTGGAAACGTTTCCAAGATTCCTGTCGGGCAATCAATCAAAACACTGGAAAACTGAAAAACGGTTTTCCAAAAGTCGATCGGTGGCGTTAAAGGTTCGGAGGGTTTTTCTCATGGCAAAATTCGATTGGAAGCAAGTCTCGCGTGGCGTGCACCGGGCTTGCGAATGGACGTTTGAGGTAGTGGCCGGTCGGTTCTTTCTGACCGGTCCGAGCTGGTACGTTCCAGGCCAAGTCGGGGGCTTTGCATCCTTCGTTGATGTGGAAGAGGAAATCCTGGAAGAGATTCGAGAGCGCCGTGCGGTGCTCCGTGAGTTGATGGGTCAAGAGCACCAAGCATGGTGCAGGGGATTTGAGCGAGTATGAGCACGGAAATACAACCACTTGAAGAGAACAACAAGCTGCTGCGGTCAGCGGTAGCCGATGAAGCGATTGCCGAGTTCGCGTTGAAGGTCGCGGACCTGGACGCAACGACCGACGAAGGGTACGAAGAGTGCAAGAGGGCGATTCGCTGGTGCGTCAAGGCTAGGTCGGCGGTGACAAGCCTGAAAGAGGAACTGAACAAGGCAGCACTCGCCCACCAGCGAGCCGTCAATGCCGAGGAAAAGCGGCTGATCGGATTGGTCTCGGAAGTCGAAAGCCAGCTCAAGGCCAAGAAGCAAGCGGTCGATGACGAAGTAGAACGCAAGCGGAAGGAGCTGGAAGCCAAGCACGAAGCCTGGATCGTCGGTCGGCAAGATCACTTTTTCGCCGAGACCGGAAGCCTGCTACCGAGAGCACAGGCCGAAGAGCTTAGCGAAGCAGACTACGAGCAACTGGTCGCGGCTGGCCGTGAGGCAAAACAGAAGGCTGAATTAGAGGCCGCAAGGATCGCTCAGCAAGAGGCCGAAGAACGGGAAGCATTCCGACAGGCACAAGCGAAGCTCGCAGCAGAGAAGGCCGAATTTGAACGCCAGCAAGCAGAACTGAAAGCCGCCCAGGAACTACTTGCACGCCAGCAAGCAGAACAGGCCGAGCGGGAGCGAGAAGCGGAACGAAAGATCGAGCTCCAGCGACAGCAAGAGGAACGCGATGCGGAACGCGAAAAGCTGAAAAACGAATCGTTCTGTTACCCAAGGCACAGTCCGGAGGGGCTAGCAATTCACGAAAAGCTGAAAGCCGAAAGCGACCCTGTGCAACCAGTAGCCGAGGCGATGGCAAGCTTCCTTGAATTCCCATACCCTGGGTTGCCAGAGGCTGAGGCCGATGAGGACTTGAAGGGCGAATCTCAGGATGCGTTGGCCATAGTCTCCGGCGATGTCGATGAGGACGAAACGGTCCGAAAACTGATCGCACCGATTCACTCGGAGGTCATGGTGCGGCTTGCCAGGATGCAAAACGAGGCGAAAGCCCTTGAAGCGATGTTCGATGACTTCGAAGCGTATCTGATGGAATACGAAAGCATGGCTGCGGATATCCGACTGGCCGTCGAAGCCCTGCAAGAAGAGATGGACAAGTACGATCCAAAATAATGGACGATGACATTCTTGAACTGCTCAACAAGATAGCCGATCGTTGCCTGTATGCTTCGGTCGGTTGTCTTGTTGGGCTAGCTTCACTCGGCTTGTTTTTGATTTGGGATATCGCTAGGCAGCTTTTCTTCTAGCGGTTCGGTGGCGTTATTCTTTTGACGAGTCTTTTCAATTTCAGGAAGGTTTTGAGGTAAATCATGACGGCTGCAATTTGGTTCATGCTCGGTTCTGTTTTCGGCGTTGTGGTCGGGATCATCCTGACGCTTTGGGCGTTCGATGAGATACCCGAAATCAGCGACACCCACAACGATCTTTTCGAGTAGGAATTTAACCGATGCGATCACGTTTCCCCTACGTTCAGACTGCGTTCGCGCTGCTGGTCATTATGGTTTTCGGCTGGTGGGCTTATCATGCCCTAGAGCCGATTCCACCGATGCCGATCGACCAGCAAATGGAAGCTGGCATCGAGGTAGAGACTGGCAACGACGTATCGATCGAGAGCGAGCGGTCCGGACGCTGGCCTGCTGTCCGGCGTGAGTTCCTGCGAAACAACCCATGCTGCGAAGCGTGCGGAACTACTGCGAGCCTGCACGTGCATCACGTAAGGCCGTTTCACCTTTGGCCTGAGTTAGAGCTGGAACCCCACAACCTGATAACTCTGTGTCCAAAGTGCCATTTTTTTATCGGGCATGACGAAGACGGTCCGAGGGGTCCAAAGAAACCGAATTGGAAGACTAGCAACCGATACGTCTGGCGCGATGCCAGGAGAGAGAGGGCCTTGCGATGACAGGTTTAGTCTGCGATTACTCCGGTCATTCCTGCAAGTGCCAGGGATTCGAGCCAGGGCAAAGGAGAAGCCTTTGTGTTTGCGGTCATCATAAAAATCAACATCAAAGCTCTGTAAATACTTCACATATCGAGCGATTAAACAACTTCATGCGGTATGGCGTAGAGCGGATCGAAACCGACGAATCAGTTCCCGAAGGTCAGTTTTTGACCAACAGCGAGCAAACATTGATTCGAGTGCATCCGAGCCGCGAGGCGTGGATCAAGAAGGTGTTGGCGGACGACTGGGAAAAAAGACGCAAATAGGAAAGCAAAGCGATGATCGATTTACGAATGGTGGCTGACGATCGAGGGAACTTGCAACTGCAATACCGGAGGCGTGACATTTCTGTGGACGCTGCTGGCCGCCTATGTGACGGCGGCGATTGGCTGGAATGGAAGTCGGTTCCGGTCGTCTATGACCCGAGTCAGCTCGTTGACAGAGTAAAACCTGACGGCGGCTTGACCGCAGCGCAGGTTGAAAAGTTGCTGGGGGAGCTTGCAGAGAATCACGCGACTCACTTAGCAAATGCTCAGAGAGCAGATGCAAACAACGAAAGATATTTTGATCATCAACAAGGCATTGCAGACGGAATTAAAGCGTGCCTGGGAAGAATTTGTTCGAAGCTCAGTCCGCAACCCGACGAGCCAAGCGTTGACGAAGACGAACCTGACCAACCTTTTTAGATGGAGATAGCGACGATGAAAGATTTAATCGATGCGTTGTTCGTGATTTTTGTCGTGTTCGTTGCGGTGTCTCTCTTTGCTGCGATCGTAGGCGACGAATGAAATCGACTTGTAGTCCCTAGAAGCTCGCCGAGTCCGCGAACCGCATAACGTCCTCTGAGTTTAGCGTCACGAAACCCAGTCCAGTCCAAGCCATAATCCCAACAGCGATGTGAACCAAGTTCGCCGGTGTGTCGGATGAATCGATCGCCATAAGCGGGACGATCGGTCGCTCGGACTGGACTCCATAAAGATACCGAGCCGCATCGCGTTTCATGCAAACGCCTTCTAAATTTGCGACGTTGCTTTTTTCTGCGCAGTCGCGAGCCCATTGGATCGTTGTGTAGTTGACGCCATTGACGAGCCGGACCTGCAAATCGTAACGATGCAGAATGCTCTTGGGGGTTGGCCGACGCTCGAAGAAGTAGGACGACTCGGCGATCGTTATGTACCCTTGCGGGGTGTCATGGTACTTGATGGGGGGGATGGTTAGCTGGTCGAGCCTGCGCTTTAATCCCTTGTCGTATTGCCATCGGTGGCGACCGGACAGGTGAGCTATGACGGTGTTGCGTGACAGGCCGAGTGTGGATGCAATCTGCTTTTTCGGGTATCCTCGATGGGCTTGGAAGAAGATCTGATAGATGGTCTGGTTGTCGCATCGCATGGTGAGCAACTCCGGGCTAGTATGATCGCAGGGGAAAACCATGAACAGAATCGTCGAAACGCTGCAAGAGTCTCAAAGTCTAATCGAATCCTGGGGCGATGTCATCGACGTGACCGAGTTCATGACCGACACGCCGGGGTTCTTCCAAGCAAACTCCCTCGGCGTTTACACGCAGATTTACGACCGTGCAGACGGGCGATACCGTCCGGTCTACACAAACGAATCGGACTTGAAAATCATCCGGGCGATGAGCTGGCTGCTGGTCGAGCGAGTTCCGATGGCTCAGGCCTGGATCAACCGGCTGCTCGATTACACGATCGGGACCGGCTTTGACTGGACGATCAAGGCCGAGGACAAGCGGCTGGAAAAGGCGATCCAAGCCTATGTCCGCGAGACGCTCGACAACTCGAAGTGGTCCTCGGAACTCGAGCGCGAGAGCTACGCCAGGGAGGTAGGCGAGGGTGAGTGCATTCTTGAGCACGTGTACGAAAACGGGCAGTGCCTAGCGATCGCTTGCGAGGCCGACGAGCTGACCGAACCGGAAAGCAAAGGGGAGCTTGAGGACTGGATCGGTGTTGATTTCGTGCCGTCCTGGACGTTCGGTGTTTTGACCCGGGAGAGCCGTCCTCAGAATCCGATCGGCTATCACTTTTGCAGAAACCAAACCGGATCGGATTGGGATTATTTGACTGCCGACAAAGTATCGCACTGGAAACGAAATGTCCGGGCCAGGGCCAAGCGTGGGTTCAGCGACTTCTACAAACCGCACCTGTACCTTTTGAGGGCTGACAGGGTGCTGACCAACACGGCAGAGGGTGCAGCGACTCAGGCAGCGATTGCCTACATCGTGGAGCACAAGGACGGAACGCAACGACAAGCCGACAACATCGTCAAGAAGTTTGCGATGCCAACCGGTCGCGTGGATCCTTTGACCGGGATCATGGAACGCAAACGCAAAATGAAGCCTGGGACGAGGCTGGACGTTCCCGAAGGCCAGACATACAAGGCCGGTCTTCTCGGGGCCAACAACTCCGGGATCTATATCGAGGTCATGGAGGCTGCTTTGCGACTCGGCGGCTCGGTCCATGCCTTCGTCGAGGGTATGCTGACAGGATCCTACTCGAACAACAATTTCGCCTCGGCGCTGGTGGCCGAAGGTCCGTTCATGCAGGGGCGACTTGCCGAGCAGAGCCAACGCAAAGAGCGAATGCGGGAAATGATCCTGAAAATGATTCGCCTGGGGGCCGGTAAGAGGCGGTTCGCGGCTGGGGGGTATGAATCCTGGGATTCGATCCGCGATGCGATCACCGTCGAAGTCATCCCCTCTAGGATCGTTCCGATGGACCCGCTCAAGACTGCGCAGGCCCTGGCGATCCAAAAACAAAACGGCTGGGTCTCGGACAAGACTTGCATCAACGAGCTAGGCCGAGATATTGACACCGAAACGGCCAACGGATTGAAGGTCGGCGGCGCGGAAAATCAGGCCGGGGTTGCAGGGCAAAACGCTGGTCCGCAGGGTGCAAATCTTGGAAACGTTTCCAAAGACTCCGAGCCAGAATCCTCACTTTGGCTGGGATTATCGCGTCAACAGTGGCAACGGAACCGCAAAGCTGTTAGCGATGTGCTGACGGACTTTGCGAATGGAAAAACCCGCAGGTCGGTCGCTGTGGCGTTGCTGCGTGCTATCGGGATGCCGGAGCAAGGAATTCAAACGATCCTTCGTGACGCATCGGACGGTCGCGTCGATTCGCTACCACCTGAGCAGATGGAATCGCTGACCGAGGCCGAACGCAAGACGCTCAACAAGCCGTTCCGAACCTCCGGGGGCCCGAAGAAGTTTTCGGTCTACGTGAAGAACCAAAAAGGCAATGTTGTGAAGGTCAACTTCGGTGATCCGAAAATGCGGATCAAGCGCGACGACCCTGGAAGCCGGCGCGGGTTTCGGGCTCGGCACAACTGCCAAGACCCGGGGCCGAAGTGGAAGGCTCGATACTGGTCCTGTCGAATGTGGTCGAAGCCAAGCGTGACGAAGATCCTTAAGGAGTCTTTGGAGACCGGAGAGATTGGCTGGGACGGCAGGACGTTCGTTCGGGAGTCCTGGTTGTACCGGCAGAACCCAAGGCTGCTTGAGGTTCGCGACGGGGACGGTGACGGCAAAATCAACGATGGGAAACCAAGCGAAGCTCCTGCGGAAAAGAAAAACAAGAAAAAAAGCAACACTGTGAATCCCAAGGTTCTTGAATGGGCTAAGAAAAAGTTCAAGGACGATTCAAAGGCGCAGAACTTTGCTGAATGGTTCGGTGATTCAAAGGTAGTAGATGCGGATGGGAATCCTCTGGTGGTCTATCACGGTACGGCGTCTAAGTTTGATGAATTTAGTCCTGATAAAGGTTTTTCAACAACCGACCGAATAGGCTCTTGGTTTGGAATAGACAGCACGATAGCAGACCAGCGATCATCAGCTCACGCAAAGATAAACGCTGATAAGGCAGGACAATCGACAGTCCCAGTATTCCTGAATATCGAAAAACCTTTGGTTCTTGAAAATCGAGAACAGTTGAATGAGTACATAGCGAAAAACCTAACTATCGAAAAGTCTTTTTACGATAAAGACGTAAAGGACATTTTCGAACCGGAATATTCCGAGGCTCCAAAATATTATATCGGCAAAAGTGGAGACATAGACAAATACTACATCGATAACGATGCAAGATATCGCATCAATATGGATGTAATTTCGGGTTCTTTGTACGCCAACGATTTGGCAAACGACGCTAGAAAAACATTGTCGCAATATGATGGTGTATTTATAAAGAGCGATCAGGGTCAAGGCAGTGCTTACGTTGCTTTCGACCCAGCTCAGATCAAATCCGCAACAGGCAACAAAGGCACCTTCAACCCGAACTCAAACAAGATCAACGAGTCCTTCCGTGAAGCCAAGGACGGTGACGGGGACGGGCTTTTCGAGGCGTTCTGTGCGACCGGAGAGAAGGGCGGCGTGAAGAACGACTGCCCCCCAAAGGCTCAACCACGGCTACCAAAAAAACCAACGTTCGTTTCTTCTGACGCTGCAAGGAATGCAGATAACGACCGAGCGATTTTCGGCTTAATCGATATGTTCAACAAAGCGGACGTTTCTGGTCTGCGTGCTGTCGATCATCCGAGCCCAAAGGTGCAGGAATACGCTAAGTCTTTGCGTCGTTCATTGGCTATGGCAGGGATCCGGGGCGACAATCCGATCGACCTGTTCGGATCGACCGAGGCGATGCACACCGAGAACGGCAAGTACACCGAGAAACGTCGGAAGCTGCATGCTCAAATCTACGAGCAACTACTGGCCGGTGCTGAGCCGGTAGAGAATCCGACATTCGTTTTGCTTGGCGGTGGATCGGCATCGGGCAAGAGTGCTCTGGTCGCTGGTACGGTTCCTGCGATCCCTGCATCGCTTGTGCGCGTCGATGCGGATCAGATCAAGTCAATGCTGCCTGAGTATGCAGCTCTGTCTGGAAGTGATTCTAGGGCCGCTGCGTTCGCTCACAACGAGTCGGCATTCATGGCCAAGGAGCTAGCGTCGATCGCTGCAAGCCGCAGCTACAACACGATGCTGGACGGTACTGGCAACGGATCCGAGGGCGGGTTGGCAAAGAAGGTGGGCATCGCCAAGAAACAGGGAATGAAGGTTGTCGCAGTCTATGCAACGACGGACCTGCAAACGGCGATCGCTCGAAACAAACAACGAGCGAAAACTGACGGGCGTATGGTCCCTCAATCGTTCTTGGAATTCTCGCACCAACAGGTGTCGTCTTTGTTCCCGAGGTTTGTACGCAACGGAAGCTTCGATGAGGCTCACCTGTACGACACGACCGGGGATGCCAAAAAGATTGCAACGTATCAAAACGGATCGCTCGAGGTTCACGATCCAAAGGCGTACCGGAAGTTTTTAGATAAGGCAGGTCGCTAATGCTTACCGTCGAAAATGCAGCGTCGATCATGGCTGCTGTCCAACTTGGTCAACAGTTGCCAATCAACACGCCAGAAGCGCTTGCGATGGCTGAACAACTCAGAGAAGAAATCGCGGCGTTTCCTCCCGGCGTGGAAGTCGAAATACCGGGCGAGTGGAGCATCGAGGAAAAGCCTGAACTGATGCAGGAAATGCGTTCTGCAAAAAGGCAACGTCTGCGCGAAGCATTGATCGCTTCGAGCGGGTATCGACTGATCGAGTCGGTTATGGACTCAATCATGCCGGGTGGCGCTGACCACTGGAAAGGACAGCCAAGAGCAAAGGACGGAAAGTGGATCGACAGCGGGGTGAATCACAGCAAATGGGCGCAAAACAGTGATGCCAACTATTACAAAAAGAAAATAAAGCTGCTGGAAAAGCTGGTTGCAAAAGGAGAGTATGAAGAGTTCATAAAACAACAGCCTATTATCAAGTCTAAAGCACCAAACACCTATCAAAAAGGACTAGCAAAAGCTTGGCAAAACCTGAATGAAATCGTTAAGCAGTCAATGCAAGCTCCACCAAAAGGTGCGGTCAAAGTTCCTGGTACAGTTGCTCTCGCTGGCTGGTCTAAGATTGGAGGATCACTCGGGACCGAAAAAGGCGGGACGTACATCGGTCCAGACGGTGCAAAATATTACGTCAAAACACCAGACAATCCAGCTCGCGCTCATAATGAAGTCCTGGCATTTAAGCTCTATGAATTGGCCGGTGGGAGCGTTGTCGAGGCTCACTTGGTTCAAGTTGAAGGAAAAACTGGCATCGCGACAAAGTGGATGAACGATGCCGAATCTCTCAAGTGGACGGCTGGGGATAAAGTCGCGGCATCCTCGGACTTCGCGTTGCACGCGTGGCTGAACAATTGGGATGCAATTGGGGCTGGCTCGGAAAATCCAATGGACAACATTAAGCTGTCCGAAGGCAATCTCAAGCTGGTCGATGCTGGTGGATCGCTGGACTATTCCGGCATGGGTGGATCCGGCAAGAAAATGTTTACAAACGAAGCAAACGAGTGGGACACGCTGCGCGATCCGAAAGTCAACAAGACAATGGCTCAGGTGTTCGGGGGAATGACCGACAAGCAGCTAGTTGATTCCGTTTCAAAGCTGCACAACGTTGGATACAACGACATTCACGAAATGGTCTGGGAGTACCATCCGGGAACCGGCGATGAAAAAAACAAAATGGTTGACACCCTGGTCGACAGAAGAAACTCAATCATTGCTAAAGGTCTAGCCATTCAATCAAAACTCGACAAAGCTGCAAAAGCTGCAGGGGAGTCCGGGGTTGATTCAATGATTGCGCAAGCAGTCGGATTAAAGGCTGACGAGGCACCTGTAATAATTTCAAGCGTCGCTTCCAAGGGCGAACCCATTTCACCGCCGCCTGCGTCGTTTGTCGCGTCAACCAAAACCAAAACGCTGCCACCGCCACCAATCATAACCAGTCCTACAAATCAAGGGTCTCAAGGGAAATTCATTGCTCTGTACAACGCTGCAAAGTCTGGAAACATTGAAGCCCTGAAAGCAATTAAAACCAACCCTTCTGTAATCAACTCTTATTCGAAAAAAACTCATGCCTACAAGCTGCAACTTTTAGCAGCAATGCAGGATGGTGCAACCGCGAACCCTGAGCACGTTGTTCCGGTGTCGCAACCTACGGCCGATTTTGGGGCAGCTAAGGCATCGGAAAAGGCTGCTGCTGCTTCGGTCGCTCAAGCCGATGAAATGCTCAAGTCCGACGGCAAGAAGGTTCCAAAGGGTCTGTTCTCGCAGCCTCCGACGTTCCAAGGCTCAAAGACCGAAGTAAACAATGCTTCTGCAGAGAAGATTTTGCAGTTGGCTCGGTCCAGCGACAAGGAAGGTATTCAAGCGGTTGACGTTCCCGACGGGACAAAGATTGGGGAGTTCAAAAAGAAAATCCTCTCCGAGATCGACCAGATACCTGAGAAAAAAGCAGCGTACAAAAAACAAAAAGCTGAGGCACAAGCGGCTGAGGCGAAAGCAAAGGTCGAGCAAGAGAAAGCTGCTGCTGAGTTCCAGCAAAAATACGGCAGTGATTTCTTTTCGGCTTCAAAGGCGCTGACCAAATCCACTACGGTTACTAAGTCGGTCGGATGGTGGAATATCACGCACGAAAACATTCCTGTACCGCATGTTGATGGTAATTCAATGGACTCGCCGGAACTAAGAGTGCCGTTGATGGCCAAGGGGAAGGCATCCTATGACAAAGCGCCTGCTGCCGTCAGGAAGGCTATTTACGATTTCACTGGAAGTTATTCTGGCGATATCAATGACGATATGGTTTCCACTAAAGGCAAACCAAAAACCAAGAAAGCCAAGGACGCAGCGAGGGCGGTCGCTAAATACAGTATTGATCTTCCCGAGGGTATGCAGCTAAGGAGAAACTATACTTACTACACCGAACCAGGTAAGCATCTTGTACCAGGACAGGTTATTCATTCCGACACGATTCATTCGACTTCAACCGGGAGCGCAATGGAAGGCCGTAAAACGCATATGTACATTACGGTCGGAAAAGGTGTAAAAGGACTGCCTGCTGAGCATTTTTCACAGGTCGCATCAGAACACGAGGTGGTCATGGGGGCAGGTCAAAGGTATGTCGTCACCAAGTACGAACCGCCAGATTCGAGCGGAAAGGATCGGATTTACGTTTTGGCGCTGCCCACCGGCGGCGTTGACTAGGTAGGATGATTCGATCAAAGGAACTGGAGAAATGGCAAAAGAAATCAAAGAAAACCTTGGGAACTACGATACTGTGGTCCAAATCCTGCGGACGGCGGTTGATGAGTTTTTCACCTACCTTGGGACCACAAAGGACGATCCAGAGGCTCGGGCTGCGTGGATGACCAAAATGTGCTCGACCCTCGGGGACCTGTTCCTCGACGGGTCAAAGCAGTACGAGGCGGTCGAGGTCTGGAACGCTCCGGGCAAGATCGACGCTCACCTAGCCGACCTGTATCCGTTTCCAACCACGGACCCCAAAGAACGGATGCGTTGGTTTTTCGTTGTTTTCTTCAACGAAATAAACGAGCTTCATGCGTTCGCGTCAACTCCTGGCGTGCTGGATGAGCAATGGAAGCCAAGCGGGGCAAGGTTGTTCCAAAGGTTCGCCATGATGCTGCTGGGTATCCCCTTGGACGAATCTGCCGATGCAACCGAGGAATCCTCTACGGTCGAAGTGCAGGAAAGCGTCAAGCTATCCGGTCGGCAAAAAGCAATCCTTGAGGGATGGAAAGACTACCCTTGATGAAATCACTACTGGACAACTTCATCGTGTGGGCCTTCGGCGGCGTGACGGCTGCGCTTGCAACATGGAAGGCCCTTGAGCTGATTTCAATGCTGGCCAGATATCTAGGGGCTTTCAATGCCTGAGTTCAAGGATCGAACTACCTACGAAGAACGCATGACCCGGGCCATGCAGGACGTTTTCGAGGCTGCTGCTGCGGTCGCGGCTGACGGAATTGAAGCGGTCAATGCTGCAATAAAAACAGCGTTAAAAAAATACGTCGGGCCAATCCTTGAAGAGATCCAGCGGCGCGTGATTATCATCCTGCTGATTCTGTTCGGCGACGATGATCGAACTTCATCGGTGCTGGGCGACAAGCCGGGGGAGGGGCCGGTCGCTGAGGATCTGACCAAGAAGGCCGCGAATCGTGCCAAGAAGCAAACCGATGACCTCGGGGACCAAATGGCCGACACGAATCGCTCATGGTCCCAAGACTGGAACCCTGACGAGCAAACATTCCAGGACTGGGCAAGGGATCGTCTGTTCGATCCGTCGCGAGGCGAGACCGTAGCGATCACCGAAACGACCACGGCCATATCACTCGGCGAACGCGATGTGGTCGACAGGATGGAAGAGCTAGGCGTAGAGATCGATGCGTTATGGATCACCAAGCGAGACGAGCGGGTATGTCCAGTCTGCGGTCCGCTTCACAATCAACCGATCAGCCAGTGGGAAAATGATTTCCCGGTCGGGCCACCAGCGCACCCTAGATGCAGGTGCTTCCTGATCTATTTTGCTAGGTGAGCAGTGGCAAGGTAGGATTTGCCATCATGAGCAAATTTCTACGAGAATCGCAAAGCGGCATTGAACGAGTCGACACCGAAGCCGGGATCATCTACGGCGTAAAGGTGCTAGGCCCACGGTCCAGGAACGGTCGCGTCTATGAGGACGCTGCGATCCGAAAGGCCCTTCCGCTCTATGAGGGCGTGACGGTCAACATCAACCACGTTCGCAACGACCCGAAGACCGGGGCGCACGTCGAGCGACCGATGCAGGACCGCTGGGGCGTGCTGCGGAATGTGCGGTACCAAGAGGGCTCGATCTACGCCGATCTTCACTACATCAAGAGCCACCCAATGACCAAGCAGCTCGTCGAAGCTGCGCAGCGATTCCCTGAAATCTTCGGGCTGTCGCATGATGCCGGTGGGGATGAGCAACTGATCGACGGCGAGCGTCGAGTGGTCGAAATGTACGAGGTAAAATCGGTCGATGTGGTAGCCGATCCAGCGACAAACGAAGGGCTGTTCGAGAGCTACCGTCCTGCTGGAATCCCAATGAAATCACGAAAGCAAAGGCAAGCGAAGCGAATCTCTGAGATGCAAGTTCGGAGCGATACGCTTGACCCTGTTGCTATGCGAATGCAACGGAAAGCAAAGCGCATGAAAGCTATGTCCGAGCGATGCGACAAGAAATATTCACGTTGAGTTTTCTGGTGAGCATTTCCTGGGTAGGGTATAGCAAAGTCCAAGAGCAAAACACTTCGGAGCGAATCCAATGAAAAAAACCTTCCGTCAATTTGTCGAGTCCTACAAGCCATCCAACCGCCCTGAAATGGAAGTTGCTGAATGCTTGCAGGAAGCGATGGACCAGTATCCAGAACTCGGCGAAATGAAGATGCAAGAACCCCTCGATGCAGCGATGGGCGAAGGCATGAAGAAGCCGATGGAAGAGGGCTACGGCGAAGAAGACATGGATCCGGCTGACGGGCTCAAGAGTGCGTTCAAGGCCGCGATGATGAAAGTCCTCGATGACGATTCGCTCGATACCGTGGGCAAGCTTGCCAAGCTGAAATTGATGCTTGCAGTATCTGACAAGGCATCCGAAGCGATGAGCGGCGGTGCGGCTGGCGCAGGTGCGATGGCTGACGAAGAAATGGACTCCAAGATGGAAGAATCCTACAAGGCCAAGATCAACGGGCTGCAAGTCGAGCTCGACCGGTCGAAATGCCGATCGATGCTTACCGAGTCTCAAATCGAGGTCTCCGAACTCAAGATCAAGGCTCTGCTTCCCCTCAAAGAATCCGAGCGAATTGAGCTGGTCAAGAGCTGGAAGTCTGGAAACGTTTCCAAAACTCGACCCGCTCGAACCGGCTCGATCATGCAGGAAAGCTCCGGTCCGACCGAGTATCCGAAGACCTCCGAGGACTTCCGAAGAGCCCTCAACTAGATTTTCGTCGCATTGTTTTTTTCGATCAACAAATCAAAGGGTAGAACATTATGAAGGGTTTACTTGAGCCAGATTCGGCCATCAAAGCAGTGCGAACGTTCGGAGTGGTCGATCACTTCATCGGCCTGAATTCTGCCGAATGGACTTCGACGCTTACCGATTCTGGAACCGCAGCAGTCGGTGATGAATTCGGTGGAGTGCTGACGATCAGCCCATCGGACGGAACGGTTGTCGACAACGACGAAGGGTACGTGGCGACCAAGGAAATCTTCAAGATCGTCAACCAAAAGCCGATCGCCCTGGCAGCACGAACCCAGTTCACTCAGGCAGCGACCAACGCAGCAAATGTGTTTGTCGGTCTGATGAACGCGATGACTGCCAACGCTCTGCGAGACGACGGGGCAGGGCCCAAAGCTGACTTCTCCGGTGCGGGGTTCTTTGCGAAGGACGGAAGCACGAGCCTGTTTGTTATCTACTCGGACGGTACGACCCAAACGATC
>Ga0315909_10005596_pt1 | contig 14357 bp, 18 predicted proteins | sample LakEriMetagenome_11_FD_203527 | JGI IMG/M metagenome (GOLD analysis project Ga0315909, IMG submission 203527) | Freshwater fungal communities from buoy surface, Lake Erie, Ohio, United States - Buoy 2 MA125 | ecosystem: Environmental > Aquatic > Freshwater > Lake | place: USA: Lake Erie, Ohio...
AGGCTGACATTATTGTTTAGTCAGCTGCCCCACGTTTACGATATATGCATATCGTCCCTAATGGAATGTTTAAAAAAGAGAAAAAAGGGAGGGAATTGAACCCTCCACCTTGCAATTCTGCAAAGTTAATCCATTACTTTTTTGCAGCGTAGTATCTGCGAATTAATGTCATAACTAACCATGCTGAAAATTTCCCATTAATTGCTTCTTTGCCTTTCAAAAATGGCTTTAAATTAGCGGGAGTACATTCTGACTCTTTGAAATTTACAAAGGATGAACAGAAACCTTTGTCGAATTTAATTACCTGTTTAAGACAAAAAGAGAATGAAGTATTTTCTTTTTTTACTTCATTGTTTGTCTCAATTTTGTTGTTCTGCAATTGTTTTCCCGTAATTCCCGCAGCCAAAAAGATAATTTTTTCTGTCTTTTTGGGAGCTGCCTTACTTTGAACGGGAGCGGCATTGCTTTGCTTTACGTTTACTTTTGCTGTCTTAACAGCTGTCTTTGTTGTTTTCATTTTGTTTGAATTTTAAATATGAATGAATGAATGGAAAAAACGAATTGAATAAAATAAACATCCCATAATGTCAAAAAACTACACGTTAATTTTCCCGAATATCGGGAGCAAAAAAACTGCATGGTAGTTACTACCTTATCAATCTCTTTGTTGTAACGTAATAAAAAGAGCTAAACGATAACTTTTTATCGGTATATAAAAGTAAAATTAATTATTTTATTTGCAAAATTACAATGAATTATTTTTGCAACAATGTTGCAATTATGCATACTATTTACGAAAACGTTTTCGTGTAAATTTTACGCATTATTTCATTACTAAAATAATTAGCAATTAAATACTAAACTTTTTGGGATAAGGGGTTGCTAAAGAAATTAGTAAATAACTAAAGAATTTAGCGGGAGGGGGATACCTGCCTTCGTGTACATATTACACGTTAAACATATATAAAATTTCCTTAATATAAAATTAGTGTAAAAAATACACGTTAAACATATTAATAATTTTTCTAATGTGAGGGTACTCGGTAGCAGAAACGTGTTTTCCCTGGGGTGGGGTGTCATTAGCGCGGGGTAGGGTCCCTTACGAGATTACATATCCCTTACAAGATTAGATATCTTACTAAAAAAAGTTAGGAGCAAAAGACAATGTATATTGTGATAGGCCTCAAACGCAGTACTGACGTGAAGATGTGTATACTTTTTGTATACAGAATTATACTTTTCGTATACTATTATGACTAATTTGTACTGCTTAATATATACTAATATAGGAATGCTATAACTAATTGATTATCAGATATAGTCATTCTAATGGATAAGAAAATATTATTGTATATCGGAAAACAGTTGTATATTAGCGTATGGAATCTTACTTGAATAATCCCTTCAAGCCGGAGGGTATAGTTGATAGGTCTTTTGAGCCTAAAGAGGAGTCAAAGATATGGGTAGACCCTGAAACTGGGGAGAGCTACAGCCTTACAAAGATAGTAACTGGTAAGACAGAAATGCACGACCCTATGATGTACACTAAGGTGTATATATCCGCCTTCCTCCATTTGAATGATTTGCCGTATTGTGCTGTGAAAGTGTTTAACTACATGGTTCATACCTTAAAGTCTAACAGGGATACTGTATACCTAAATTGTGCTGATATTGAGGTAAATTGCAAAATATCCCAAGCCTCCTACTATACAGCTATAAAGGAGCTAATTAAAGCTAAGGTCATAGCTAGGAAGATAGGCTCTACCATGGAGTACTGGATAAACCCAAACATTCTATTCAACGGGAATAGGACAAAGCTTGTAAAGCACTCGTAATTTACGAATTTTGGTACATGAAGTACGAAATCGAAGATGAGTTCAAGCCATTCATGGCATACGTCAAGAGGATGTGTAAGATTAACAAGGTAGAGCTCATGCTATCTCCTTCCAAGACTGTTGTCTTAACAGATAACTTCTCCGCTGACTGTTCTGGTTACTTTGATGGGGAGGATAGGGTTTTAGCCGTAGCCTGCGGCAAACCATTTGAGGAATGGATAGAGATACTAATACATGAGTTTGGACATATGCAACAATGGCTGACGGATGAGAGATGGCCCAAGTGGATAGAAGGGTGTCTATCTCTTTGGGAGTGGCTAGATAAATGCAAGATGATGAACAGCTCCCAACTGAACTCAGTAATAGATTCCGTCATTGAACTAGAGAGGGATTGTGAAGTTAGGGCACTCGGTTTGATGGACAAGTGGAAACTACCCATAAACAGGTCAAGGTATAAGAGAAGGGCTAACCTATACTTATACAGCTACAGGCTAATGCCTATCCTAAAGAAGTTTCCTACGGGTATATACTATAATGAGAGCCTCGTATCCATGTGCCCACCAAGAATGATGAAGAAGTACAATAAGGTCCCAGACGTAATCAAGGAAACAATCATACGGACTTATATGTAAAAGTGTAACATAGTGCCCATTTATTCGGAAATATACCGAATTGCGTATAGGTTTTTTACATATAGTGCACTATTAAGCACTTAAAAGCGTATTTGCTGTGCACAAATAAGGACATGTCAAGTTTATTGCACAAAAAACTGGACATCTTGAGCCGAATCTTGACATTAATCGGCTCACATCAAACTACTTTATAGCTCATAATTACGCAAATTTGAGCGACAAAACACTAACATGTGTCATAATCAATAAATATGTATTTTTGTATAAATACATTTTATGAAGGCAAAACTCGGAAGCGGAAAAAGATTTGAAGCAATTGCATCTAAGGCTGCAGCTTCTTATCAAAAGAAAGGCGTACCTGCTGCTAAAGCTAAAGCTATTGGAGCTGCTATCGCAGCTAAAGCAGGTGCAGCTAAGTATGGTCAGAAGAAGATGACACAAATGGCTGTAAAAGCAAAAAAGAAATAAAATGGCAGAATGTTCAAGTGGCCCAGGCAAAGGACTTAGATGTTGGAATCCAAACAGCAGAAGCAGGATGAGAGCTTCATCTGGAAGTAATATTATTTCTAGAATTAAAGAAAGAATGGAATTGGCTAAGTCTGAAAGAGAATCAAAGAAAGAAGCCATGAAAGAAGAGATTGAAGAAGCGCTTGAAAGAGACTTTCCTGGCGATGTAGCTAATGAGATGGGTATAAAGAAAAAACAGGAGAAAGCTTCAAAGTGGATGACAAGAGTTGGCGGTGGATATAAATTTATTAAAGGCGGAATTAAAAAGAAATAAAATGCAACAACCTAAACCTAAAAAAATAATTAAGCAAACTGTTAAGTCTCTTGTTAAAGGCGGTATCGCAAATGAGAAGGCCACTAAAAATTTTGCTAATAAGGAGATAAATAAATATAGACCAACAAAGGAAGATATTGAATTATCTAAAAGGTCTGGGGTGTCTATTGAGGATATTATGGCTCAAGGTGGTGCAACTCCATCATCCGTAATTAAACAGATTAAGGAGCAAAGAGCATATGATGTAAAGTATGGTCCTGGGCTTTATAAAAAGCCAATTAAAAAAGTAGTTCCTAAAAAGAAATAACTATGGCAAAAGCTAAAGGTGGTGGTGAAAAGGCAAAGATAAGCTTCGGAAAGAGGAAGAAGGGTGCTGCCCAAAAGTCTTTTAACAAACACGATAGGAAGGATAGGAAATACCGTGGGAGATGAGTACAGCTACTAAATCAAAACCTGAATTATGGAAGCGTATAGTTGCAAATGTAAAGGCTGGTTCCAAAGGTGGAAATGCAAACGAATGGTCTGCCCGCAAAGCACAGTTAGCAGTAGCCTTATACAAAAAATCTGGTGGTGGATATCGAGGAAAGAAGTCAAGCTCAAATTCGTTGTCGAAATGGACGAAACAGAACTGGACAACCTCTTCCGGGAAGCCGTCGGGTGGGACGCGTCGGTATTTACCGGAGAAAGCTTGGAAAGCGTTGAGCCCAAGCCAAAGAAACGCAACAAACCGAGCAAAGGCACAGGGAAACAGTCAGGGAAAGCAGTTCGTTCCTCAGCCAAAAAAGATAGCCCAAAAGGTAAAAAGGTTTAGGTAATCTACTCGTAAAAGAAATAGCTACCCACTAAAATAAAAGTAGCTTCACAAAAGTGCATTGCTAATATCCATGCCAAACAGGCTAAGTATAATCTAAGTTTCATAGTTGTATATTTGTATGCAAGATAGAAACTTAATTGTAAATTAGCAAAAATATTTTTATGATAGAGTATAGGGGTGAAAAGTTCGCAGGATACAATAAGCCTAAAGATGCCAGTGATGGCGTACACAAGAAAGTTGTACTTGCTAAAGAAGGAGACAAGGTTCGCCTTGTAAGATTTGGGGCTAAGGGTTACTCATCTAACTACTCTCCAGAGGCTAGGGCTCAGTATAGGAAGAGACATGCTAAAGAAGCAAACAGCTCAAAGTTAACTGCAGGATGGTGGGCATACCACTATCTATGGTCAAAAAGCTCTCAAGTTTACAGAAGTGGAAAAACTTCTGGCAAAGGCGAAAGGTTTAAGTAACTTTGTTCTCACGGCGACCATCGCCGTCAAACCATATTTTATGAAACACTTGTACAACACAATCAAGCCTGTTGGCAAAAGAATCATTGTAGCCATAAAGTCTGGCTCTAAACAATCACACGTTATTAAGGATGAGAATGGGAATGATGTAGAACTGTATATTGATACATCATACTCTTGGGATGGCAGAGTATCAAACCATACCCAAGGAATCCTCCTAACAGATTACAAAAACCTAAAAGCTGGAACAAATGTGCTACTACACCACAACTCAATTGATGATGATAACAAACTGGACATCGAGCCCGATATCCATACCTCAATACACGCAGTCGATGAAATGTTCCTATACTTTGGTATAGATGACAATGGCCTTATCTGTATAGATGGGTTTATGTTAGCTGAAAGGGTGTATGATGAAGATGATGTTAGTCCTGGAGGAATCATCCTTGTAGAAAAAAAGCAAAAAGAATCATTGCTAAGAATTTTAGCAAAACCAGAATCAATAACTGATTTTGAGGTAGGAGAAATAGCCATCGTATATAAGAAGTCGGATTACGAGATGACCCATAATATCGGTGGTAAGGTTCAAAAGATTATAAGATTAAAATATTCAGATTGTCTAGGGAAATATCAAGATTAGAAGAAAGATTAAAGCTGTACGAAGAAGACGGTATTGTTGGGGCATATTACGCCTTGAACAGAAAGCTCAATGAGATTACTGGTCTTCTTAACAACAGCGACCTAACAAGGTTAGACTTGGCAGATAAGAATGATGGCTCTTGGGAAAGAGTACTCAAGCTATTTAATTCTGTAGGGGAGATAAATGATGTAATGAAAAAGTTACGCATGGATAATCAACTATCGGGGGACGAGGAGAAGGATAAATCGAGGAGGAAGCCTTTGATAGAAGAACTATTTTCAAAATGAAGAAAGTAAGCATTCACCACGATAAGGAAGAAATATACGACGCATACCAAAGGGTTTTAAATAATCTTCGTGTTCAAAGACACAAGAACAAACAGCATGTACTTCACAAGAGAGAGATAATAAAAGAAAAGAACAAGAAGTATAACACCCTTCATTGGAAGCTGTTTAGGATGAAACAAATTATGTTTGGTCTTAATGCTCAGATTAATAAAATGAGGGGATTTGGGAATAAAAAGAAAGCGGAAGGAAGGAGAGCTGGATATAAAGAGGCTATAAAAAAGTTTGATAAGATAGCTTTTACCCCAGAGAACCCATTTAGGTTTATTGCCATGTGCGACCTTTTGTCTGATACCATAAAATATACTCCTAAAGAAATATCATTTATATTGTGGGCAAATCAATTCGACTTCTTTACAAAAGAGGATTTTGATAGGGACCTTTCCAAGTCTGAAATACCCTACTACTATATAACATCTAAAATGAAAACAAAGGATATTATAACAGCCATTGGAGAAAAGAATCAAAGAAAAGTATATACTCTTACAGGTAGTGGGAAAAACCTTGCTACTAAAATAAACAAGTATATAAAAAATATTAGATAGTGTATCAAGAACACAATATATATGGTATAACTTATAGGACTCCAGAAGTTCCAGAAACCTTTCCAAATGAAGGCGAAAACAAAAAAAAGTTCTATAAAATAGAAATACCAGAGATATTTGAAGAGCTTGAATTTGATGATGATGGTAATGCCATGTACGGCCTTGAACAGATGGACTTTATAGTCCAAGAGGTGAATAGGATTAAGAATGGGTACTGGTTTCTAAATAACGAAGACAAAGTGTATATAACTGGTCTTCACTACTTTTACTTAAACTACTGGACTCTTGAAGACGGTAATACCCCAGACTACAGGGACGCAGACAGAAAATATTTCTACTTCCAAGACTATTGCGAAAAACTGCCGCAATGCTACGGCGTTGTCCGTATTAAAAAGCGTAGGGAAGGTGCTACATCTCAAGCTACCTGCTATCTGGTTTGGAAAGCAATAACCCAGAAAAAACAATTTTGCGGTATAATATCCAAGACGGGTAAGGACGCATCAGACGCTTTTATCTATATGGTTATGAACGGATATAGGAACTTGCCTATATTCCTAAAGCCAAGGGTAGAAGACGAGGAAACCAAAACGGAACTTGTCTTCAAGAAAAAGAAAGACAAACGTAAAATCATACAAAGGGAGAAGGGAAAGATATTTGACGATGACGTGGGAATGGAGTCAAAGATTAACTTCAAGAATACCGCACTTAACTCTTATGATTCTGGAAGGGTTTCTGCCTTACTTATGGATGAAGCTGGTAAGTGGCCTAAAGAAGTCCCAGTAAACCAATATTGGCCAATCGTTAAGAAGACCCTTATGAGGGGAGCTATCAAGGTTGGGTTCTGTGTCATACCCTCAACAGCTAACGATGCCAAAAGCGGTGGTGAGCCATATAAGGCACTATTTGATGAGTCAAACCAATTTGTAGACCCATACACAGCTACAGGGCTATACAGGTATTTCTGTCCTGCATATGACGGGTATGAGGGTTTTATAGATGAATACGGGAACTCTATAATAGAAAACCCAACGGATGAGCAAAAGAAATATGTCCTTGAGAGATATGGGATGAAGATAGATTGTGGGGCTAAGGAGTATCTTATTAGGCAGAGGAAGATAATTACAGATAAGAAGGCTTTGTCGGAGGAGATAAGGATGAATCCATTCAGCGAGGATGAGGCTTTTATGATTGACCAGAAGAAATGCTACTTTAACTCCGAGAAGATATACAACCAACTTGACGTAATAGCCGAGGATAATATAAGGCTTAGAAGGGTTAGGTTATTCTGGAAAACAGATAAAACTGTTGATTGGGCGGATGACAGAGAAGGGCCATGGTTAATACACAAGTTCCCATCCGATGAGGAGAAGAATAAGTTTAAGGAGATGGATGGCTATAAAACCCCAGGAAACATGAATAAGTATGTATCTGGGATAGACCCTTTCAAATCCTCCGTAATATCGGGCAAAGGTTCAATGGGGACTTGTTATGTATTTGAGAGGTTAGACTTCAATGACCCTAACAATACTGGGATGCCTATAGCGGAATATGTGGATAGGCCTAGGCTAAAGTCGCTGTTCCACGAAGAGATGCTGAAAGCAGCTGTTTTTTGGGGTTACAAGGCTTGTTACGAGAATGACGTTGGAGACGACTTCGTAGACTACTTTACCAATAAGGGGTACAAGGGTTATCTTATGAAAACCCCCGATGCGGCTATAGATAGGAACAAAAGAAGGCACGTTGTCAAATATGGGGTAACATCTGGAGATGCTTTTGCCTTAGCAAGACAGCTCGATACTTGTATTACCTATATTGAGAACTATTGCGAGAAAATAGTCTTCAAAGACCTGTTGGAAGAACTGCTCCAGTATGACCATGAGCATAGAACCATATACGATAGAACGGTGGCTTTTATGATTAGTTTGCTGTCTGGGGTGTCCCTTGAGGGCAAAAGAGAGGAGAAGCCATTAGTTTCCATACCTTTGAGAACGTACAAACTAACAATCTAATTTGTAATTTTGCCATATATTATGGAGAACAATAACAACAGGCAGGTTCTAAACTTTCATCTCTCTAGTTTCAAAACCAAGAGGGACACTAAAGAAGGTTTAAAGATTTCTAAGTTTCTTGAGAAAGCTTACAATAGCGGATACTTCAGCAAAAGAAACAGAAAGTTTGAGAAAAACAGAATGTTTGCAAGGGGTAGACAGCCCATGTCTGAATTCTTGGACCTACTGAATGTTGATGGAAAAGAGGCTTTTGTAAACCTTGATATGAAGGCCCCAGCCATTGCACCTAAGTTTATACAGGTGATGATTGGCGGTTTTATGAAAAGGGACGAGAAGATTAGGGTTACAGCCGTTGACCCCGTTTCCACAGAAAGAAAGAAGTACGAAAGGGAAGAAGCTGAGTTCAGAATGAACTTTGGCCCTGAGATTAAGGAGGTAGAAGACCAGGCTGGCGTAAAGCTAATCCCAGATAACGCATATACCCCAGAGGACTATGAAGAGCTTGAGCTGTTCTTTAACGAGTTCCAGATTCCAGAAGAAATCATGTTTGAGAAAGGAATCACATCTGTTTTTGATACAAACGGATGGCCCGTACTCAAAAGGAAGCTGTTGGAAGATGTAATCGAAACTGGTATATGTTGCACTAAAGTTTCAGTTAATAAGACTGGTAAGATAACAGTCAGAAGGGTAGTCCCAGAGAATCTGATTTATTCTTATTCCGATTATGATGATTTTAGAGATATGTCTTTCATCGGAGAGGTAATATCAATGAAGATTATAGATATTAGGAACAATTACCCGAACCTTGACGAGGAACAGATTTATAGTATAGCACAGAAGTCTAAGAACTATAACAGGGCTATAAAGTGGGATGACAGATATCGCTATAATATTGATAGGCCTTATGACGATTGGACTGTAGACGTCCTTGACTTTGAGATAAAATCAATAGATAGTGTTATCTACCAAGCCAGGATTAATAAGTTCGGAAACCTTATTGTAGAAAAAAGAGAGAAAGAGCCACAAAGAGTTGGAGACAATAAGGAGATTATTAGAAAAGACATGCAGGTTGTATATAAAGGAGTATACGTACTTGCTTCTGATATTATGCTTGAGTGGGGATTGGCTAAGAATATGATTAAGCCTACCTTGGCAAAAGAAATAGCCGATGTATACTTCAGCTATAGCATATTCATGCACGAGAATCTTGACCTGCAAAACATGGCTATCCCAGAGAGGATGGAGACATCAATCAGGCAGATGACTCTTGCCCACCTCAAGATTCAACAGCTAATTGCAAAGTTGAGGCCTTCTGGTCTTATCATTGACATTGACGCCCTTTCCGATATTAGCCTTGGTCAAGGGAAGAATATCTCTCCTCTTGAGATTCAGAAAATATATGACCAAACTGGTAATATATATTATAGGAGAAGAACAGAGGATGGAGATGGAATGAATGGAGTGCCTATTGCAGAAGCTCCAAACAACGCTAGTATTGGTCAGATTCAAGAACTCATTACAGTCTACAACCACTACCTCGAAAGGTTGAGGGATGAGATTGGAGTAAACGAATACCGTGAGGGGGCAAGTGTAAATCCAAAAATGGGGCTTGGTGTTCAACAAGCTCAAATTGCAGCATCTAATAATGCTACCGATTTCCTTTATGACTCATATCTGAATGTATATACTCAAACAGCCTTCAAAATAGCTCTTTTGCTTTATGATTCAGTTCTTTACGGAGGAAAGGCTTATAGGGACTACCTCAGTACAAATGATGTAGAAGGTAAGATATTTGATGTATTCATTGAGGCTTTGCCAGATGACAATGAAAAACAGTTCTTGAATCAAATGGTTCAAACCGCTATATCAGCAAATGCCATAGATTTTGAGGATGCCTTCAAGGTAAGAAATATCAAGAACTACAAGTTGGCTGAGATGTATCTTTCAAAGGCAAAGAAGAAGAAGATGAGGGAAGATATGGAGAAAGCGCAGGCTAACTCCCAAATGAATGCCCAATCTCAACAACAGTCAATAATGGCTAAAGCTCAGGCCGATGCTCAATTAGAGCAGGTACAAAGCCAAAACAAGATAGCTGTTGTAAACGCCGAGATGAAGCTCAAACAAAACTCAATGACTCAAGAGTTTGTTCAAATGGCACTATTGAAGTCTTTTGAGCTTGACAGGGAACTGCCAGCTGACATACAGGCTATAGTTGACAACTACTTCAATGAGTTGCAGCAGCAGAAAATGGCAGAACAACAAGCCATGATGCAAGCCGCTCAACAACAGCAAACGCAGCAACAGCAGATGGGTCAAGAGCAGATGGAAGAAGGACAACAGTATGAAGGAGAATAAATTATATATTTGCATTTAAAATAAACCAACCATGTCTGAAGCACAAGAATTTAATCCGTTTAATGTATCAGAGTATTCTAATACAGAAACGCAAGAAACACCACAGGCTGTAGAAACTACCGAAACTGTACAAACTCCAGAACCTGCACCACAAGAGCAGGCTCCAGTAGTTACAGAGGTCGTAGAGATGAATACAGAGTATTCTACTCCAACGGAAACCAAGGTAGAAGAAACAGAGCAGAAACAAGAGTTTGAGCCAACAGAATACACTTTCGAATGGCCAAATGAAGTCTCAAAGAACATATACGAAAAGCTTATAAATGGAGACATTTCTGAGCTTGCCGATATGATTTATGAGCAAAAAGTTCTTTCAAGTTTGGACGACATGAGTGAGGCGGATGTCATTAAGCTTAAAATGGCTTATGAGTATCCAGACCTAACTCCAGAAGAAATTGAAGACGAATTCAATAGCAGGTTTTCAGTAGACGAGGATTTTGACGAAAGTCTTTTGACAGAAGATGAAATTGCGTCTAGAAGAAAGCAGATTGAAAAACAAAAGAAAGCTCTTGGTAGGGAATTGAAGAAAGAGGTTCGTGATGCTAAGGATTACCTATCAGAGATGAAACAGGAGATTTCGTTCCCAGATATACTGAGTCAAGTAGCAAACAAGCAACAGTACAATCCAGAAGATGTTGTTAGTCAATATTTGGCTTATGAGGAAGAAGAACAATCCAAAGCTCACGATTCTGCTAGAAAGGAATACCTTAATAGCATTAACGAAGGCTTGAAATCTTTTGATGGATTTAACGTCAGTTACAAAGACGAGGATGTCTCTTTTGACGGTAAGTACAGCTTAACTCCGGAAGATAAAGCTGCTCTTACAAATTCATTGAATGATTTTGATTTAGACGACTTTTATGGCAACAGGTATTACAAGGATGGTAAATATGATGCCAAACAGCTCGCCGAGGATGTCTACTTCCTTCAAAATAGAGATAAGATTATCAATGCAATGGTTACACAGGCTGTGTCTAGGGCAAAGATGGACATTCTTAAATCTATGAAGAATGTTGATTATAACGACAGTCCAAGGGTTGCTGCTTCTGCAGCTTCTACGGATGACTACAGTGCAATGGTATCGAAGTTGTATAGTTTATAATTAAAAATTAAAATAATTAAAAAATGCCAGTATTGCAACCCGGTGGTGTATCCACCTCGATTAATAGGCAGTTCGTATCCGACCTGTCTATTCTGAAGCCACAATACTTCCCTCAATTTATTGAGAAGTATGGCTCTCAAAACTATGCTCAATTGCTTGAAGCTTTGGGTATGAAAGCAACCGTTCCTGCTAAGAAGTTTGGACACTTCGAATCTCGCGGTAAGCTTCATGACAACGTGAAAGTATCTTCTATCAGCGGCGGTGCTTCTGCTGGTGCTACCATCACTATCGAAGTTGACGCAGCTTCTGTAAGTGGCACTAAGAGCCCAGTTCGTCTTGGTGAGGTTGTAGAAAACGCAAAGAATGGTAAGCAGTACAAAATCACTACTGTTACCGACTACAACACTTTCGTGATGACTCCGTTTGACTCTACAGAGGTAGCAAATACAACTGTAGCAGCTGCTGACTTCTTGTTGTTCCGCGGTATCTCTGAAGCTGGTGAAGCATCAACTAAGTTTGATTCTTTGACTGGTCTTATCGAAGAGAAGACTTTCTACACTACTGAGATTCGTGAAGATTTCACCATCACAGACCGTGCTAAGATTGAAGAACTGTGGTTCGAAGTAAATGGTCAACCTTACTACACCTACAAAGGTTTGGATGAGGCTGTTCGCCGTTTCATGAACAACAAAGAATTCAAGCTGATGTTCGGTAAGCCTCAAGGCGCAACTGGAACAACTGGTTTGATTCCACAAGTTGAAGCTGGTGGTCAAGTAACCACTTGGGGTAACACCTTTGACATCGACGATTTCCACAATCTCGCTCGTCTTGCTGACTTCAACGGTGGTGCTCAAGAATACCACTTCCTCATGGACAGCTACCTCCGTAGCGCTGTTGATGATGCTTTGTTCGCTAAGTATCAGAACGGTTCTATCGTATGGGCTTCTGTAGGTGGTTCTAGCGAAGTAGCTGTTAAGTATGGCTTCGATTCTCTGAAAGTTGATGGTACTACCTTCCACTTGAAGAAGTATCTGCCTTTCAATGCTGAAGCAGTTTACGGACAAGCTATCGGTACTTCCGGTTACTATGCTCGTACAGGTCTCTTGATTCCTGTGAAGGATGGCCGTGACGCTCAAACTGGCGACAAAGTTCCTTCTCTCCGCATTGTTTACAATGAGGTTGAGCCTGGAAAAGAAATCAAAGTTTGGGAAACTGGTGCTCTCGCTAAAGTTCCAACTTCCGATAAGATGGAATTGAACGTACACCACATGTCTTACTGCGGTATCCAGCTGTTCGCAGCTAACCAATTCATGAAAGTAACCTACGCTTAATCGTAGAACTATATGAATAAAGAGCCCCGCCTAGTGCGGGGTTTTCTTTTTTTAGTATATTTGCTCAAACCAAAAATAAAGACCATGGCAAAAGCAGCACGAAAAACTTTAGATGAAAACGGTAATATTGTCGAACTATCTGGAGAAGTCCCATTTAGCGATAACCTAGGAGCTCTAAACACAGTAGAAAACATAGAGACTCCAAAGAAAAAGAAAGAGCCAAAAGAGTACATTTTCCAACTTATTGACAGGTTCTATACTAGTACATCTAACTACCCTAGACCTCCATACCCAGAGACCTACTTCATCAAGAATACTGATGTTATTTATGACGAGGAGACTGGAACAGAGAGGAATATTAGATACCTTGAGGGCGTAAGCACTATCTATGAAGACGAGCAAGAGCATCTGTCTGACTTCAAAAAAAGGCAAAGACCAGAGATTAAGTTCATAAATGGTGTTCTTACTGTTCAATCCAACAGGACTTCCCTTTTGAAATTCCTACTTTCAAGCAATATGAACGAGGGTAACAAAAACCCCATTCATGGAACTAGGAAGATATATAGGCTTTTGGACTTCCAAGCACAGGAGGAAACAGCTATCAATAAGGCCGAAAACAGGATGCAGGCTATGAGAATGGCTATGGAAGCCCCATTGGAGACAATGATTCCACATGCTCAATATCTTGGGGTTAAGTTCAAAAACAGCTACGGAGAGGAAAGGGGTGACAAGGCAATTAGGGTTGATTATCTTGATTTTGCTGATAAGAACCCAGATACTTTTATGAAAACATACAATAACCCACTTGTTAAGGTTGAGTATGCTATCAGAAAAGCTATCTCTCTCGGTTTGATAAATCTTGACAGCATCAAAGGTCAGGCAATTTGGGGTGATACTAAAAAGTTCATAGCCCAGATTCCAGATAGAAAAGATGCTATCAAACACCTTTCTGAGTTCTCTTTGACAGACGCAGGGAAGGATTTTTACTCTCAACTAAAGTCCATTACGGCATAAACTAGCTTCGTGTTTCTTATGGTTTGATTGGTTTCTCCCGGTAGCTCTCTACTGGGAGATTTTGTTTTATATTTGCTATATGAATATTAATGAGGTTTATAAGCTTATATCCTACTTGGTAGATAAGTACCAGGGTACATATTTGTCTCCAGATGACTTTAATATGGTCATCAATATGGCACAAAACCAATACCTTTCTTTTTTAACAGATGACACTGGGAACCCAAATAGGAATTCAAAGAATCCTGTTGGAATGTCGACATCTGCAATTGTGGCTGATACTCTATCTAGTTTTTTAACAGAATCAACTATAGCTGTTGCAAGTCAATTAGCTACAAAACCAGCAGACCTTTATAAGACTGTTGCAATTAGGACAACAGATGACGATTATTCAGTAAGGTTCGTAGCTTCGGACAGGGTGGCTTCTT
>Ga0315909_10005597_pt1 | contig 14353 bp, 15 predicted proteins | sample LakEriMetagenome_11_FD_203527 | JGI IMG/M metagenome (GOLD analysis project Ga0315909, IMG submission 203527) | Freshwater fungal communities from buoy surface, Lake Erie, Ohio, United States - Buoy 2 MA125 | ecosystem: Environmental > Aquatic > Freshwater > Lake | place: USA: Lake Erie, Ohio...
CAAGCTTCTGAAATCGTTGCGGGATGCGGTCAGCAATCGCTCCGAGCCTGTGCCTCCGGGCTGGATGCTCGCAGATGAATACGCCAGAGTGTGGGGACTGTCCCGGACGCAGGCCAATCGACTCCTGAACCGAGGCGTGCATGCCGGGCTGATCGCAGCAAAACAGTTTAGAATCAAGACACCGAAGCGAGGGGTTTACCCAACATGGCACTACATAGCAAAAAGCGAGGAAACGAAGTCCAAGGCGACCCGAAGCTCTCGGACGCGGAAGTGAAGGAGCTGCTCGAAGCGGCACCGAAGCTCGTCTACCGGGCCATCCTCAACGGGTGGATCCAGCCGCCTAAGTACAAGCTCACCGACGCTCAGATTGACAACCTGATGCGCCGCTAGTACGTCAGCAATGTCCCTTGCGTGAGGGACCGGGAGTAGCGTCCCGAAACAACGAATGAACAACCCAGAACCATCAACCCAGCCAATCCCGGCAGGCTTCAAGGAGCATCTTCTGCTTCTTCGTTGTGCCTACGCTACCCGGGGTTGGTTGGGTTGGTGCTTTTGTTTCATACCATGAGCGAGAAGAAGAGATCACCAGCGTTCCAGTTCTATGCGGACGACTTTCTGGCTGGGACGCTAGAAATGAGTCAGTCAGACGTCGGAGCTTTTATCCGATTGCTATGCCATCAGTGGAGCCGCGGTTCAATTCCGGTTGAAACCGAAAAGCAACAGCGGTTGGCTGGCGGTTCAGTCTCGGTTGACGTGCTGGCTAAGTTCCAGTTGTGCGATGACGGTCTCTTGAGGAACGCAAGGCTTGAGGCTGAAAGAGAGAAGCAACAGGAGTACCGAAACAAACAACGCGAAAAGGGCCTAAAATCAGCACTTGCAAGATCAGTGGTCAACCACGGTTCAGCCGCGGTTGGAACTACGGTTGAACAGAGCCACCAACCGGACGGTCAACCGGATGGTCAACCGGAACTCAACTCTCCGTCTCCGTCTCCTATTATAAAGAATACACCAAGTATATCGCCGTGGGTGGTTGCCTTCGGAGTCGAGTTGCCGGAGAGCCTTCGTACCGAGAACTGCCTCGAAGCCGTGAAGCTCTGGCTCAAGTACAAGTCGGAGCGTCGTGAGGGTTACAAGCAGACCGGACTCAAAGCAGCACTGACGAAGTGGTCCAGAGAGTTCAATCCGGCTACGTTCCCGTCTGCGGTTGACCACTCGATGGCTCAGGGTTGGAAAGGAATATTTGCGCAGACCCAGCAGAGCATTCCTCAGATCCAGCAACCCACCGTGAAGAAGGAACTCGATCTGAAGGACTGGATATGACCGAGGCATACTTCTCTCCATCCGACGAACTGGGATTCCTCGGGGCATGCATTGGTGGGAGCATCGACACGGCAAGTGAAGCTGTGGCTCAGGTCAGTCCTTCGATGCTCATCAACGAGGACATCCGGGACACCCTTGAGGTCATCGCCGTACTGGCTCGTGAGAACAAGTCAGCTTCCATCGAGAACCTCACCAGAGCTTGGAGGCAGACCAAGGGATCCGTTGGGTTGCCAACCAGCACTTGGGCAGAAGCCATGCAGGCATGTCCATCTGAGGCGAATCTGCCGTATTACGTCACTGGAATCAGAGAAGCGCATCATCGACGCAAGCTCCGTGACGCAGCCGCAAAGCTGATGGCGGACACAGCATCCGCGGCAGTCCCATTGGACCAAGCGTTAGCTAACCTCGAAGCTGGCATCACCTTGGAGCAGGACCAGACGCCGAACTCCACCACAGCCAAGGACGTGGTCAGCGCCTTCGTCTCAGCCACCGAGGAGCGTTGGAAGCGCAAGGGTCAGCTCTCAGGCATTACCAGTGGCATCCCACGTCTGGACAACCTCACAGATGGCATCCAGCTCGGTGAGATGACCCTCATTGCTGCACGTCCAAGTATCGGCAAGACAGCCATGGCCGTAAGTGTCGCCAAAGCCGCGTGCATCGAAGCCAACGTCCCAACCCTCTTCGTCTCATGCGAGATGTCCGAGCAGGCGCTCATGCGTCGTCTGGTCTCTGCCGTAGCCAACGTGCCCATGCAGGCCATCAAGACCGGAGAGCTATCGGACATCCACATGGGTCGCATGTCCCAAGCGATCAAGCTCATTGCCTCGAAGCCCCTACACTTCCTCGACCTCTCGGCCAACGCCAAGATCGGAACTATCATCGCAGCGATCCGTAGGGCATCCCGCAAACACGGCGTGCGTCTGGTGATCCTCGACTACCTCCAGAAGGTCAGAGCATCCGGCAAGCACGAGAAGCGCACCTACGAGGTGGCCGAGGTCAGCGGAGCCCTGAAGGCTTGCGCAGTAGCGACAAACACTGCCATGCTCTGCCTCGCACAGCTCAATCGGGAGAGCGAGAAGGAGAAGGGACGCAAGCCAAGACTCAGTGACCTAGCAGACTCCGGACAGATCGAACGTGATGCCGATACCGTGCTGCTGCTGGACCGAGAACGCACCGAAGCCAGAGGAGAAGCAACATTGGCAATCGCTAAACAACGAGATGGTGAATGTGGATTTGTCACCATGTGGTACGAAGGTGCCTATTGTAGATTTGAACCTGCGCTGTTGCAGGATTCGTAAACAACACAACATAACATAACATGATTAGATGCAACATTAACGTCAGCAAAGTAGATAAGCAGTATCTGTATGAGGGTAAAACCGGTAAGTTCCTCGAGGTAACCCTTCTGGAATCCAAAGGTGGACCTGATAAGTACGGCAACGATGGATTCATCGTCCAAGGTGTCTCCAAGGAAGCCCGTGACCGAGGTGAACGTGGACCGATCATCGGCTCATGGAAGCACTCGACCAAGGCTCCCCGACCCCAAGGTCATCCTACCGGCGGAACCCAGCCCGTAGACGACAACCTGTTCTAAGCCTCTAAAAGCCCCTAGGAGATGAGTTGCGCTATGGTGACCCTCGCCAGAGAACAAAACGCCTCCTAGGGGTATCCTAGCTTCAGGAAACAGCATCACATGGAAGAGCTAGAGTACGCACTACGCATGATACCACCCTCATACCGGGACTGGGTAGTCCGTAGCGTCAGAGCAGGCAGTGCCTCACCAGAACAGGTCGCCGCTAGGTTCTCCATGTCGGACAGTGACCCGGCCTATAAGCTCATCATCCGTGGCTTTGAGCATATTCGTGTTGCTCCGGAGTCATATCTTAATGCAATGATAGAGAAGGTAATGAACTAGGTATAGTTATACCCTAAGTATATATGTCTAATAAGATCAAATCAGTGGATATAATCGAGAAACCACCGTCGGTACATGTCACCTGCTATGCTTATGGTGATATGCACTCCGCGGTACTCACCTCTTGGATAGATCTCGCTAATTACTTTGCACAACGTACCAGATACGCTGCATTGCGTACTATCAGAGAGGATGCATTGATTAGCAGATCACGTTGTCGAGCCACCAAGTTCTTCCTCGATGACGACAAGGACGTCTGGATCCAGTTGGACCATGACATCCAGTTCGGCACAGCGGACCTGATGATCATGGCGGACCTAGCGCACAAGCACCAAGCTGCCGTCTGCATGCCCTATTCCTGCAGGGCACTACCTCCTAGGCCAGCCTATCGCCCCAAGCCAGAGGCTACTCCATTGGAGTATGAACCCAGCCTCACCCCAATCCTATTCTTCGCCTCTGGTGCCGTAGCCATACCTCGTAAGGCTCTGGAGCAATCCCTAGAGATCCTAGCCACCGATGCCGTGCCGCATCCCTATCGCATAGACTGGGCTAACGACGAGATGGCAGGCATGTTCCCGACACTCTGGCTCCCATTCCTCCTAGAGTGCGATAAGGGTAAGGACTACCTCTCCGAGGACTATGCCGCCTCAGCCCGTCTCACACTTGCTGGGGTCAAACAGTACATGTATACCCCGATCGAGAAACTCAGACACTGGGGTGACTTCAACTTCACGCTCTAACCTATGAAGGAGAACACCATGAGGTTGGCGGAGAAGGCGTATCAACTGCGAGCCGCTGGAAACATCTATCGCAAGGTTGGAGAAGCACTAGGCGTCACAGCATCACGTGCCGTGCAGCTCGACCAGATGTATAAGCGCCGTCAGATGATGGAGGATTGGCAACGTGGACTCAGCTACAGGACACTAAGTATCCTGCATGACGTAGACGCTGAAACAAAGGAACAGGCCACGCAGCAATACCTGAAGTGGAATCAAGAGAAGCCAAGCCGATGGCCCAGATGCTACTCGTGGGTAAGGCATAAGGAACTCGCACGATGCCTTGGCATGCCAGAGCCTATACAGCCCACCCCAAAGCGTAGAACATGCCCCCACTGCGGTAAGGAGATCTAGGAATGGGTAAGCCCAAGAACCTCGGCAAGGACGTATCACTGCGTAAGCTCGCAGAGGAGCTTGGTACCCATCGCAATCGCATCACGTGGGCGCTTAAGGATGACCCAAGAGTCCCAGAAGAGGAACGCGAGAAGATCAAGACACTCTGCCGTGAGCGAGGCTACACCTTCACCAACCACCCAGACCAGCACCACAACGATAAGCTCACCCAAGACCGAGCTGACGTCATCGTCGCAGGTATCCTAGAGAACAAGCCACTAGCCACCATAGCAGCCGATTCCCAGCTCACAGAACACACAGCGTTCAAGCTCATCCGCGGCGTTAAGGTGCCTAAGGACTACCCAGAGACCGAGGAAGCATGGCGAACAGATGTCATATCCTTCATGGAGATTGCCATCTGGAAGGGCACTAAACGCTTGGCAGAGAACGGGATGGATGAGATTGACTCACGCACAGTCCCGGTGTCGGTAGCCATCCTCACGGACAAGTTGGCGGTTACAAAGGGCCAACCCACGTCAATCCACGCTTCTTTATCGTTAACGGCCAGCCATCGGGACCTGATGAAGGAGCTGGGCACCAAGGGCCAGCAGGACGTTGTCGAGGTCGAGACCAACGCTGAGGTGCTCCCGGAAGGCTCCTGACAGCCACTCACAATAGGTATTATATTTAATTGAGAGGATCTGATGCCAAGCATTAGCCAGTATCATCGCGAAGAATCCGAGTCGGTCATACCAGATGCGTCGGGCATAGGGGGGGAGGGGGTCGAGCATTCCGAGGGGCCGACAAAGGCGACGCATTCCCCAATCGGAAAAAACTTTGCAAATCGCCCTGCTCGCAAGTGCCTGATCTGCTCCCGGTCGTTTACCCCGGACCGTGAGACTGGCCGGTTCTGCTCCGAGAAGCACCAGATCGCGTGGTGGAACGAGCAGCCGCAGCATCCGGTGATCCCGAAGGTCCGTGCGGACCATCCCAGAGCCTTGGAGTTGCGTGAGCAGCGGACCCAACTGTGCCTCTTGGAGAAGGCTGATCCCTACACCTACGGATTCGTGCCGGATCACTGGGAGCTAGCCAACAAGGTATGGGCTGAGTGCTCTGAGCTGCTGATCTCTGGTGGCAACCGGGCTGGGAAGACGCTGTGGGCAGCTAGGCGGGTGGTGGAGACCCTCCTGAGCAAGGAGAACTGCAACGTCTTGTGTTGCCATACGAGCAATGCCACGAGCGTCACGGTGCAGCAACCTGCGATCTACCAGTACCTACCGGTGGCCTTGAAGGCGACGAAGAAGGGGAAGATCCACTACCTGAACTACTCGAGGAAGAACGGTTTCACGGATGGGTCCTTCATCCTGCCTAACGGCTCCCGCTGCGACTTCCTGAACTACACGCAGAGTGAGAATACCATTGAAGGCCGTGAAGCGGATCTGATCTGGTGCGACGAGCTGGTGCCGCAGAGCTGGGTAGATACGCTGAGGTATCGGTTGGTTACACGTAGGGGTAAGCTGCTGGTGACGCAGACTCCGCTCGAGGGTGTGGCATCAGTCTACAAGGAGTTCACTGGTGGTGCGGCGATTACCGAGTGGCACAAGGGGCAGATGCTGTCCGGGAAGCAGGGATTGCCCACTTGGCCAGTAGGGAAGGCACCTAGGGTGATGCGGCTGGAGAAACAGAATCGGTCCACGGTGTTCTTCTTCAGTGAGGACAACCCATACAACCCGTGGGACGAGATGAAGTCCAAGCTGGTGGGTGCGCCGATGGGGCAGATTCTGACGCGTGCCTATGGCTGGGCATCGGATAACATCGGCAAGGCCTTTGCGAGGTTCCGGCCTGAGACGCACTGCATCCCTAGAAGCAAGATTCCTGATGGGGGTACGCTGTACATGGTCTGCGACCCGGCTGGCAGCCGTAATTGGTACTGCTTGTGGATGCTGGTCTACGAGGATGGCCGGAAGGTGGTGGTGCGTGAGTTCCCGGACTTCACCGGGTACGGAGAGTGGGCGCTGCCATCGGAGAAATCGGACGGGAAACCGGGTCCGGCACAGACGTTGGAGGCTGGTCGCAGCGTGATCGAGTACCGGCAGTTGTTCCGTACCATCGAGGAAGAGATTGGCCGTGGGGAGCCGGTGATGCGGCTGATTGACCCAAGGGCGGGTGGCAGTCCGGCACTCAGCGAACAGGGTGGGACGACGCTGATTGACCTACTGGCCGAGCCTAGCGATCAGGACGATGGAATGGCGTTTATTCCAGCGCCGGGCGTGCCGGTGGACCAGCGCACTGCTGCGATCAACTCCGATCTGAGCTACGACGCGACCAAGCCGCTGACGTCGTTGAACGAGCCGAGGCTCTACGTGGTGGACGACCTGCACAATCTGATCTGGTGCATGTCAGAGCATACGGGCAGGGATGGCCAGAAAGGTGCATCCAAGGATCCGATCGACTGCTTGGGCATGCTTCTCATCTCGAAGGTTGAGCATGTGGGAGCCGGTGGGCTGGATAGCTACGGCGGAGGGGGGTATTAGCGTTGCTTTTTAGGCAAAAAGAGACCAAAGGGCTGCAGATGCAATACGCGACGAGCTATAAGACAAGTGGTGATGCAATGGCGCATGTGGGTGACGCGCCGGACGTGGGTGCGCTGAACGAGGAGCTGCGACGTGCGGCAACCGACTTTGGTCTAGGGACGAGGGTAGGGCAGGCCGAGAACACCCGGTACTGCCGCTGGGACGGTCAGAGCGGGGATGGCAAGAAGTGGAATGACAACCAGCCCAACGGGAAGATGGCGTTCCCTTGGGACGGTGCGTCTGATACGCGGATCCCGCTAGCCGACGAGGTCGTGAACGGGCTGGTTGACGTGTGCTCCACGGCCTTCTGGCGCTCCATGCTGCGTGTGGCTCCGACCAACGTGCGGAATCTGGACACCGCGGTGACGGCGCATTCACTCATGGACTGGGTGATGAACCAGAAGCTCTACACGGACATGACCCGTGAGGTGGAGCTGCTGAGCCAGTACTTGTGGACCTATGGTTGGGCCGGATGCCATGTCTCGTGGCAGCAGGAGATTGGGCAGAAGGAGCAGTACGTCACGGTCGAGCAGCTCATGCAGATCGCGGCGCAGAGTCCTCAAGGCAGCGTGCTGGCGGATCTGCCGAATCTGTTGGCGAATCCGGACGCCACCGATCAGTTGGCCGAGTTGCTCATGGCGGCTTTCCCGAATATCAAGAAGCGAAAGGCTCTGGAGTGCGTGAAGGATCTGCGTGAGGAAGGTGAATGCGAGATCTACGTGCCGACGCTGGTGAAGAACTCTCCGAGCGTTGCAGCTTTGGCACCTTACGATGAGCTGGCTTTCCCTCCGGAGACGACCGATATCCAGAGTGCGCGCGTGGTTTTCCGACGCTGCTACATGACCGAGATCGAGGTGATGCAGCATGTTGAGACTGACGAGTGGAATGAGGAGTGGGCCAAGCAGGCGATTGCTACACGCGGAAGGTTCAGCAACTTCAGCGACTACACCTACACGATCGGGCTGACCAACAACGCGGTGCTGGACCGTGAGAATCTGATCGAGGTCGTCTACGCGTATCAAAAAGCCCTCGATGAGGACGGTGTCCCGGGCGTCTACTGCACGGTGTTCTGCCCTCAGGTGGGCAATGCTTGGGGCAAGTTTGAGCTGATCGACTACGAGCACGGGCAGTACCCGTTCATCGTGTGGCGTAGCGAGGTGATCCACCGGAAGATCGTCGAGAGCCGTGGAGTTCCGGAGATCTGCGCGACATGGCAGAACGAGATCAAGGCCCAGCGCGACTCGATATTCGACTACACGTCGTTGAACACCATTCCGCCGATTCAAGTGCCGAAGACGAGGGGCGGAAACCTGCGTCTTGGGCCTGCGGTGCAGATTCCGGTGCTGCGTCCGGGCGAGATCTCGTTCATGCAGCCGCCTGCCCGGGAGCCGTCGGTGGCTTTTAACCTCATCGCAGCCATCGAAACTCAGGTGGATCGGTACTTTGGCCGTCCTACCGAGAAGGTGCCTCCTGCGCTCACTCAGATGCGGCAGCAGAGGCTCGTGAACAACTGGCTGCACGGCTGGACCGAGGCGTTTCGTCAGGTTCTGAGCCTCACGCTGCAATACACTGGGCCAGAGGAAGTGGCTCGTATCACCGGAAGCAACGTTCCTCTGAGCACCAACGTCCAAGAGTTCGATGTTTCGCTGAAGTTCGATGTGCGAGAGCTGCAGACCGACCTCGTGACCGAGAAGCTCAAGGCGCTTTCGAGCCTCGTGTTGCCGCTGGATAGTGTTGGCGTGGTGGATCGCACCAAACTTGTGGGTCTGGCGCTGCGTGCGATTGATCCGACGCTTGCGAATGAGCTTATCATGCAGGCTGGACCGGCATCGCAGAAGATGTTCGACGAGACCAACGACGAACTCGGCCTCATGAGCCTTGGCAATCCGCCCAAGCTGCGTGAGAACGATCCGACAGCTCAAGCAAGGCTTAACTTTGCGCAGCAGATCCTGCAGGCGAACCCGAAATATCAGCAGCAGGCACAAGCGGATCCGTTGTTCCAAGCCAATCTGCAGAAGTACGTGGAGAACCTGCAGTTCAGCGTCCAACAGCAGCAGAACGCGGTCACTGGACGCCTTGGCGTGCAACCCGGAGCGACTACTCAATGAGAATGACTGACGAACAGCTCAAGATGGCGCTGGGTGGCGTGGGTGAACATGAGCCGGTGCTGCGTGCATTGCGGCAGGTGCTCAGTGAATTGATTGCTGACGAGGTCTCCGCAGCGATCAACTCGGCATTGACTCCAGAGGCAAGGGCCTACAACTGCGGACGAGCGGCTGCTCTATCGGATGCACGCTCGTTCCTCGTGGAGATGGGTCTGAAGCTGGAAGCTCCCCAAGAATAATTGGTTGACGTTAGCGGTAACGTAGTCCATGAGGGCTTCAGCTTTCTGGGTTTAGCGTTAAACCCTGTCGTAGTATGCCCGACTTGCAGGGCCTAAACAGCATGGAAGCAACACAAACCGGGGAAGCGACACCCTCCCAAAACACGGCACAACCGCTCAACCCGCTCCCGCTCGACACGGTGGCGTTGGCGAAACTGTTGGAGACTCGGTTCTCTGAGACTCCGACAAAAGCTGTCGAGGAACCGGAACCAGCCGCTGCGAGTGCAGATGAGCCGGTTGCCGAGGAGTCAGCGTCCGAGACTGCTGAGACCGGGGAGGCGACACCCGTGGAGGATCCCGCTGAGGAAGAAGAGACTTCTCAGCAGACTGAAGACGCTACCGAGGACGAACCGGCTGGAGTCCAGAAGCGCATCAACAAGCTTGTAGCCCAAAAAAAGGAGGCCGCAGCAAAAGCGGAAGCCTTGGAGCGGGAGCTGAATGAGGCGCGGACGAAGCTGGAAGCACTCGAGCAGCAGGCGGCAGTACCGCAGGCGGCAGCGACGACCGACAATCCGTTCTCTGACATCTGGGACGAAACGAAACTCAGCGATGAGTACCGCAAGGCCCGGGAGTTGAAGAGGTGGTGCGAGGACAACGCTGACGGCTGCGAAGTGGGCGGGAAAGAGTACAGCGCGGATGAGATCAAGGCGATTCGGCGACGAGTTGAGGATGCCTTGGATGTTCACATTCCGACGCGGCACCAGTTCTTGACCACGTACAAGCAAGTCCGGCCAGTTGCGGAGAGTGCGTACCCTTGGTGGAAGGACCGTAGCAATCCGACGTATTCGGAAGCGCAGCAGGTGTTGCGGCAGATGCCACAGCTTGCGTCGTTTCCTGACTACCAGATTGCCATAGGTGACTTCCTAGAAGGTCGGAAGGCTCGAATGGAACGCGAAAAGAGTGCGAAGGCTCCTGTGAAGGCTCCCGTGAAGGTGGCCCCGAAGCAGCCTGCGGCTCCTAAGGCGAGTCCAGTCAAGTCTGACAAGGCCAACGATGCGGCGAGGTCTGCCAAGAAGGCTTTCAACCAAAGCGGGAGCACTGCCGATCTGTCGCGGTTGCTTCAACACACACTTCTAAAAACCTAATACCATGGCATATCTTGGAGTAAACAATCAGGTCGGCGTCCGCGAGGAATTGGCCGACTATATCGCTAACGTCGACGCTAAAAGTACCCCCTTTGTGTCGATGTCTCCCAAGGGGAGGGATCTTGGAAACGTGGTCATGTCATGGCAATGTGACGATTACTCCGCCCCTCAGCTTGGCGGCGTGATCGACGGCACTGACGTCTCCAGCTACACGAACGAGTCGGCCAATCGTCTGCGCGTTACCAACTACGCTCAGGCTTTTCGCCGCAACAGCCGGGTCGGCTTCATCGCCGAGACCCAGAACGTTGCCGGTGCTGCCTCTGAGGTCGCCTACAACGTCGCCAAGCTCCTCGTTGAGATTAAGCGCGACATGGAGTCCACGTTCCTCTGCACCAATCAGGCGGCGCAGCAGGACAACGGTTCCACCAACGCCTACCAGACCGGTTCCCTCGGTAACTGGCTCCTCGGCACCAACAGCTCCAACATTGGTGCTCTTGCCTCTGGTTCCGCCTTCGCTCCTGCTGGCGGAGTTACCCCGGGCACTGCGGCTACCAACGCCATCAGCTCCGTCACCTCTGCGGCGTTCACTGAGACCGCTGTCCAGAACGTGCTCACCGCCATCTACTCCAAGACCGGCGTGTATCGTGACTACGACTGCATTCTCGGCACGACTCTCAAGCGCGCCTTCACCAACCTGACCAGCTCTTCCGCCACTCAGGTTGTCAACACGAACAGCATCGCTGCCACCAGCGTCCGGACGTTCAATCAGGAGCTGTCCAGCTCGACGTTCTCGTCCTCCATCGACGTGTTCGAGGGTGACTTCGGTCGTCTGATCCTGCACCCCACCACCTTCATCGGTGGTAAGAGCACCACCACTCTGGCTTCTGAGGCGTACCGTGGCTACGTGATCCCGATGGACATGGTTGAGATCCGGTACTGCAAGCTGCCCGAGGTTAAGGATCTCCCTGACGCTGGCGGAGGCCCGATTCGCTTGGTGCAGGCGATCAGTGGACTTGTGGTAAAAAACCCGGGCGGATTTGGGATGTTCGCTGGCGCGTCGTAATCAATCGTTCAACGGGGAGCATCTGCCATATCGGTGGGTGCTCCCCTTTTTTCTATCATGCAATCACCCATACTAGACAACGTACTCGAAGGACTTCCGGCGCAACTGCGTCAGGATGTGGTCAAGGAACTGGCTACCGGCTATCACGCGGATCTGGTGAATGCCGAGGTGCATCAGAAGCGCATTGCAAAGGACAGCCAACAGGATCTCCGCAGCATCGACGGCATTGGTCGGTTGCGGATGCGTATCGACCCGACGCTGTATCATCACTGGGGAGCGAAACTGGGTTACGAGTGCTGGAAAGACTCTCAGTTCCTGCGCGAGGTGGAGCGGGACAACCCCGAGGTGCGCGTGAAATGCGGGGGAACCAAGTTGCAGGTCGGCTTTGCTCCGACGAACACTAAGTTCAGCAAGAAATACTGAGGTATGGCACAGCAGCCAATCGACGTCGGGACAGTACCCAATGATGGAACGGGAGATCCGTTGCGTGATGCCTTCATCAAGTGCAACGACAACTTCTCGGACCTGTACAACCTCGTCTCGGCTGCTGGTGCTCCTGTAAACGCGGAGTATTTGGTCAAGTCTGCCAACGGGACGCTGACGCTGGAGCGGGTGGTTGGTAACTCGACCACAGTTGTAGCCAACTGGTCTACTGCTGGGCAGGTCTCCTTCGAGCGTGCGGCTCTGACCGGTGACGTTGCGGCTTCGGCCAACAGCAACTCGACCACGATCCAGCCGGGTGTGGTCAACACGACCAAGCTGGGTGGTGACATCACTCCGCAGGGCAAGGCCATCCTCGACGACGCAACGGCTACCCAGCAGCGCAGCACCATCGGAGCGACGACCTACACGCACACGCAGTCTGTGGCGGCCAACCCTTGGGTCATTAACCACAACCTCAACGCCTATCCGACGGTCTGGGTGATTGATCCCATCCTTAACCGCGCTGGTTGGGCCGAGGTCGAATATCCATCCGCAAACACTGTAAACGTCCACTTCCCCGGTGCTTGTACCGGAATCGCTTACCTCAACTTCTAAGACACTATGGCAGTTCCGTTTCTAAACTCCATCACGCTCAACAAGAACGAGGTTCAAGACTTCAAGGTCTATAACATCGGCACCGGGAACCCGACGCTATCATCTGGTGGAGACATAGGATACTTCTGGACCGACACGACTGGTTCAGCCTCTGCGCGAGTTCTCAAGTGGTGGGATGGATCCAATGTCCGCACGTTACTCGACAGCTCTTCCACGACGGTTGTCGCTGCGGATCTTTCCGGTGGCGCTGCTGGCAGCCTTCCGTATCAGCTCACGGCTGGTGACACCGTATTCCTCGGCATCGGCACTGCGGATCAAGTTCTCAAGGTCAACTCTGGGGCAACCGCTCCTGAGTGGGTCAATCAATCCAGCCTCAGTGTTGGATCGGCCACCAACAAACCGGGCGGAACTCTTGGTGACATCCTTGTCCAATCTGGAAGTGGGACGACCACATTCCTAAACGTTGGCACTGTCGGCCAAGTCCTCACCAGCAACGGAGCGAGCCCAGCCTACGTCAATCAGTCCAGCCTCAGTGTTGGGGCGGCCACCACGGCGACGACCGCTACAAATGTCGCTGGAGGTGCTGCTGGAGAGCTTCTCTACCAGAGCGGTCTTGCTACGACTGCAAAGCTGGGCGTTGGGACAGACGGCTACATCCTCACCTACGACGGAACCAATACGAAGCCGAAGTGGTCTGCTTCGATCCCTGCTGGTTCGGTTTCTGGTCTGGCTGCTTCCGCCACCACCGACACGACGAACGCTGCGAACATCTCTAGTGGTTTGCTGCCTTTGGCTCGCTTGGCGTTGGCTACGGGTCAGTTCTATGTCGGTGATGCTTCCAACAATCCTGCAGCCACTGCCAAGTCCTCGATCTCGCTGACCGGATTCGGCGCTCTGACTGCGGATCTGGACATTGCCGGGTTCAACATCATCAACAGCGGAAACGTTACCTCCGGATCGTCCGGCTCCACGCTGGCCACCAAGGGCTACGTTGACTCGGTTGCTCAGGGATTGGACATCAAGGCGAGCTGCTTGGTGGCGTCCACTGCGGACATCAACCTGAGCGCACCCGGATCCGGGCTGATCGACGGAATTGATCCGGTAACCTTCACCAGCGGCACCACCCGAATCTTGGTGAAGGATCAGAGTCTGTCTCAGCAGAACGGCATCTACATCTGGAACGGGGCTGCGTCTGCGATGACTCGGTCGCTGGATGCCAACACTTGGGATGAGCTGGTTGGCGCGTTCACGTTCATCGAGACTGGAACTGCTAATGCGGACTCTGGGTGGGTCTGTACGGCCAATGCAGGTGGCACGCTTGGTACGACTCCGGTTCCATTCGTTAAGTTCTCCCAAGCCGGTTCCTACACCGCTGGCAACGGCATGGTGCTGTCTGGTGGGGTGTTCCACTTCGCGCAGTCGGCTGCGTATACCGCTGGTCGGATTCCGTTCGCATCGAGCACCTCTGCGATCGGGTTCAATGCAAATCTGTTCTGGGATAACACGAACAGCCGCCTTGGCATCGGGACGGCGACGCCTTCGGTCAGCCTTGATGTAAACGGTTCAGCATATTTCCGAGACAGCTCCGCGATTGTCGGCGCAGGAAAGACGCTTGAGTTCATCTCGACGTACCCAAACCGGACACAGTTATATCAGACCGCTGGAAACAACTTTACCTTAGACAACATCTCGTCTGGCGGATTCCTGTTTTACACAAACAGTAACCTCCGCGCCACACTGGACTCCTCCGGCAACCTTGGGTTGGGGGTGACGCCTGCATACCGATTCCACGTCTATTCTTTGGTCAACAACGAGACGCGATTCCAGACAGCGTCAACCACTGCTGGTCACACGAATCGGTTGAGTT
>Ga0315909_10005601_pt1 | contig 14348 bp, 9 predicted proteins | sample LakEriMetagenome_11_FD_203527 | JGI IMG/M metagenome (GOLD analysis project Ga0315909, IMG submission 203527) | Freshwater fungal communities from buoy surface, Lake Erie, Ohio, United States - Buoy 2 MA125 | ecosystem: Environmental > Aquatic > Freshwater > Lake | place: USA: Lake Erie, Ohio...
AGCAATACCCCTCCGGAAAAGGAATACGACGTCTTCCAGATCCGTCACGCGAGAGCTTATTGGATCAAACTCAACCTCGAAGAGTACTTCAAGGACGATTCGAACAAGAAAAACGATGGAGACGTGTTGCTCGGCTTCCTTTTCGGTATGGAGTCGAGCAAGCGGGACGACGATGGGCCCCAGCTCGGCAAGAAGCGCAAGCTCAAGCTCATGAGCGACTCGGACTCCAATACACTTTTGATCAGCGGTGCGAGTCCCTCCCAATTGAAGACCATTCAGAGGCTTGTCGATCTTTGGGATAAACCCGAAAAGCAAGACAAGCAGAACCTGCGATACACCAAGACCGTCAAGGTCGAGTACTCGAAGGCTCAGAACGTCGCCGACGCGATCAAGGACGCATTCCGAGACCTCTTGAGCTCCAACGACAAGGCCTTGGCCCGCGGCCAAAAGGAGTCAGGTCAAGCCGGGGCAGGCAAGGAGTCCAAGCATCAATCCGAGGACTCGATCTCCGAAGGAGGGATGAATTACGATTTCTCAGGAAAACTCAGTTTGGGGGTCGATGCGATCACCAACACGATCATCGTCAGTGCCAAGGGGGAAGATCTGCTGAAATTGGTCAGCGATATGATCCAAGAGCTCGATCTGAAGGCCAAACGGAACGAAGCCGTCGAGGTCCTGGCCGTCGGGGGCACGAGCACCATCGCCTTGGAAAAAGCCCTTAAGAATCTGCTCCGTCCCCAAAATGGTATGGACCCAAACGCTCGGTCCCCTCAAAATCTCAAACTCTCACCCGAGGGCCAAGGCGGCCTTCCAAGCAATCCACAGCGGCAAGAAGCAAATCGATGAGTATTTTAGAAGGACAAACAGCAATCGTTTCAGGCGCAGCGCGAGGGATCGGAGCGGCGATCGCTAAATCGCTGGCCGCCGAAGGAGCCAATGTCGCCGTCAACGATATTCGTGAACCTACCGAGACCGTCGAGGCGATTCGTGCCATGGGGCGCAAGTCGATCTCCTTGGTCGGGGATGTCTCGGACCAAGCGGCTGTCGAAGCGATGGTCCAACGATGCAAAGACGAACTCGGCCCAATCTCGATCCTCGTGTCCAACGCCGCTTTCAGCGATCGCGAACTTTTCTATCAAGCGAATATGGATGGTTTCCGCAAGACCATCGATGTGTGCATGTGGGGACCCTACTATCTTGCCCGAGCCGTGGCCAACCAAATGATCGCTCAGAAGGTGCAAGGGAACATGGTCTTTGTCAGCTCCCCACACGCCTACAAGCCGATCCCCGGCGCGACGGCTTACAACATGGCCAAAGCCGCTTTGGATCAGCTCGCCAAAACCGCTGCCGTGGAACTCTCCGAGTACCGCATCCGAGTCAATTTGGTCCATCCAGGCTGGACTGATACGCCAGGAGAACGAAAGTTCTTCTACGAAAACGAACTGCAGGAGCATGGTAGCAACCTGCCTTGGGGACGCCTTGCGAAACCCGAAGACATCGCCCACGGCGTGGTCTTTCTGTGCGACCCCCGCAGCGACTACATCACCGGAGCGACCCTCTCGATCGATGGCGGTATCGTCCTGCCTTATCAGGAGATGTTCCGGATCCGTAACCGGCCCAAAACAACCTAGAGCCACGAAAATCTAGAGTCCCGAGTTTGCAAGCTCACCTCCAAATGGATTTGGATGCTCGATGCATGAGTTCGATATCATCACGACATTGGCCGGCGGTTTCACCGCCGCGTTGATATTCGGGTATATCTGCCATAGGATCCGCATCTCGCCGATCGTCGGTTTTCTCGTCGCCGGGATCGTCGTCGGCCCGACGACTCCAGGGTTCACGGCCAATGAGCAAATCGCCGCTCAACTTGCTGAAATCGGCGTGGTTCTGTTGCTATTCGACGTCGGACTCCATTTCGATTTGCAGGAGCTCGGGCGCGTTCGCAGAATCGCCCTCCCGGGTGCTCTGCTCCAATGCGCCGGCTCCTTCCTGGCCACCTTCCTGATGATGCTCTGGTTTGCCTCAAGCTGGCAGGAAGCTTTATCGATGGGAATCGCAATGTCGTTTGCCAGCACCGTGGTCGTCACGCGCGTGCTGAGCGATGTCAATGAACTTCAGACACCGACGGGGAACTTGGCCATCGGCTGGCTGATCGTCCAGGATGTCTTGGCCGTTCTGGCGTTGGTCCTATTGCCGAATCTCAAAGGGATCGAAGGAGCTTCGTGGTTCAGCTTGATCGGGGTCCTGGAGATCGCCGCTTTGAAGATCGTGATCTTGATCGCAGCGGTGATGTTTCTCGGTGGACGATTGATTCCCAGGATCCTCCATAGAGTCGCCGAGACCCGTTCTCGGGAACTTTTCACGCTGACGATTTTGGTCATCGTACTGGGCTTGGCGCTGGTCTCCTCGAAGGGCTTTGGTGTGTCGATGGCCTTGGGGGCTTTTTTGGCAGGGGTAGTCATCGGGCAATCGGACTTCTCCGTGCGAGCCACGACCGATGCCTTGCCGATGCGGGACGCCTTTGCTGCCCTGTTTTTTGTATCGGTCGGGATGCTCTTCGATCCGGCGGTTTTCATTGAAACCCCAGGTCTCTTCGGAGCGGTGTTGTTTGTTGCCATGGTGCTGACCCCCGCTTTGGCCATCGGCGCTATGCTCCTATTGGGCTTGCCCTTAAAAAATGCCTTGCGCGTAGGTTTGTCGTTCGCTCAGATTGGGGAGTTTTCGTTTATTGTGGCGAACTTGGCCAAACGCTCGGGCTTGATCTCCGAGTCGCTCGAGCACGTGCTCGTGGCCGTTTCGATCTTCTCGATCGCCCTATCGCCGATGCTCCAATGGTCGGTCGAGCCGATCTTGGGTTTTGCCCGGCGATCGACCAATCTCCGTTGGCTGACCGTTTCGAGAAAACCGCTGACAAGTCAACCGGCAATTCCCACCGATGGGCTAGATCTCGAAGATCCGGCCTCGGAGTTTCGCACGGTGGTCGTCGGCTATGGACCGGTCGGCAGGACGGCGGCCAAGCTGCTCGATGAGAACGGGATCCACGCGACGATCATCGAGATGAATCCTGGGAGCATGGAACCGATCCGCTCTGCAGGGCACCGCGTGGTGCTAGGGGATGCGAGCCACATCGAGACCCTCAAGCGTGCTGGGGTCGACAAAGCCCAGAGTCTGATCTTGAGCGCCTCGAACATCGCGCAAACCACCGATGTGATTCGCATGGCTAGACTTCTGAATCCATCGATTCAGATTTTGGTCCGATCGGCGTATGTCGGTAACTGTGAAGTGTTGCTCCAGAGCGGAGCCGACCATGTCATCGCTGAGGAGTCCGAAGTCGCCTTGGCGATGGCCGAAACCATCCTGCGCAATCTAGGCGCGACGGCCGAGCAGATCGACCAACAGCGGGCCAAACTCCGTTCGGAGTTGCATCAAGATCCTCAAGCCCCCAAGCCTTCATCATCATCCAAGGATGCGCCATGAACGATGCCGTGTTGCCCAAGATTCTCGGGCATGTTCGCCAGACGTCGATCCTGCAGTCGACCATGTCGATGCTCGAATGGGATCAAAACACCGGTTTGCCACCTCAGGCAGCCGAGTACCGCGCCGAGCAACTGACGCTCCTGGCCGGCATGGTCCATCAACGTCAAATCGATCCGGTCTTGGGCGAGTGGTTGGATCAGCTCGATACCTCGAGTGCCCAGGAGGATCCCTCGAGCCCCGCGAGGGTGATCGCAAGGTGCATGAAACGCGAATTCGATCGGTGCCGACGATTGCCTCAAGCGCTCGTCGAGGAGTTATCGCATGCCACGAGCATTGGGCAGCAGGTTTGGGTTGAGTCCAAGCTCAGCGACGACTACCAACGTTTTCTGCCGCAGCTCAAACGGATCGTCGAGCTCAAGCAACAGGAGGCCGATTGCTTGGCCGATCCAGGCCAATCGCGCTACGAGGTGATGCTCGATAGTTACGAGGAAGGAGCCACGGTCGATCAGATCCAAAAGATCTTCGGCGCATTGAGGGAATCGCTGGTCCCTTTGATCCGCGAGGGGTCCGAGCGATGCGCTCGGTTGGGGCCCTCAGTTGTCGAAGGAAATTTTCCGATCGACCCTCAGCAACGGTTCTCCAAATGGGTCGCCGAGCGGATCGGATTCGATTTCCAACGAGGCCGACTCGACCAGACCGAGCATCCCTTCTGCACCACGTTAGGTCCTCACGACCATCGCATCTTGACCCGGTTTTCCGAAGATTCGTTTTCGAGCGGACTCTATGGCGTGCTCCATGAGGCTGGCCATGGGATGTACGAGCAAGGTCTCGATCCGCAGTGGTATGGAACCCCTTTGGGCAGCGCCGCGAGTCTCGGGGTCCACGAGTCGCAATCGAGGCTCTGGGAGAATCTCGTCGGTCTAGCCGAGCCCTTTTGGCGCTGGGCCCACGGGCCTATGCTCGAGCATTTTCCGACCGAATTTCGGGACGTCTCGACCCAGCGATTGGTTCAGGATCTCAATCGGGTGCAAGCGAGCTTGATCCGCATCGAGGCTGACGAGGTGACCTACAACATGCACATCCTGATTCGCTTCGAACTTGAAAAGCAGCTCATGAGCGAGCAACTCCGGGTCGAGGATTTGCCTGAGGCTTGGGGAGAACAGTACCGAGACTACTTGGGGATTAGCCCCACGGAGGACCGGACCGGGGTGCTGCAGGACGTCCATTGGTCGGCGGGATTGATCGGGTATTTTCCAACGTACACGCTTGGGAATATCTACGCGGCCCAATTGTACGCGGCAGCCGATCGGCAACTCGGGGGCTTGGCCTCCCAGATCGAGCGAGGAGAGTTCAGGCCGCTGCTCGATTGGCTCGTCGAGCGGGTGCATCGCCATGGCCAGACCTACCTGCCGATGGAGCTTATCGAACGTGCCACCGGGGAGCCGGTCGACTCGAGGTACTTGGTCGAACACTTGGCGAGCAAGTGTCGTTAAGATAGTGGTATGAAGAACGTAGATCGAAGAGAATTTCTAGCAGTATCGGCGAGTGCAACGACGCTCGCTCCGGCCTTTGGAGCTTTGGAGGTGCCCCTTATGAATCGACCTAAAGTTTTGATCATCATTGGCGATGCGACCGAGACGGTCGATACGCTCTATCCTTACTATCGGTTGATCGAGGGTGGCTATGCGCCGATCGTCGCGGGACCTGAGAAACGGGTCTTTCAGATGGTCATGCACGAGGTCAAGCCCGGGTGGACGATCACCAAGGAGTGGGAGGGATATTCGATCGCAGCGGACATTGCGTTCAAGGACATCAAGCCCGAGGAGTACGCAGGAATCTTTTTCAGTGGGGGGCGAGCCCCGGAGTACATTCGCGAGGACCAAGATCTCCTGCGTATCACGCGATGGTTTTGGGAGAACAAACGACCGATGGCCAGTGTCTGCCATGGGGTGGAGATTCCGGCCCGTGCGGGTATCGTCAAGGGACTTCGGATGGCCACGGTCGCCAAGTGCAAGTTCGATTTAGAGGTCTGTGGCGGGATCTATGTCAATGAGCCTTGCGTGATCGACCAGCACATGTTTTCGGGTAGGACCTACCACGACCATGGCTACTACATCGGCCCGTGGATCAAGGCGCTCGACGCGGCAAGCCGCAACGGGTAGGGGATCTTGCAAAAGAACCGGCTGTTGGGCTGTTTCGCACAAAGTGCTTTCCCGACGTTTCCAACATAAGTCACCGCGCAAGATATAGAAACGCGGCCCCCCCCTCGCCCGCTGGCGGGAGCAGGGGGATGGGGGGTGAGGGTGGTGACCGCGCGTGAGGCTGCTGTTCCTTCCTAGCGTAGTGTGGGCCTCCGAGCCCGCACGCACCGATGATGAGACCACTTTCTTTCCTACTCCAAACCAACGCGCACCCTGATCGCTCAAACGCCGCAGGCGGAGATCCCGTGAGCCGCCTAGGCGCAAGCCGCGGGCATGGCCAGTACTAAGCACCGCCAAATCATGCACCTCGATCGAAACCCAATCGCGCACTGCTACCGGGGCCTGCCCCCCGGTTTTTTTCCAGAGCGAGAGAAACAAAAACGCGGCCCCCCCTCGCGCTGGCGGGAGCAGGGGGTGAGATTGGTGACCGCTCGGATAGGGGATCTTGCAAAAGAACCGGCTATTGGGCTGTTTCGCACAAAGTGCTTTCCCCACGTTTCCAACATAAGTCACCGCGCAAGAAATAGAAACGCGGCCCCCCCTCGCCCGCTGGCGGGAGCAGGGGGATGGGGGGTGAGGGTGGTGACCGCGCGTGAGGCTGCTGTTCCTTCCTAGCGTAGTGTGGGCCTCCGAGCCCGCACGTAGCGTTGATGAGACCACCTAACATTCCTACTCCAAACCAACGCGCACCCTGATCGCTCAAACGCCGCAGGCGGAGATCCCGGTGAGCCGCCTAGGCGCAAGCCGCGGGCATGGCCAGTACTAAGCACCGCCAAATCATGCACCTCGATCGGAACCCAATCGCGCACTGCAACGAGGCCTTCGACCCCGGCAGAGGGTGTACCAGCCCTCCGGGCTTAGCACCATCAGCGATTCAAATCAATAACTGCCAGCGTCGCGTAGCCAATTAGCACAGAGCGAAAGTTTGCCTAAGGCGATTGTAGTGCGATTGTCCGTAGTGCGGGCCTCCGAGCCCGCACGTAGCGCTGATGAGACCACTTTCTTTCCTATTCCAAACCAACGCGCACCCTGATCGCTCAAACGCCGCAGGCGGAGATCCCGTGAGCCGCCTAGGCGCAAGCCGCGGGCATGGCCAGTACTAAGCACCGCCAAATCATGCACCTCGATCGGAACCCAATCGCGCACTGCTACCGGGGCCTTCGACCTCGGCAGAGGGTGTACCAGCCCTCCGGGCTTAGAAGAATGCAACTCTGTATGGATCGATCAGTCTTTATTGCATTAGTGGGCATGTGTGGCCATTACAGCCAAGCAGCCTTACGCGCGGTCGGCCCCTCCCGCCCCTTACTCCCCCGGCCAAAGCCCCGGTGGAGAATGGGGGCCAAGCGGTTGGATGGAGCGGACGTGAGGTGTGAGGGGAGCAGCCGGATCTTTTGTAAAATCCACTACCGAGCATTTGCAAGCCCCACGGCCCCAAAAAGCGGAATAGGCCGCTGTACGCTTGCGTGGAAGCGTAAACTCGTTTCGGCCCCATACATCGCATCCTGGCGGGCTTGGTTAAGTTCCTCGCCGTTGGCTGCGGGTTAAAACGAAATCGCCCGTGGATTGCACCCAGACGGCTCACCCATGGGCCAGCCAGCGGCAGCGGTTGGGCGATTTAACTCAGCCCGCCCGGTTCCTGCGCTGGTCATCCAAGCTTCGAGACTTGGGCGAGCACTGGCGATCGCTTCATGGAAAAACCCGCGTAAAGGGATTCCGATACGCGGGTTTTTGATCTGGTCCCAAGAGAGAGCGAGCAAAGCCGATCCCTCTTGGAGTTGTCTGCACAATCGCCAAACTTAAGGTTGTGGCTCGCCTTCTACGATCTTCGGTGACGCTGGCTCGATGGCCGGTTGGTTTGGAGCGACGTTACCGAAGATGATCGGACCGAGACCTCCACCACCAGCTTGTGGCTGATTGTAGATGTAGATTGCATCGAGAGCTTTGGTGATCCGCAATTGGGACTCTGTCAAGTGAGCTGCCGAGTAAGGATCCATTGGCGAGCCCCCTGCGAGGATCGCGTCGATCTTCTTCTTGAGTTCCTTGAGTTGCATCAGAGCCAAGCTTGTGATGGCTTTGTTGCTCGAGGCACCTGGTACGGCTAGATCGATCAAACGATCGAGGTACTCGCGTTGAAGGTTGCGTCTCCAGGAGGAGATTCGCGGCTTGCGAGCCGAGACTTCGCCTTCGGGATTCGCTGCCAACTCGGACCACACTTCGGCTTGAACCTTATCGAGCATTTCGGGGAGCGTCAGAGCGTCTTGGTCTTTGGGTACCAGGACTTCGTTGTCAAAGACGCGTCGTAGGGTCGTCGGGTTCATGATCATCGTCAGAGCGCTCGACTGGATACCCAGGATCCGATCGTGCACAGGGAACGTCGACTCGCCCATCGAGCGGACCCCTTCGTCGATCCACTTGTCGACCGTCAGTCGACTGAGGATCGCGTTGGACAGACCGTAGGAGTCGTCGCGGAACGCGTTTCGGATCACGAAATCGAGGGCTTTGCGTTGTTGATCGGCTGGGATTGGAATCAACGAGGCTCGGTTACCCGGATCTCCCTTCTTGTCGCGATTGACCGTCGCGCCGCCGATCCAGTTGGCCATCATGCTGATCGCCTTGGTCTGCTCGCCGAGAGTCAATTCGTAACCGGTGCGGGCTTTGCTCCAACTATCTCCATCCTTGACGAACTTGTCCAAGAGTCGTTCGCGGTAGAGTTTGACCAATCGGATCTGGTTTTCGCAGTATTCCAATGGGTCTTTCGAGTAGTCGTAGCGTCGGGCCAGAGGATCTGGGCCGTTGGTGTCCTCATCGGTTGCGTACTGGAGTTCCGGTTCGCTGGAGCGTTTGAGGATTTCAGGAAGCTTGGCTTCATCGGGCGTATAGCCGTACTCGATGGCCCAGTAGTCGTAAGGACCGATACCGATCATTGTGTAGTCGCCTCGGGTCTCGCTTTCGAGTTGATAAGGCATATTGATCGGGATGTAGTCCATGACCGACGAGGCGATGGTGCGTTGGCCTTTAACTCCGTTGGAATTGATATCCTTGAGCGAAAGGGTGCTTGAGGCTTTGAAGTTGTGTCGCAAGCCGAGCGTGTGACCGACTTCGTGCGCGACGAGCTCGGCCAACAGAGGACCGATGAACGACTCGGGCATCCCGTCGAGCATCTCTTCCTTGGGCTTGTCGGCTTTCTTTTCTTCAGGCTTTGCACCGGCGGCGGGAGCTGCAGGATCTTGTTCGGCCAAGAACTGGCCGTTTTCGTCCATCAGGTCCAGGGCCAGGCGAGCCATGGACATGTCCATTTGCTTGCCGTGAGCCGCATTGCAATAGCCGTTGACTTGGCTGGTCCGCCCCACCAATCCATCGAAGGGAGAGGCTCCCATGAGCTTCGAATCGAGTTTGGTCATCGGGTGGCCTGCGTAAGGCATTTGCGACTGCAAGGCAAAAACGCCTTGGAGATGCTTTTGGTTGGCTTCTGGAGCCAGGCGGACGCGGGGATCCCAGGTCGGGTGCGCACCGAGCCAAGCGATGGTTTCTTGCGACATTCCTTCCATGGCGATGTCGGGCATCAGGTCATGGTATTGGAAGTTGAAGTGGCGGATCCAACCGTCGGTCAGAACGACGTCGGCATCGAGGATTTCGCCCGTCATGGGGTGAACTCGGCTCGGGCCGATGGCCGTACCAACATCGTTGTTGAGCCAGCGGATGAAGTTGTACTGGACGTCTTCAGGGTCCAGATCCATCGTCGCAGGGGAGCGTGGGTCTTGGTAAAGCACCTCGATCGCATCGGAGTAACCGATCTTCTCGAAGGCCTTGTTCCAGTACTCGACACCCTGTTTGACCCAACGTCGGTATCGGACCGGCGTGGTGTGTTCGATGTAGAATCGGATCGGGGTCACCGGAGGGCTGACCTTCAAACTCGGATCCCGCTTCTCCAACCGCCAACGGGTCACGTATCGGACCCGTTTCTTGTCGTCGTCGTAGCTGCCCAGGTCGGTGAAGTTGGTCACAAAGTATCCGACGCGCTGATCGGCTTTGCGAGGACGGTATCCGGTGTCTTCTGGAACTTCGCTAAACGAGTAGTGGATCGTTTGAAGTTTGCCACCGGCAGTGACCACTTCGAAGGCCAACTCGGTGTTCCGTGTGAAAGGCTTGGCCTTGACCACCTTGGTCAAATTCGGGTCTTGGATCCGAACGCTCGGACCGAAGAATTTGGCTGCGTTTCCGACGAACAAAGCATCCGCATCGATGACCGGACCACCTTGAGGTGCCATCGTCACGATGGGGATATCCAATAGAACCGTGTCGGTAAAGAGCCGCTTGACCGATGATTTCGATTCCGGTTCTCCGTTGGACCGAATGTCCAACTCGGGAAGGATCAGGGCCAAGCGCTTGTTGTACATACGCCAGTAGACGTAGTAATCACCTGCCTGCAAACCCGCGAACGTGTCGCCGCTGCTGACGGTCAAAGCGATGAAGTATTTCTTCATCAGGAAGTCCTTGGGCAGCTCCATCAGGACCTGGCCGTCCTTCTCGCGAAGCCACAGTTTGCAAAGCGCACCGCGATCCGGGGACTTCGACTCGACCTTGGTGTACCCTTCGATCACCTTGTCAAAGGGTGGGTACTCCGCACCGGGAGCTTCTTGCGAATAGCCAACTTTCGGAGCCGCAAGGCCCGAGAGCAAGCTTAGTCCGAGGATGGCGCGCGATGCGAGCCCTCGGATCATCGATCGATAATGGTCTCTGCTCATTCGTTTTCTTCCACAGTCGTTAAAAGAACTGATTGATCCGTCTATTTGTGACTCAGCCTCCATCTGCCAGCCCTGGAAACCTAGGTCAGCCTTAAGCTACCGTGGGTTCAAAAAGCGATGCAAAATGGGTAAGACCGACCGACGAGTTGCCACAATCGGCAAACTCGTTGCAACCCGGAAACTTCGCGAAGTCTTCACTTCTGAACGAGGATTTCCGGTCGCATTATGAACCGACAGGCCGCCTTGGTCCACCAAAACCAGCGATTTAAGGGGACTTTTCGCTGCTCGGCAACCAGAAGTACTACGATGTTCGAATCGGGCTTGAAGTTCCCTTGGGCCGCAACGAACCCGTCTTTTCATTAGGGGATCTGATTTAGGTGTGTGTGGAACGCTGGAGAGCTCGCGGGAAAAATGAAGTTTCCAGCTTTTTCAAAAGATTATTGTGCCAAACTGCGCACGAATTCGTCTTGATAGATTGTGGGGGGCTGCGCCCGGGCCCCTCACGATCGGTAGCCGATCGAGCGCCTGAGTTCGATGACCGATCTTCTCTCTAGCAAGAAACAAGCCCGCTTGGCGCACTGCCCTGTGGGCTTTTCTTGTCTGGGTGGCTTCCCATACGGGGCTTGCGAAAAGAATTACTCAATAAACGCAGGCAAAATAGGGACAAACACCCCTCCAGGTTGTTGCTTCAATCTGTCGCGGCACAAAGCGATCGAAAGAGCTATTGGCGACCTGAAATTGAGTCGACTTGGAAGTTACAATCGATGGGGCTATCTGTTCGCCTGCCACTTCCAAGATTCGATGCATCTTCTATGAGTCAAACCGCAATTTCTGATACCGGATCTAGCCATTTAGGGGACCAGGGCAGTCCAATCGATCGCTACAGCTACGACGACGACATCGTCCGTTGGTTCGTCTTTGCAACGATCTTTTGGGGGTTGGTCGCAACGAGCGTAGGAGTGATCGTCGCGGTGTTATTGGTCAGCCCTGAGTGGGCGGGCAATTTCCGCAGCGATGTCGCTGCGGTGTTGTCCTTTGCCAGGCTTCGTCCGTTGCACACCAACGCGGCGATCTTTGCATTTGCTGGCAACGGGATCTTCGCTGCGATCTACTACAGCACGCAGCGGCTGTGCAAAGCACGGATGTGGTCTGATGCGCTGAGTCGTTTGCATTTCTGGGGATGGCAAGGAATTATCGTAGCAGCGGCCCTGACGCTACCGCTGGGGATCACGCAGAGCAAAGAGTATGCGGAGCTCGAGTGGCCGATCGACATTGCGATTGCGATCGTCTGGCTGCTGTTCTTCGGTACGAATTTCATGATGACGCTGATCCATCGTCGCGAGCGTCACATGTATGTTGCGCTGTGGTTCTACATAGCGACGATTGTCACGGTGACGATCCTGCACGTGTTCAACAACTTGGTCGTCCCGGTGGGTTTGGGCAAAAGCTACCCGATCTACGCGGGGGTCCAGGACGCCTTGATGCAGTGGTGGTATGGTCACAATGCAGTCGCCTTCTTTTTGACCACGCCATTTTTGGGGTTGATGTATTACTTTTTGCCCAAAGCTGCAGACCGACCGGTGTTCAGTTACAAGCTGAGCATTATCCATTTTTGGTCGTTGGTCTTCATCTACATTTGGGCTGGTCCTCACCACTTGCATTACACCGCTTTACCCGAGTGGGCTAGCACCTTTGGGATGCTCTTTAGTCTGATGCTATGGATGCCATCCTGGGGTGGAATGATCAATGGACTTTTGACCCTCAGAGGTGCCTGGCACAAAGTCACAGCCGATCCGGTGCTCAAGTTTTTTGTTGTCGGGATCACGTTCTATGGGATGTCGACGTTCGAAGGTCCCATGCTTTCGATCAAGAGCGTCAACGCACTGTCTCACTACACCGATTGGACCATCGCGCACGTCCATTCCGGAGCCCTTGGGTGGAATGGATTCATGACCTTCGGCATGATCTATTGGCTCTTGCCTCGTCTGTACCAGACCAAGCTCTACAGCACCAAACTTGCCGAATGGCATTTCTGGATCGGAACCATCGCGATCCTCTTGTACATCATTCCGATCTACATCGCCGGGATCACTCAAGGGTTGATGTGGCGGGAGTTGACCCCCAAGGGGGATTTGGCCAACACGTTCATGGACACTGTACCGGTGCTGATCCCCTTTTGGTGGGCGCGCGTCTTTGCCGGTGTGCTCTACGTCCTGGGAATTGTCCTGCTTGCCTACAACGCGATTCGCACCTGGATGGCCAGACCCAAAACCTATGATGTACCGGTCTATTCGACCCCCCGTTTGAGCCGAGGGTATGTCGAGCATGTTCAGGACTCGAGTCCATTGTCTGGAGTCCCTGTGCTGGAGTTGGCGACCAAGATCGATCGGCTCAATCGGATGAATTGGCACCGCGCTTGGGAACATCTTCCGGTGAAGTTCACGGTGATGACGACACTGGCCGTGGTGGTCGCAAGTGCCTTTGAACTCGTGCCGATGTTTTTGATTCGAAGCAACATTCCGACGATCAACACCGTTAAGCCTTACACCCCCCTGGAGATTGCAGGCCGAGACATCTACGTCTCGGAGGGTTGTTACAACTGCCACTCGCAGATGATCCGACCCATGGTCGCCGAGAAGCTTCTCTATGGCGAGTACAGCAAGCCGGGCGAGTCGGTCTACGACCATCCGTTCCAATGGGGCTCGCGACGAATCGGCCCGGACCTGGCCCGCATCGGGATCACTCAGCAAAGTGGTCTTTGGCACTGGAAGCACTTCGAGAGCCCCACGGCCATGACGCGTGAATCGGTCATGCCTAGCTACCGACACCTGCTTGAGGAAAAGTTGAACTTTGGACAGATCGAGCCAAGGGTTGCAGCCAACAAGTACCTCCATCCGGAGTACCCTTACGAAGTATCGAAGTCCGAGGAGTTGGCCAGGGAACAGGCCGAGAAGGTCGCCGCAGAGATCATTTCTCTCGGGGGACCGGTCGAATACAACGGGCACTTGATCAAGGATTCAACCGTCATCGCTCTGATCGCCTACCTCAAACGTGTCGGCACCGACTTGTTCAAGACCGAGGAGCCCGCAGTTCCGGCCGGGCAGACCGCAACGCCTGTGGCGGGAATTCAGTAGTACCATGCTTAAAGATGTTGTCTCGAAACTCGATTATTCGGTTTTTGATGAGATCGCTTTGGTGATTTTCGCTCTTTGTTTCGGCGCGATCTGTCTTTGGGCCCTGACCCTGCGACGCTCGACGGTCGATCGATTCAGTGCGATCCCTTTGAGCGACGAGGTGGTCGATCCAAAACCCCATCCAAACTCCAAACCATCATGACCAACCTACCGCCGAACCAAAATCCATCAGCCACGAGCCAACCGAGCCCGATGGCCCATTCCTATGACGGAATCCGCGAGTACGACAACCCGCTGCCAGGCTGGTGGAAGTGGTTGTTTATTTTGACGGTCGTCGCGAGTCCGTTTTATCTGCTTTATTATCATGTCGGCGCTCCGAACCGTTCGGTGCACGAACGATTTACCGCCGCGCTCGACGCGAACCAAAAAAAGAAGTATCTCGATCTTGGCCCACTGACCCCCGACGCCAACACCCTGGTGACTTACATGGGGAAAAAAGAATGGATGGATGTGGGCAAGTCGATCTACAAGCTCAATTGCGTATCGTGTCATGGTCCCGAAGGGGGCGGGGTGATCGGCCCAAATCTGTGTGATGACAATTACAAGCACATCAAAAAGATCGAAGACATCGCCAAGGTGATCAACGAGGGGGTCGCCGGGGGCGCTATGCCCGCTTGGGCGACGCGGATTCCAGACAAAAACGACATCGTGATGCTCACTGCCTACGTGGCAAGCTTGCGAGGCTCCTCGCCAGCAAACGCCAAGGGCCCAGACGGCAGCCCAATCTCAGC
>Ga0315909_10005602_pt1 | contig 14347 bp, 10 predicted proteins | sample LakEriMetagenome_11_FD_203527 | JGI IMG/M metagenome (GOLD analysis project Ga0315909, IMG submission 203527) | Freshwater fungal communities from buoy surface, Lake Erie, Ohio, United States - Buoy 2 MA125 | ecosystem: Environmental > Aquatic > Freshwater > Lake | place: USA: Lake Erie, Ohio...
TTCCTCGATGACGGAGGAGACGCTGACGACCTTGTTGAGTTCCATCAGGTTGCCGATGACCTGGAAGGGCTTGAGATTGAGCGCGATCGCGAAGTCACGCACGACGATCGGCGGGCGGACGGTGATGGCGCCCTTGCTGCCCGGGGCGGCTTGGCTGCTGGTCGCGGCCGGGCGATTGACGATGGGGGCGGCCGGCGGGCGCACGATGGGCGGCACGTTGGCCGGACGGGAGGGGACGGGCGGCGGCGTGCTGCTGATGACGACGGGCGGCAGGTCGGCCTTGGCCGGCGTGGGCGCGATGGCCGGACGCGGGATGACCGGCGTGACCGGCGGACGGGCGGCGGGCGGCGGCGTGGCCGAGATGGTCGGGCGCGGCGGCAGGCTCACCGGAGGAGGGGTGCCGGGCTTGGCGACCGGTGCGGCCGGAGCAGGCTTGGCCGGCTCCGGAGCCTTGGGGGCCTCGGCGGCGGGCTGGACGGGTTCCGGGGCGGGCTCGGCCTTCTTCGGGACTTTGTCGGCGGCGAACGCCATGAACTCCTCGCGGTAGATCTTACCGAAATTGCTCGAGGCCGCGGGCTTCTTGCCGTCGGTGAAGACGTAGTCCTTGAAGTCGGGACGGGCCGCCACGAACTGGTCGACCAGGGCGAGCAGCGCCTTGACCTCGATGCCGAGCTCCTTGGCCACGTCGCTGAAACGCTGCGTGGTCGCGGGCTTCTTGGCTTCGGATTTCTTCTTCTCGGTCATGTGCGCGGGCGGAGGGTGTCGGGAGGGTGGACGGCGGAAGGATTACGCGCGGCGGCCCTTGGCGTAGGCGGCGAGGACGGCTTCGACCTCTTCGGTCGGGATGCCGCTTTCCTTGAAGTCTTCCACGGTCGCGCCTTCGAGGGCTTCGACGCTGGAGATGCCGAGGCCGACGAACTTCGCGATGAGTTCGGCCGGAAGGCCGAGCTGGTCGGCGATGCGCACGGCGGCGTCGCCGGCCTTGGCTTCGAAGCTTTCGGCGGCGTGGGTGGCCTTCTGGATGTTGAGGCCCCAGCCCATGAGCTTGGAGGTCAGGCGGGCGTTGCGGCCCTTGCTGCCGATGGCGATGCGCATGTCATCCTCGTCCACTTCGAAGAAGATGGAGCGGGTGCGTTCGTCGATGCGGACGTTGCGCGGCTTGGCCGGACGGATGGCTTCTTCAAGCAGCTTGAGCGGCTCGGCGTGGTAGCGGATGATGTCGATCTTCTCGCCGCCGAGTTCCTTGACGATGTTGCGGACGCGGGCGCCGCGGGCGCCGACGCAGGCGCCGACGGGGTCGACCTTGGGGTCGCGGGAGTCGACGGCGATCTTGGTGCGGTAGCCCGGGTCGCGGGCCATGGCGGCGATGGTGACGGTCTTGTCGGCGATCTCGGCGACCTCGAGCTCGAGGAGGCGGCGGACGAACGCCGGGTTGGCGCGCGAGAGCACGAACTCGCGGCCGCGCTGCGGGTCTTCGCGGATCTCGAGGAGGAGGCAGCGGATGCGGTCGCCGGTGCGGAATTCGTCGCCATGGCAGCGCTCCTTGTGGGTGAGGACGGCTTCGGCGGTGCCGAGTTCGATCACGACGTTGCCGCGCTCGGTGCGACGGACGGTGCCGGTGACGATATCGCCGACCTTGTCCTTGTACTCCTGGAAGACCTGGTCCTTTTCGATCTTACGGAAGCGCTGGTTGAGCAGCTGCTGGGTGGTCTTGGCGGCGATGCGGCCGAGGTCGGCCACGTTGATGGGCTTGCGGACTTCCTGGCCGACCTTGACGTCGGCTTCGATCAGGGAGGCGGCGACGGGGTTGATTTCCTGGAGCGGGTCCGACACGGAGTCGGTCACGCGGAGGACGACGAAGGCGTCGAGCTTGCCGGAATTGGGGTCGGCATTGATCTCCACGTTCTGGCCGGCCATGACGGACTTCTCGACGGAGGACTTGATCGCCTCGACGATGAGGGCGCAGGCCTCTTCTTTTTTGATGTTCTTCTCCTTTTCGAGATATTGGAGGAAGGGTTTGATATCGACGCTCATGGTGATGGGTGCGGGTTTTCGGTGAAATGATTTGGGGACAAAAAAAGCGGGTCCGGCAGGACCCACCTCGGTGAAGGTGAACTGAGGCCTACCTTGGTCACCCCCCGGGGGATGTCAAGTGCGCTCGGCCCCCTGGTCCGGAGGGTTCCGCTTGCCCCCGGGGGGTCTTCTCCGAACCTATCCGCATGGCCGACGAAAAAGTAATCTTCACGATGACGGGGGTCACGAAGTACTTCGAAAAGAAACCCGTTTTCCGCGATATTTCCCTGTCCTACTACTATGGGGCCAAGATTGGCGTCCTCGGCCTCAACGGTTCGGGTAAGTCGACGCTGCTCAAGATCATGGCCGGCGAAGACAAGGAATTCGACGGCGCGATCAGCCAGGTGCCGGGCTACACGCTGGGCTACCTCGCCCAGGAGCCGCGCCTCGACGAGCATCTCACGGTGCAGGAATGCGTGATGCAGGCCGCTGGTCCGATGAAGGCCTTGCTCGAGGAATATGACGAGACGTTCGTGAAGGTCTCGGAGACCGACGACGCGAAGGAGCAGGAGAAGATCCTGGCCCGCCAAGGCGAGATCCAGACGATCCTCGACACGCGCGGCGGCTGGGACCTCGACGCCCGCATCGAGATGGCGATGGAAGCCTTGCGCTGTCCGCCGGGCGAAGCGGTGGTCTCCGCGCTCTCGGGCGGCGAGAAACGTCGCGTGGCGCTCTGTCGCCTGCTGCTCATGGAGCCGGACATCCTCCTGCTCGACGAGCCGACCAACCACCTTGACGCCGACACGGTCGCCTGGCTTGAGCGCCACCTGCAGGGCTACAAGGGCACGGTCATCGCGATCACGCACGACCGCTACTTCTTAGACAACGTCGCGGGCTGGATCCTCGAGCTCGATCGCGGCCGCGGCATCCCGTGGAAGGGCAACTACTCCTCCTGGCTCCAGCAGAAGCAGCAGCGACTCGAGATGGAGGAGAAGCAGTCCGCCGCGCGCTCCCGCTCGATGGAGCGCGAACGCGAGTGGGCCGCGGCTTCGCCCAAGGCCCGCGTGGCCAAGAACAAGGCCCGTCTCCGCGCCTACGAGCAGATGCTCACGCAAGACCAGAACCAGCAGGAGAAGGCGGCCGAGATCTGGATTCCGCCCGGCCCGCGCCTCGGCGGCGCGGTCATCGAGGCCCGCGGCCTGTCCAAGGGCTACGGCGACCGCGTCCTGATGGATGACGTCAACTTCACGCTGCCCGCCGGCGGCATCGTCGGCGTGGTCGGGCCCAACGGCGCCGGCAAGACGACGCTCTTCCGGATGATCACGGGTCAGGAGAAGCCGGACAAGGGTACGCTCACGGTCGGCGAGTCGGTGAAGATCGCCTACGTCGACCAGTCCCGAGATTCGCTCCCGGCCGACGCGCCGCTCTGGTCCGCGATCTCCGACGGCCAGGACATGGTCCACCTCGGTAAGATCATGGTCCCGGCCCGCGCCTACGCGGCCCGCTTCGGTTTCACGGGCGACGTCCAGCAACGTAAGGTCGGCGTGATGTCCGGTGGCGAACGTAACCGCATCCATCTCGCCCGCCTCATCAAGGCCGGCGCGAACGTGCTCCTGCTCGACGAGCCGACCAACGACCTCGACGTGAACACGATCCGCGCCCTCGAAGACGCCCTCGAAGGTTTCGCGGGCTGCGCTGTCATCGTGACCCACGACCGTTGGTTCCTCGACCGCGTGGCGACGCACATCCTCGCCTTTGAGGACGATAGCACGGTGGTCTGGCATGAGGGTAACTACGGCGACTATCTCGAAGACCGACGCAAGCGCCTCGGTCTCGAGTCAGACACGCCGCGCCGTCCGAAGTATCGTCGCCTTACGCGCTGAGCCGGCCGGCGGCCTTCAGTCGCTGACGCCACGCGCCGGCCATCGCCGCGAGCGTGGTCAGCTGCAGGTCGCTCATGCGCCAACCCCAGTTGCCTTGCGGGTTGCCGGGGGTGTTGAAGCGGGCTTCGGCGCCCAGTCCAAGCAGGTCCTGGACGGGGATGAAGGCGGCCACGCCGGGCGAGGCCAAGGCCGCTTCGGCGAGCGTGACGTGCGGAGCGGTCATCACGCCGAACACGGCTTCCACGCGGGCGCGCTCGTCGGCGGAAGCCTGCGCGTGCCAGCCGACGACGGTGTCGTTGTCGTGCGTGCCGGTGTAGACGATGCGGTCCGTGGTGATGTTCGCGGGGAAGTGCGGATTACCCTCGGGCGGACCGCCGAAACCGAACTGCAGGACCGACATGCCAGGCAGGCCGGAAGCCTGACGGAGCACGTCGACGCCGGGGGAGAGCAGGCCGAGGTCTTCGGCGACGAGCGGCAGGCCGGCCAGCGCGCCGGTGAAGGCGAGCCCCGGTCCGTCGTACCATTTGCCTTCGCGCGCGTTGGGGGCGCCGGCGGGGACGCTCCAGTAATCATGGATGCCGCGGAAGTGGTCGATGCGGATCGCGTCGAAGAGTTCGAGGTCGTGCCGGACGCGCGCCTGCCACCAGGCGAAGCCGTCGGCGGCGTGCCGATCCCACGCATACAGCGGATTGCCCCAGAGTTGTCCGTCCGCGGCGAAGTAATCCGGCGGCACGCCGGCCACGGCCGTCGGCCGGCCCTGCGCGTCGAGCTGGAAGAGTTCTGGGCGGGTCTTCGCGTCGCAGCCGTCGGCGGAGACGTAGATGGGCTCATCGCCGAAGAAGCGGACGCCTTTGCCGTGCGCATATTCACGGAGCGACTTCCACTGCTCGGCGAACAGGAACTGCAGGACTTCGGCTTCGGCCACGGCTTCGGCCGGGGCTTCGTCGATCGTCCACTTGTCCGGAGCGGTGAAGCCGTTGGCTTCGCGCAGGGCGGAGAAGCGGCACCAGGCGCCGAGCCAGCCGGCCTGCTGTTCGCGGAAGCGAAGGAAGGCGGCGTTCTGCTTCAGGATCTTGGCGCCGCGGCGGGCGGCTACCTGCAGCGCGGGGCGCAGCTGATTCCAGAGGCGACCGTAGTCGGTGCGCCCGTCGCTCCCGCGGCGCAGCGCGGCGATCTCCTCGGGTGTGAGGAGTTTGCGCGCGCCGAGGTCGGCGAGGTCGAGGAGGTAAGGATTACCGGCGAAGACGGAGAGCGCCTGGTAGGGTGAATCACCATAGCCCGTCGGTCCGAGCGGGCAGACCTGCCACCATGAGAAACCGGCGGCGGCGATGACGTCGACGAAGCGGCGCGCTTCGGCGCCGAGCGAACCGACGGGTCCTTCGCCCGGCAGGGCGGTCGGGTGGAGTAATACGCCTGCGCTGCGGCGCGGAAAGGCGTGGCAAGCGAAAGGAGCGGCGGGAGCCCGGCCGGTCTCGGCGGCGGGTTCGCGGCGGGCGGAGTCCATCTCAGCGCACCTGGACGTAGTGCTTGGCGCGCAGATCATCCAGCCAGCGCTGGATCGCGAGCTTCATCCCGATCGACCGGACCTTGGTTTCGATCTCGGACATGACCTCGGGGTCGTTCACCGCGGCGTACCCCTGCGGGCGCGTGGCCTCGGGGCTGACGATGACATAGATGGGGGCGGAGCCGACTTCGAATTTCAGCGGGGCCGAGACCTCGCCGGGCTTCAGCTTACGGACCGCTTCGACGACGGTCTTGTTGAGGTCCTCTACATTGCGCCAGCCGGCGTCGCCGCCCTTGCTTGCGAAGTCGTCGGTGCTGATGCGTTCGGCCACGTCGGCGAAGGAAGCCTTACCGGTGAGGGGCTTGCCGCCCACCTTGTAGCGCGCAAGCAGTTCGGCGATCTTGGCCGGCTGGCGGAGCGCTTCGGCCCAGGCCGCGGCGCGGGCGGCGGTCTCCTCGGGCTTCTCAGCGGCGCCCTGCGTGATCGTGATCTGGCGGAGCTTGACCTGTTCCTTGCGTACGAAGTCAGCCTTGTTCTTGTCGTAATATTCCTGGATCTTGCCGGGATTCACGTCCCACGCGACGCGACGGATCTGGCCGACCATGTATTCGAAGATGATGCGGTCCTCGATGGTCTTGCGGTAGGCGAGCGGCGTGGTGCCGGCGGCTCGCAGCGAGGCGACGAAGCGGTTGCGGTCTCCGCCGAAGTCACGGCGGATGGTCTCCTCGATGTCCGTGTCCACGTAGGTTTTCGGGAGATCGGTGGCGCTGGCCCGGAATTCGGCGATGACGATCTGGCGTTCGGCCATCGACTTGAGCGTCTCCTGGGCGGCCTGCTGCAGGGCCTGCTCGAACTCGGCGTCGGAGCGGGCGGCGGCGCGCAGCTGTCCGACGATGGGATCGATCTGGCGGCGGATGTCCGAGAGGGTGATGCCATGGCCGTCCGCGTCGGCGGCGATGCGGTCGGAGTTCAGCTGCGACCAGCGCTTGGCGGCCGCTTCCTCGAGGGTCGTCTGCTTGAGCTGGGCGGAGGCGACGGTCGCGGTCAGGGCGAGCAGGCAGGAAAGAAGGAAGGATTTCATCGGACGTCGGGTGCGGGCAGTCTGGAGAGGAAGCCGCGGATTTCCTTCAGTTTCCGCAGGGGGTCTCGCACGGTCAAGCGGGGAAACCGATTGCCCACGAGAATAGGCTCCGGCGCACGGCCGGCGGGCGCCTGCTGACAACGCAGCACGGCGCCGTCGGTCGTCACCGAAATGACGCATTTGTCCTCCGCCAGGCAACGGATCTCGGCCAGGCTGAGCAAGGCGTCCGCTTCCGGGGGTAGTTTGCCATAACGGTCCTTAAGCGAGGTCCTCAGTTCGGCCACCTCGGCGGCGTCCAGAGCGAGCGCGATCCGGCGGAAGGCTTCAATCCGCAGGCGCGTCTCAGGAATCCAGTCCGAGGGCAGGGTGGCGGTGAGCAGGGGCACCTCGCCGTCGCTGCTAGTCGTCTGTTCAGTGCCCAGCGCGGCTTGGGTGTGGTCGATGAAGTCCAGTTGGACTTCGCACCGTTCGATGACCGCGCCCTTGTCGCCGCGGAGTTTCGCGACGCTCCGTCGGAGGAGCTGGCAGTAGAGATCAAAACCGACGGTCGCGACGTGGCCGCTCTGGGCCGCCCCGAGGATGTTGCCGGCACCGCGTAGTTCGAGGTCGCGCATGGCGATGCGGAAGCCGGCGCCGAGCTGGTTATACTGACGGATGGCCGATAGGCGGCGGTGCGCCGTCCCGACCAGCGCGGCGTGCCGATGGAGGAAGAGATAGGCGTAGGCCTGGCGGTTGAAGCGGCCCACACGACCACGCAGCTGGTAGAGTTGCGCCAGACCGAACCGATCGGCGCCTTCGATGATGAGCGTGTTGCAGTTCGGGATATCCAGGCCGGTCTCGATGATGGTCGTACAGACGAGCACGTCGTATTCGCCGGCGACGAAGGCCGACATGACCTCCTCGAGTTGGCCGGCGGGCATCTGGCCGTGGCCCACGATGATGCGCGCCTTGGGTACGAGCGCGGCGAGGCGTTCGGCGACGGCCTGGATCGTCTCGACGCGGTTGTGCAGGTAGAAGACCTGGCCGCCGCGGGCGAGCTCGGCCTTCACGGCGTCGCGGACGAGTTTCTCGTCGTAACTACGCACGATGGTGCGGATGGGTAGGCGCTCCCGCGGCGGGGTCTCGATCACGCTCAGGTCGCGCGCGCCGACGAGCGCGAGGTAGAGCGTGCGCGGGATGGGCGTCGCGCTCATGGCGAGCACGTCCACCTCGGTGCGCAGCTCCTTGAGGCGTTCCTTGTGGCGGACGCCGAAGCGGTGCTCTTCGTCGATGATGACGAGGCCGAGTCGGCCGAAGCTCGTGCCGTCGGAGAGCAGGGCGTGGGTGCCGACGACGACGTCGACGGTCCCGGCCGCGGCGCGCGCCCGGACGTCGGCCTTCTGCTTGGCGGTACGATAGCCGCTGAGGAGTTCCACGGAGACGGGCCAGCGCGCGAGGCGCTCTTTGAAGCTTTCGAAGTGCTGCTGCGCGAGGACGGTCGTGGGCGCGAGGATCGCGACCTGACGTCCGCCGAGGACGCATTTGAACGCAGCGCGCAGGGCGACCTCGGTCTTGCCGAAGCCGACGTCGCCGCTGACGAGCCGGTCCATGGGCGCGGGGCGCTCCATGTCCGCTTTCACGTCGATGATCGCGCGGGTCTGGTCCGGCGTCTCGCGATGCGGGAAGGATCGTTCGAATTCCCCCATCCAGGCGTTGTCCGCGTCCTTCGGGTGCGTGATACCGGGCTTGGTCGAGCGGGCGGCCTGCATCGCCAGCAGTTGCGCGGCGAGGTCGGCGGTGGCCTTCTCGGCGGCCTTGCGCGACTTCTCCCAGCCGCCTCCGCCGAGCTTGGAGAGCTTCGGGACGGCCCGGCCGATGCCGATGTAGCGCGTCAGGAGATGCGACTCCCGCACGGGCAGGTGCAGCATCGATTTCAGGGCGAACTCCAGGCCGATGAAATCCTCGGTGCGCCCGTTGTGCTCGTGCGCCTTGATGCCGCGGAAGAGGCAGACGCCTTGGGTGGCGTGTACGAGCGCGTCACCGTCGGCGAGTTCGCCGAAGTCGAGGGCGCGGCCGACGGCGGCGCGGATGGCGGTGCGGCGGCGCGGCAGGACGGCGAGCGGACGTTTGCGTCGGCCGAAGAGCTCGCGTTCGGTCAGCAGGAGCAGGCCGTCCTTGAGCAGGCCGGGCAGCTTGTCCGGGGCGATGAGGATGCCGCCGCCGAAGCGTCCGTGGGTGATGCGTGGCGCGAAGCCGCGGATCTTGGCGCTGGCGACCTCGGCGTTGAGCCGATCGACGGAGCCGTCGGTGTCACCGGCGAGCAGGCAGGGACGCCCGTCCTTCGCCAGCGAAGCGGCGGCCCGGAGGAGGGCGGGGCGGGTCTCGGTGCTGTCCGTGGCAGAGCCGATGAGCAAGGATTCGGCGGGCGTCGAATCGAGCGCGTGCGCCACGTAGCCGACCGGAGCATCATCGGTCTCCTCGAGCACGAGTTCGTCGATCTTGGCCGAGTGCAGTTCGGCGCAGAGGACGTCCTCGTGGCAACGGTCGACGGAGATGATGAGCGCGTCGGTCGGCAGGTGCCGGAAGAACGGCGCCTCGGGGGCCGAGCCAGAATCATCGCGCGGGGCGCAGATGACGAGGCCATCGACTTCGCCTTCGCTGCGCTGCGTCGCGGGATCGAACGGTCGGAGCGATTCGACGACGTCGCCGAAGAGATCGATGCGCACGGGCATCTGCGCGTTCAGCGGGTAGACGTCGAGGATGCCCCCGCGGAGCGCGTATTCGCCGGGCTGCTCGCAGAGGGCCTCGTGGGCATAGCCGAAATCTTCGGCGAGGCGCTTCGCGAAATCACGCAGGGCGAGCTTCTCGCCCTTGCGGACGACGATCTCGGCCTTGGCCGTGGCTTCGGGGGCGGGCGACCGGCGGGTGAGCGACCCGGGCGTGCAGGCGATGAGCAGCGGACGCTTCGCGTCATGGCCACCGTGGCGCAGAAGCGAGAGCACGCCGAGCAGGTCGCAGTCCGCTTCGAAGGCCGGGACGGCTGCGTCGGCCTCGGTCAGGGTGCGGGCGACCGGCTGGGCGGCGTTGAGCAGCGTCAGCAGCTGGGCGGTCTCTTCGGCGAAGGTTTCCGCGGCGCCGAGGTTCGAGGCCAGGAAGACGATTACGCTTCGCTCGGCGCCTTCCGAACAGGCGCAGGCCGCCCAGGCGTGCGATGGCACGCCGGTCAGGGCACGGCGTGGCTGAGCGGACATGCGGCTATCGAGGCGGGAAGGACTGTAGCGTCAAACCCAACCCCTTACTTAAGCACCACTCCGGCGATTTCGTCCCAGAGTTCGTCGATCTGCGACGGTTTCTTCACCGGTCGACCCGCTTCCGCGAACCAATAGCGGGCGTTGCCCAGGTCGCCCTCGATGAGATGGAGCAGGGCATGGAGCCAGGAGCCGACCGGAGTCTCGATGTCCTGGGCGATATTGTGCGCCGCCTCCCAGTCGCCCTTCTTGATGAACCAGAGCGACTGCGCCTCGCGCGACAAGCCGCGGGGCGGCTGCGCGTCGGTTTCCGCGGAGGACTTGAGTTGGTCCGGCGTCATGGCTCAGCGGCCAGGATTAAGTCGTGCCAGAGCGTCCGCCGACTCGGTCGGCAACTCGGCCAGGATCTTCGCACCAGCTTCCTGCCCGGCCTGCACGTCGGCCAGGCTCATCTCTTTTTCGAGGAGGCCGAGCTTGGCGATATCATCCGGGTCTTCCTCGAGTTCGATCAGGATGAGCCGCCAGGCATAGGCCTGCCTGGAGTCCTTGGGCGTCTTCTCTCCTGATACGTAACGTTCCGCGAGGACGCGGATGGCCTTCACGTCGCGACGCATCGCGGCACGGGTGTAGTATTCCAAGGCGAGTCGATAATTCTGCGGCATGCCGGGTTGGCCGGCCTCGAAGGCTTTGGCGAGTTCCCGGAGGCTATGGCGGTCGCCCGCATCCGCGCCTCGCCGGTATTGTTTGAACGCCTCTTCCAGATGCTTGTCACGAATCACCAACTGGGCTTTGAAGTCCGGTGATTTTTTATCTGGCTTGATGGCATCGGCCTTGGCTTTCGCGAGGTCACCGAGCACGCGATAGCCCATGGGCTGTCCTTTGTCGGCGGCGCGCTTGGCCCAGTCGGCGGCCTTGGTTTCGTCCTTCGCCACGCCGAGGCCACGGGCGTAGTACAGGGCGACCACGCTCATCGCGCGGGCATGACGATTCTCCGCAGCCTTGTTCATCCATTCGAAGGCGGTCAGTGGGTCGTCCTTGATCTGCAGGTCCGCCGGGGCGTAGGCCGTGTTTCTCAGCGCGTATATGTACTGGGCCTGCGAGTTTTCGGCCTTGGCGAGCGCGAGGAGTTCGGCCTCCGGGGCGTCGGCCCGGAGTTCGCTGATGTAGCGGTCATGTATTTCGGACGGCAGCTGAGTAATCGGCACCTCCCATTGGTTCGAGAGGTCGACCACGAGAACCGTGCCGAGGGCGGCGGCAATCAGGTAGGGTTTCAGCCGGATCAGTTGGCTACGCATGGTCTTATCCAAGCCGTGGCCTGCCCTGAGGCAAGGGACTAAGAGCAAGCCATTAGACAAGGGGATGGCGCGGGCTTGCCTGAGGGGGTGGCGGAAGTAACCTCCCGGAATCCCACATGCGCCTGCTTGCCCTGCTTCTCATTACTCCGCTCCTCGCCGCCGATTCGCCGGTCCTCCTCGGACATGGCGCGGCCCGTTACTCCCTTGATCTGAAATGGGCCAAGGCCGATCCGGCCATCGCACCGATCGTCAACGCGCACGCTCTGGCCGAAGACAAGGCGGGCCGCGTCTACTTGGTGACGGATCACCCAAAGAATGACTTCATTGTCTTCGAGAAGGACGGCCGCTATGTCCGTTCGATCAGCGCCGGCCTCGGCGGCGGTCATGGCCTGGAGATTTTTGAAAAAGACGGCGTGGAGTATCTCGTGCACGTCGACTCCGGCTGGCACATGGCGGCCGAGGGCTGGAACCCTTCCGCGGTCGAAGGACGCATCACGCTGCTGACCACCGACGGCAAGGTCGTGCGCAAATTCCCCACGCCGAAGGAACTCGGCCTGAGCGACGGCAAGTTCATGCCGTGCGACGTCGCCTGGACCCCGACGGGCACGCTGCTCGTCGCCGATGGCTACGGCTCGAACCTGGTCTATGAGTTCTCGCTCGAGGGTAAGTTGATCAAGAAGTGGGGCGGGCCGACGAAGGACGCCGCCAATCTCAGCAACGCCCACGGTATCTCCATCGACGTCACCGATTCGCGCGGCCCGCTGGTCTGGGTCCCGTCCCGTAGCCAGAATCAGCTCAAGGCTTTCACCTTGGACGGCAAGTATGTCGACACCCTCGACCTTCCCGGGGCTTTCGCCGGCCAGCTCTTCTTCCGAGGCGACAAGATCTATACGGCGGTATGCTGGAGCAAGGACGCCAAGGGTAAGCGCCTCGCGCAGTCAGGCTTCCTGCTCGTGCTGGACCGTGTCACCAAGAAGGTCCTCAGCGCCCCGGGCGGCAACGAGCCCAAGTATATTGACGGCAAGCTCCAGCCGCTCAGCCAGGCTCAGCCGATCTTCAAGCACGGCCACGACCTCTTCGTCGATTCCGCCGGCGACATCTACCTCGGCGAATGGAACGCCGACCGTCGTTACCCGTCGAAGCTGACGCTGGCCAAATAACTCAGCTGATCAGCAGCAGTCGCGGCGAGCCGGGATGGTTCTCCGGCGCACGATGGATGCAAGGCGGCACGAGGCTGCCGGGCCAGCGCGTAGCGATACGCCAGAGCGCGAAGGTACCGAAGGGGTAGGGCGTCGCGCCGGGCTTCGGTGCGTAGTGCGAGTCGTAGCTGTGTTCGTGCAGGAATTCGGCGAAGCCGGCGTCGTCCGCGCCGCCGTATTCTTTGAGCAACCCCGCGCGGATCTCAGGGACCGAAACCTTGAGCAAGGCGTCTTCATTACGCAGGCCTTCGCTGCACGCGCCGTGATAGGTGCAGAGCCACGTGTCGACCTCCACGGGCGCGCTGTCGACGTGGAAGGACGTGACGTCGGTCGGGACGGTGCCGGCGTCAGGTCCGCGCACGCAATCGTAGACACAGTTGAGCGACGGGGCGAGGTCGTGGTCACGCAGGAGCTGCTGGTCGGCGAGCATCGCTTCGGCGGCGAGACGTCCGGCGGGCGTCAGGTCGAGCGCGCGGATACGCTCATCCTCAAGCGGCACGATGCCTTCGCCCGGACCGAGCTTAGCGATGACCTCGGCGTAATCGCCGGGCAGCGAGCGTTCCCAGCAGAGGGCGTTGATGCCGTCGGCGAAGCGCGTGGTGCGCAACTCCTCGAAGTTTCGCACCCGGCGGACGCGCGGCTGGCCGTCCGCGCTCACTTCAGCCCGAAGCGCTTGGCGAACTCCTTGGCGAGCGCGTCGTAGGCGACGGAGCCGGGGGAGTGGATGTCGTATTGGAAGATCGTCTGACCGTGGCTCGGGCACTCCGACAGGCGGATCGTGCGCGGGATCATGGAGTCCATCACGAGGGCAGGGAAGTGGGTCTTCACTTCTTCGACGACCTGACGGGACAGCTTCGTACGCACGTCATACATCGTCATCACGATCGCGCCGACCGTGAGCTTGTCGCTCGCGCCGGCGGCCTTGAGCTGGTCGACCACGCCGAGGATCTGACCGAGGCCTTCCATCGCCAGGTATTCGGTCTGCAGGGTGACGATGAGGTGGTCGGACGCGCCGAGCGCGTTCATCGACAGCATGCCGAGCGCGGGCGGGCAATCGATGAGGATGGCCTTGTATTTGCCGGTGGCGATGACCGGCGCGAGGGCTTCGCGGAGGCGGCCCAAGTAATTCTCGGCCTGAGCGAGTTCGGATTCGACGGCGGCGAGGTCGACTTCCGAAGGGATCAGGTCGAGCTTCTCGGTCGAGGTCGCGACGATCATGTCGGCGGCCTTGGCTTCGCCGTGCAGGACTTTATACAGGGACTTGCCTTCGGTCTTCTCGATGCCGAGCGCGGAGGTCGCGTTGGCCTGGGCGTCGAGGTCGACGATGAGGGTCGGGATGCCTAGGCGCGCGAGGCCGGCGCCGAGGTTCACGGTGGTGGTCGTCTTGCCGACGCCGCCCTTCTGGTTCGCGATGGAGAAGACCTTGGCCACTTAAGCGTCCTCGATGGGGCGTTCGACTTCGGTCGGGGCTTCGTAATCGATGCCAGCGAGGCCGAAGCCGAAGTTCTTCATGAAGTCGGCCTGGTAGCCGGCGAAGTCGGCATGCGCGTCGAAGGTCTCCGTCGTGACCTGCGGCCAGGCGTCGAAGACGGCCTTCTGGACGTCCGCCGACATTTCCCAGTCGTCGATGCGGACGCGGCCGTGCTCGTCGAAGTCGAGGGCGTTGCCGTTATACATCTGCTTCTCGAAGAGACGCTGGATCTGCTCGATGCAGCCTTCGTGCGTGCCCTTGGCCTTCATGATCTTGAACAGCAGCGAGACGTAGAGGGGGACGACCGGGATGGCGGAGCTGGCCTGCGTGACGACGGCCTTGTTGACGGACACGAAGGCGCGGCCGCGGTGGAGCTTCATCAGGTCGTCGATCTTGCGGCCGGCGCGCTCGAGGTCTTCCTTCGCCTTGCCGATGGTGCCGTCCTTGTAGATCGGCCAGGTCACCTGCGGTCCGATGTAAGAGTAAGCGACCGTCTGGCAGCCTTCCTTGAGGACGCCGGCGCCGTCGAGGGCGTTCATCCAGAGTTCCCAGTCTTCGCCGCCCATGACCTTGACCGTCTGCGCGATGTCGTCGGCGGAAGCGGTCTCGAGCGTGACCTCGTTCACGACCTTCTTGTCGGTGTCGAGGTTCTTGGCGTGGAAGGGGGCGCCGGT
>Ga0315909_10005604_pt1 | contig 14338 bp, 15 predicted proteins | sample LakEriMetagenome_11_FD_203527 | JGI IMG/M metagenome (GOLD analysis project Ga0315909, IMG submission 203527) | Freshwater fungal communities from buoy surface, Lake Erie, Ohio, United States - Buoy 2 MA125 | ecosystem: Environmental > Aquatic > Freshwater > Lake | place: USA: Lake Erie, Ohio...
TGACGCGTCTGGAATTCGTAACCTCTGCTTCCCTATTCCTTTGCCCCCATTCCTCTGTCATCCATTTCCGTTTTTAAGATAAACAGTCCAAGCCCTCATCGGGCGCGGGGGCGGCGTGATTTTGCTCTTTGCGACCTTGCCGGTGCGTGGCAGTTTGGGCGCATGATTCTCGATCAAGTGCCCGCGGTGCAAAAGCTCTCCGCCGAGGAAAAATGGCAGCTCATTGATGAACTCTGGCAGCAATTGCTGCCGCCCGCGATTCCAGAACCGCAGGCGGAGATTGTCCACCTGCTGGAGAGCCGTCTGGCGGAATATCGCGAAAACCCGGCGATGGCCGCGCCGTGGGCAGAGGTGAAGGCGCGGCTGCGTGCCGCCCGCGGCGAATGAGCGAACTGCTCATTCTTTCCCGCGCCGAGGCGGACGTCCTCGAAACCCAAGCGCGACTCGAAGAAATTCTGCCCGGTTTGGGAAATCGAAGAGGGCCTGCGCGATGGATTGCGGCGCTTCAGAGATTCGGAGCATACTGGACGACATCGCCGAGCAGATCGAAGTGCGGGTCGCTGGTGTAGATTTCCGCGTCACGACGAATGGCGACGGCGGCGAGGATGAGATCGCTGAGCGGGAGGCGATGTCCAGCAGCGGCGCAACGGCGACCGAGGCGGGCGGCTTCGAGCCAGTCTTCCCATTCCATCTCCAGGCAACGGAGGCCGCGCAGGAGCGAGGCAATGTAGGCGGCCTGTGGCTCGCGTGGGATGCCTTGCAGGATTTCCGTAACGATGGGGCCGATGAGCGTGGCCCGGTCATCGTCGAGCAGGGCATCCACGTTCTGCTTTTCCGCCGACTGGGGGCGGTTGAAAAAGGAAACCCAGATGCAGGTATCAATGAGGACGAGGCGCATCGGTCTCGGCGGTCTCCTGCAAGCGCCAGTTGTCGTCCATGGCGACTTGGCCTGAGAGATCCTTCAGGAGCATGCGGCGGGCGTAGCGGCGGTATTCGTCGAGGGCGGAGCGGACGGCGGATTGCGCATCCGGCGCATGGGTGAGTGCGCGGAGATCGGCGAGTTCGGCCTCGGAAAGTTCGACGGTGGCGATCATGGGCGCAGGCTATCGCGGCTCAGCGGAAATGTCCAACGGGCTGTGAAGAGCGCCGGGAAAACGAAATGGAAAAGAGAGCAGGCTTTTTTCAAAGCACCTGCGTGTGCCGCGCCTGCCTGCGGGCGGTGCGGATGGCGGCAAGAGTCAGGACGGGAGCTTTCTGCCTGTAAGCAGCGTCTGCAAATCGCGCCCGCCGTGCGCGAGAGCAAGGATGCAGACCGAATCGCCAAGCAGCCGGAAATAAACGCTGTGCGGAAAACTCGGCAGCCGCACACGGCGCACATCCGCAAAGCGGATGGAGAACTGCAACGGGTTCTGGGCTGCACTTCGCATGGCAGCGCGAGCTTCGTCAATCAGTCGAACTGCCACAGCGGAGTTGCGCAAATGATACCAGAGCGCGGCCTCCTCGATGTCGCAGTCAACAAGCGGGTGCTTGAGAAGACGCGTCGCCGAGCCGGCGTTTCAATTGCTCAAACCATTCGTCAGTGACCGGCACTGCAAGAGCGGGGTTGGCATCAAGTTCGGCGCTGCGGCGGAGAATCTCCGCCTTCGTCGCCATGCCGACTTCATCATCTTCCCGCGGTTCGACGATTTGATTCTCGTGCTCGTAAAACCACCGCGCAAAGCTGCGGCGTGCCTCGCGCGGGAGATGCAAGACCTGATCTTCAAGCTGCTCGATGCTCATGGGGACGAAACTAGACTCCGGTGTTCAGCAGGCAAACGAAAAGGCTCTCACTTCCAGTCGTCGAGCGCGAGCGGTGAGAGGATTACCTGCCAGTCCATCCCGCGCTTGGCCGGTGAATTCCTGCTCGTATTCACCTGCAATGCCTGCTCCATTCGCAGCACCATGAGCATGACGCAAATCATCGAGGAACTGCCTCGGCTGACCTTGGCCGAGCGGCGGGCGCTTTGCACCCGCATCCAGGAACTCGAACCCGAACAGGAAACACTCGACCTCTGCGACACTCTCGCCCTCGACGCGGTGCAGATGCTCGACCGGATGGAGGAGGAAGATGCCCGGCGCGCGCAGCGGTGAGGTGTGGCTGGCGGATCTCGGGATCGCCGCCAAAGTCCGCCCCTGCCTGCTGCTCACCGACGAACCCGCGGACGATGAACTGGCGCTCTTCACCGTCGTCCACCACACCACCAGCCGGCGCGGCAACCGCTGGGAACTGGCCATCCCCAAGCCGTTCCTTCAGGAAGGCGCGTTCCATCTCCAGCAGATCAACACCATCAGCAAGGCCCGGCTCATCCGCCGCCTCGGCGTGCTCAGCGAGGCCGAATGGCAGTTGCTCCAGGACAAACTCGCCGAGCGCCTCGGCTGGTAACCTTCCCCGCTGCTAGAAACAGCAGTTGAGAGATGAGAGTGGAGTGTTGAGAGGAAGCAGCCGTGCCGCTTGCGCGGATAGAAACATTCCCCTGCTGGGTGAATTCCACGTGGCCTCAGTTCCGCACTTTTTTTTCACCGCTCAATTGTCCCCACGGCACCACGGACTTCTCGCAAAGCCTCGAATCTCAACCTTCAACTCTCAACTGCTGAATTTAGGTTCAAAGCACCTGCGTATGCCGTGCCTGCCTGCGGGCGGTGCGGATGGCGGCGGGCTTCAGGGGCGCGGGGGCGGCGGGCATTCCGCGGATTGTCAGCGCTTCACGTCCGGGGGTGCGGCGCCAGTCGGCTTCCAGCGCGGCGGCGACAATCGCGGGATCGGCGTGATTTTCCACAGTGAGGAAATCGAAGAGGCCCTGCGCGATGGTCTGGAGGGCGATCTGGTGCGTGCGGCGCAGCGTGGCGTGGAGCCAGTCGCTAAAGCGGAGGAAGGAGGCGAAGGGGGACGGGCAGTGATCAGTAATCAGTGTGTCGCCTGGAGCGGCGTCGGACTGATTACTGAATACTTTCCCCGACTGATTACTGACTCCCCCACCCCACAGCAGCGTGAGGGTCTTGGAAAAATTACCGCTATTCGCCACCAAATCCCAGTAGCGGGCGAAGCGCCTCATGCGCTGCATGTCGGGGAAACTGATGTCGCGCGTGGCGAGGATTTCGTAGGGCGGATGGGGCGCGTAGCGCATGGCGAATTCCGCGTCGTGCCGGATGATGGGCGTGCCGCGCAGGCGCTTGAGGATGCCGACCTGGATTTCCTGCGGGCCGAGCGCGACGAGCCGGTCGAAGCCGCGGCCAAAGCTTTCCATTCCCTCGCCGGGCAGGCCGACGATGAGGTCCGCATGGACATGCACGCCGGTCTCCTCGCGGAGGAAGCGGAGGTTGTCGGCGAGGCGTTCGAGGTTCTGGCGGCGGCTGATGTTCTTCGACGTGGCGTCGTCGAACGTCTGGATGCCGACCTCGAACTGCACCGCGCCCGGCGGGAATTTGCGGATGAGCGCGCGGAGCTGTTCGGGCAGCCGGTCGGGGATCATCTCGAAATGCAGGAAGAGCCCGTCGCGCCAGCGGTCGAGGAAGAACTGGAGGATGCCCATGCTCGTGGGGAGATGGAGATTGAAGGTGCGGTCCACGAACTTAAACTGCGTCGCGCCGCGGTCGAGGAGCCGCTGCATGGCGGAAAGGAACGCATCGAGCGGAAACGCGCGCACGGGGAGGTCGAGCGATGAGAGGCAGAATTCGCAAGTGAACGGACAGCCGCGCGACGCCTCCACATACACGACGCGGTGGGCGAGGTCTTCGTCGGTGTAGAAGTCGTAGGGCGAGGCGAGCGAGGTGAGCGTAGGGAGTTCGGCGGGGATGATTTTGGAAGACAGCCGTCCCGGCTGTCCGGGCAAACAGCCGTCCCCGGCTGTTTCGACAGGCCAGAGGCCTGTCTGCCATGACAGGCGGGGACGCCTGTCTTCCAAAAGCTGGCGGCACACTTCCGCAAACTTCACGTCCGCCTCGCCGGTGATCACATGATCCGCCAGCGCGACGATTTCCTGCCCGTCCGTCTCATACGAAACCTCCGGGCCGCCGAGGATGATGATCAGCTCCGGGCGGATGCGCTTGAGCAATGCAACGACCTCGGTGGTCTGCTCGACATTCCAAATGTAAACGCCGAAGCCGACGATGCGCGGCTCGTGCAGGAGGACCGCCTCGGTGATTTCGAGCGGCGTCTGGTTGATGTGGAATTCCGCCATGCACGCCTGTTCGCGCAGCCCGCCGAGATTCGCCATGAGGTAGCGCAGTCCGAATGAGGCGTGGATGTATTTTGCGTTAAGTGTGGCGAGGACGATGTCCGGCATCAGCGCGCACTGTGGCCGATTGCGCCGCGCTCGGCAAACGGCACTTCGAGATTCGGACGAACGCGCGAGGGCCGGAGCGCCCGCCGTTCCGCGAGACGCCTCACTTCCCCGGCATCACCGGCTGCGTTGACGAGGCTCGCGGCGTCCATTTTTTCCGAACGCACCATCACCCACCCGCGTCCGGAGCGGCTCTGCTGCTCGGGCGCGGGGCTGGAGTGGTAGTTGTGCGAATCATCCGTCGCCATGCCGACAATCCGCGCGGAACCTGCGGTATCTCGAACTGCGCGATGAATCGGAGCGTGTAAAATGGGAATGCGCTTGACCGTTTTCCATGCGACTTCAACGCTCCCACACGGATGAAGTTCACGCACAAGCTCAGCAAGATTTTCGGCCCGGATGGATGGCACAGCCTCGTGGCTGGACTGCGGCGCATGGCGTATCCGCTCGGCTGGCGGCAATTCATGGAGCCGATCGATCGCGAGGGTCTGGAAAAGCTGCGCGCGAAACTTTACACACCCGGCGAGCGCTTGCTGCCCGCGAAATACCTGAACGTGGAGGAGTGGATGAAGACGAGCACGAAGCGCATCCGCGACCTGCGCGTGCGCAAGGCCCCGCCGCGCCTGCGCATCCTCGATCTCGGCTGCGGCACGGGCTACGTGCTCCACATCGCAAAATGCCTCGGGCACGACGTGCTCGGGCTCGATGTCGCGGGCGAGCCGGTCTTCGACGGTACCATCGCGCTGCTGAAAATCCCGCGCATCAACGCCGCGATCTACGCATTTCAGCCGTTGCCGGATCTCGGCGCGCCTTTCGATCTCATCACGGCGCACATGACGTGCTTCAACCGCCGCGCCGACGGCTCGCACTGGGGCGTGGAGGAATGGGAATACTTCGTAAAGGACGCCGAATCGCGCCTCACGCCGACGGGCCGGATGCAGTTCGATCTGAACGTGCTGCCCGACGGACGCCACATGACGGACGAGCTGCGCGCATTCTTCATCGCCCACGGCGCACGCATCGAGCGGCGCCGCGTCTTCCTCCCGCCGCGCTCGCAAAAGTAGGCGTCAGCGATAGACGCGGATCGAGCTTCGCCGGAATCGCGCCAACATTTTCGCTGCCGACGCGAGAGGAATTTAATCCCAATCTTATTCTTAATCACCAGAGGCTCTTGCAAAACCCTCCGAAATCTCTACCCGCAGAACACGTCATCAGAGAGCGCTGCGATTTTTTGAATCCCTGCGGAGGGGTTTTGCAAGAGCCTCACCATCCTGAACATGGCGCCCCGGAAGACGGAGTAAGATTAGGATTACGAAAAAAGACGGGGCTCTGCTGTCCTACTTCCCGGCGGGGCCGTAGCCCTTCGCGGGCGTGCCGTCGTCGTTCAGCTTTCCGGCGCTCCAGAGCACGCCGCGCGTGACGAGATCGAGGTAGCGCGCGTCCTCCACGGTCGCGTTGTTGTGGCCGATCGTCGTCGAGAAAACGCGTGTCTTCTTCGGGCCGTACTCATTCGTCCACGCGACGACCGTCTCCGTCTCCTTCGTCGCGCCATCCTTGCCCTTCGTGATCTGCTTGCCCTTCGCGAGCTCCTTGCCGGTGAGGATCTGGATGTTGTTGTAGAGTTCCTCCTTGATCGTCGTCCAGTCCGCGAGGCCCTTCGTGATCGGCGAATCCTTCGCGGTGAATGTGATCGCGATCGGCTCCTGCGGACCGTGGCCGGTGGATTGCAGGCCGAGGTATTCGTACCAGCGCGCGTTGTCCGCGCCGGGCGACACGGGCTTCTGAAATTCACCGAAGCGGTAGGAATGCATCGCACAGTGGAGGTTCACTCCGGGGATGCCGTCGGCATGCGGTTTGATCACGCCTGCGATCACCGCCGGGTCCGTGATGCCCGCCGAGCATTCGTCGTGGATCACCACGTCGAATCCCTTCGCGTAATCGGGATTCCCGTAGATCGGGAGCGCGGGCTTCACGCTCTTGTCGTCCGTGTGAATCTGCTCCACGAGCACGTTCGCGCGCGCCTCGATTCCCTTTTTCAAAATGTCCTTCTGCGCCGGATAGTCGTGGCAGCAGCCGCCCGTGATGAGCAGCACGCGCAGCGGCTTCGGCGCATCGGCGGCGAATGAATGAAGACCGAGTGCGGACGAAATGACGAGGGCGAGGAAGGAGGAGCGCTTCATGGAATGTGGTGTGCGAGGGGTGATTCGGGCGCCCCGTTTGTCTTAGGCCGGTTGGCGCGGCAAGCGTTTCCTCGTGCGCACCGCCGTAGCTGCGTTTGTAAAAGCGCGGCTACGGATGACGCTCCGCCCCTTCGTCATTCCTCATTCGTCATTTCCCCGCGCCCGGCCCCTCGCCCACATACCACCCGTAAGTCTGCCGGATTCCCTCGCGCAGCGCGATGCGCGGCTTCCATCCGAGCGAGAGCAGGCGCGTGCTGTCCATGAGCTTGCGCGGCGTGCCGTCGGGCTTCGTCGCGTCGAATTTAAGCGCGCCCGAAAATCCGATCACCTCGCAGATCGTCTCAGCGAGTTCACGGATCGTCACGTCATCTCCGAAGCCCACATTGATCAGCGCGGGATCGTCGTGCGTCTCGATGAGGAAACGGCACGCGGCTGCGAGATCATCCACATGCAGAAACTCCCGGCGCGGCGTGCCCGTGCCCCACACGATCACTTCCTTCGCGCCCGCGAGCTTCGCCTCATGCACCTTCCGCATGAGCGCGGGGAGCACGTGCGAATTGTTCAGATCAAAATTGTCGCCCGGGCCGTAAAGGTTCGTCGGCATCGCGCTGATGAACCTTTTTCCGAACTCCCGCGCATACGCCTGGCACAGCTTGATGCCCGCGATCTTCGCGATCGCATACGCCTCGTTCGTCTGCTCCAACGGCCCGGTGAGAAGCTCGCTCTCGGCGATCGGCTGCTTCGCGAATTTCGGATAGATGCACGAGCTGCCGAGGAAGAGCAGCTTCTCCACGCCAAAGTCCGCCGCAGCCTCGATGACGTTGTTCTGGATCTGCAAATTCCACAGCAGGAACTCCACGGGGAAATCGTTGTTCGCCTTGATGCCCCCGACCTTCGCCGCCGCGACCGCCACGACCCGTGGCCGCTCCGCCTCAAAGAACGCACGCGTCGCCTCGCGATCACGCAAGTTCAGCTCACGCGAACGCCGCGTGATCAGCTCCGTGTAGCCCGCGCGCTGGAGTTCGCGGAGGATTGCGCCACCGGCGAGCCCGCCATGGCCTGCGACAAAAATACGGTCGTTTTTCTGCATCGTGCGCGATGCCATAGACGCGGCGGCGGGAAAAGAAAAGCTCGGCGCGCTCCGCGGTGAAATCACAGACTCCGGGAAATGCGCGCCCTCCTTCTCATCCTCGACAGCGTCGGCTGCGGCGGTGCGCCAGATGCGGCGGCGTATGGCGATGAAGGCTCGGATACGCTCGGGCACATCTACGCAAACACGCCGGGATTTGCGTTACCGAATCTCGAACGGCTCGGGCTCGGCGCGGTGATGAACGCCCAACGCCCAACGCCCAACGCCCAACGCCCAATGGCTTCGTTTGGCCGGATGCGGGAGCGGAGCGCGGGCAAGGACACGACGACCGGGCATTGGGAAATCGCGGGCGCGGCGCTGGAGCATCCGTTCACGGTGTTCGAGAAATTTCCCGGCTCGCTCGTCCACGCAATCGAGCGCGAGGCGGGCGTGGAGTTCATCGGCAACTTTCCGCGCAGCGGCACCGTGGTGCTCGACGAACTCGGCCCAGAGCATCTGCGCACCGGCAAGCCCATCCTCTACACAAGCGCCGACAGCGTGATGCAGATCGCCGCGCACGAATCCCTTATCCCGCTCGCGCGCCTCTACGAAATTTGCAAAATCGCGCGCCGCCTCTGCGACGCCGCGCGCATCGGGCGCGTCATCGCGCGCCCGTTCACCGGCGGGCCCGGTGCATTTGCACGCACCACCGGACGCCACGACTACGCCATGCTTCCGCCGCGCACCGCGCTGAACGCGCTCGCCGATTCCGGCAGGACCGTGCATGGCGTCGGAAAAATCAGCGACATCTTCGCCGGCAGCGGCATCACCGCGAGCACGCCCACCACATCGAACGCCGAGGGCATGGCCGCCATCGCGCGCGAGTGGCCCGCGCTCGACGGACTGCTCTTCGCAAACCTCGTGGATTTCGACATGCTCTTCGGCCACCGCCGCAACGTCGCGGGCTACGCAAACGCGCTGCGCGAATTCGACGCATGGCTCCCCACATTCCTCGCAGACGTAAAGCCCGAAGACCTCGTGATCATCACCGCCGACCACGGCAACGATCCCACATGGCGAGGCACCGACCACACACGCGAAGAAGTCCCGCTCCTCGTCCTGCACGGCGGAAAAGCAAACGCCCTCGGCACGCGCGAAACCTTCGCCGACGTTGCAGCGACGCTTGCAGAATTTTTTGCGCTCCCCGCCTGGCCCGGTGCGGAGAGTTTCCTCCACGGCTAGCCACGTCGCGTGGATCAGTGCGACCGAAGCTCCGCCAAATCTGAATTCGAAATCCTCTCAAATCCCGCGAAAGCGGTGATTGGCCCGGAGGGCCGGCGGATATTAGCCGGTGGCGCGAGCCACCGGATCACGTCCGACACGAATCCCGCCCCGGAGGGGGCGGCGGAAACCGTCCGTTCTCCAACGCCCCCTCCGGGGCACATTCCCTTTTGGGGACGATCCGGTGGCTCGCGCCACCGGCTAGTTTCCTTTCACCCTCCGGGTGAGGAAAGCAGTTCGCCGACTATCGGCCCGCCACTCACGCGAGGCTCAAAAGTCTGTCTTCTACCGCATCCGCGATTCGCGCTTCCTTCGTCATCCGTCATCCGTCATTTGTCATTCCGCGATGCACATCCCCACTTTCATCGAACGCAAGCGCGACGGCCACGAATTGAGCGCGGAGGAAATCGCCGGGTTCATCCGCGGCTACACAGACGGCGAGGTGCCGGACTATCAGGCCGCGGCCTGGGCCATGGCCGTCTATTTCAAGGGCATGACCGCAACGGAAACTGGCGCACTGACGCGGGCGATGATGCACAGCGGAAGCGTGATGACACATCCCGCCGGTTCGCCGCCGAAGGTGGACAAGCACAGCACCGGGGGCATCGGCGACAAGGTCTCGCTCATCCTCGCGCCGCTGCTCGCGTGCGACGATCTTTGGGTGCCGATGATCAGCGGGCGCGGTCTCGGCATCACGGGCGGCACGCTCGACAAGCTGGAGAGCATCCCCGGCTTCCGCGTTTCGCTCAGCGAAAATGAAACCGCCGCGCAGCTCGCGCGCATCGGCGTGGCGATGATCGGGCAGACGGCAAATCTCTGCCCGGCGGACAAGAAGCTCTACGCGCTGCGCGACGTGACGGCGACCGTGCCAAGCATCCCGCTCATCGTCGCGAGCATCATGTCGAAGAAGCTCGCCGAGTCGCTCGACCGGCTCGTGCTCGACGTGAAATTCGGCAGCGGCGCATTCATGCAAAACCGCGCCGACGCCGAGACGCTCGCCGCCGCACTCTGCGCGACGGGGCGCGAGTGCGGCGTGAGAACGGAAGCCGTGCTCACGCCGATGAGCGAGCCGCTCGGCCACACCGCGGGCAACGCGCTCGAAGTGTGGGAATCCGTCGAGACGCTGCAAGGCCGCGGCCCCGCCGACCTCGTGAAGCTCACGCTCGATCTCGCAGAGCGCATCGCCAACGTCCCGCGCACGCAGCTCGCGCACTGGCTCGACGACGGCACCGCGTGGCGCAAGTGGGTGCAGCTCGTCGAAGCGCAGGGCGGGCGCGCCGCGGACACGGAGCGCATCGTCGAAATCCACGCCACGCCGCTGCGCCACGTCGTCCCTGCATCGCGTGATGGGAAGCTCACACGCATGGACGCGGGACTGATCGGACGCGCGTGCATCGCGCTCGGTGCCGGACGCGCGAAGGCGAGCGACGCGATTGATTTCGCCGTCGGCGTTTCCGGCATCTCAAAGATCGGCACTGCGGTGCAGACAGGCGAACCGCTGCTCACCGTTCACGCGCGAAGCGATGAAACGCTGAAGGCCGCGCTCGCGCTCATCGGACAGGCCATCGAGATCGCATGATGCGGTCTCTAAAAATTCACAGGCTACGGCAGGCGGGACGCCCGCGCTACCCGGTGCCCGCCCTCCTCATCTCACCTCCACTGTCGAATCACGAACGCATGAAACAATCCTGCCGAAACCCAATCCGCGCACTTCTGCTCGGCCTCCTCACGTTCTGCACGACGACCTTTGCCGAGGAAAAACCGTCGCCCGTCCGCCAGCTCATCCCGTGGCTGCTCGACGAGGATGCTGCGCTGAAGGGCATCCCTTTCTCCGACGTGATCAGCGCCACGAGCGGCAAGCGCGTGCTCCCCGTGGATCGCGCGGATGCGGACACAACGCGCACTTTGAAACGCATCGGCACCGTGCTCGACGATGTGCTCGTGCAGATGAACTCCGCGGACAGTCCCGCGAAACGGCAGAAGCGCGTGAATGAGATGAGCAAGTTTTTCGAGGACGCGATCGCGGCGAAGCTGAACAAGATCGAGGGCTTCGAGTGCGGAGTGCCGAAGACGGCGGCGGGGCATGTGCAGCGCAGCGGCTATCCCGATATCCGGCTCGTGGACAAGGCGACGGGGCGCATCTTCTACCTCGACCCGAAGCTCTATGCAAACGGCAGCAAGCGCAGTTCGCTGCGGACGTTTTATTTCACGCCGAAGCGCGAGACGAACAAGGTGAATGACGATGCACACCATCTCGTGATCGGCGTCGAGCACGAGAAGACGGGCGCGGAGGTGAAGTTCACGCGCTGGGAGCTGATCGACCTCAGCAAGTTCCGCGTGCGGCTGAAGGCGGAGTTCGAGGGGAGCAATGCGGACATGTACCGCGAGGATGCGGTGGTCGCGGGGAGCGGGAAGTGAAGTTCTCAGTGGTCAGTTTTCAGTGCTCAGTCACGCGGCGGAGGAGCCTGTTCTTACTGAGCACTGCGAACTGAGCACTGAGCACTTTCCGAGGAACAGCCCGCCTCCTTCCGTCGGCGGCTATGAGACGCCTGCGAAATCCGGATCGTTGATCCCCTTCAGCCCGCCCGTGCTGTCGGCGAAGCGTTCGGCGGGTGCGCCGATGCGCGTGAGCATCGAGTGCCAGAGGTTTGCGAGCGGCGTGCCGGGCTCGTACATGACGTGGCGGCCCGTGGCGATGGTTCCGCCGCCGCGTCCGGCGAGGATGATGGGGAGATTTTTCGGGCTGTGCGCGTTGCCGTCGCGCATTCCCGCACCGAGGACAATCATGCACTGGTCGAGCAGCGTGCCGCTGCCCTCGCGGATGCTGCGCAGTTTTCCGATGAGGTAGGCGTATTGCTCGATGTGCCACTGGGTGATCCGCTGGTAGTTTTCGAGTTTCGCGGCGTTGTTTTCATGATGCGACGTCTCGTGGTGCGAGCCGACTCCGCCGCCGAGGAATGCAAAGCTGCGCGCACTGACGGCGTTGCCAAACATGAACGTGGAGATGCGCGTGGTGTCGGTCCAGAAGGCGAGCGCCATGAGATCCAGCATGAGCCGCGTGTGCTCGGTGTGGTTGCCCGCGCGCTCGCTGAGATTCGCGGGATCGGAATAGGCATCAATGCGCCGTCCGAGTTCATCCACTGCTGCGCGCGCGGCAGGATCGGACATCGCGGTCTCGTTCTGGCGCTTCGCGTCCCATTCGATCCGGCGCTCCACGGCGCGGATGCTTTCGAGATATTCGTCGAGCTTCGCGCGGTCGCCGGAACCGAGCTTTTGGTGGAGGCGCTTCGCATCGCCGGCGACGAGATCGAGCACGCTTCGGTCGCGGGTCGCGGCGATGTCTGCGGCCTCGCGAGTGGTCGCGGGCTTCGGGCGGAACAGACGATCAAAGGCGAGCTTCGGGTTGATTTCCTTCGCAAGCGGCAGCGTCGGCTGGCTCCACGCGATGTGCGCGCCGTAGAGCTGCGTGTAGCCGACGTTGGTGTCCACGCCGGTCGCGGGCGGCTCGATGCCGAGCTCGAGCGAGGGCAGCGGAGTGAGGTTGCCGATCTTTTTTGCGGCAACCTGATCCATCGAGACGCCGTTGCAATTCAGCGCCTCGCCGGTTGTGTGTGTGATGGTCGTGCTCGTGAGGTAGCCGCTCGTCTTCACGTAATGGCCGTCTCCGGTGTTGCTCGCGTGGTTCATCAGTTCGCTGAGCACGAGGATGTCGTCCTTCACTTCCGCGAGCGGCGAGAGCGTCTGCGGGAGCTCGAAATTGCGGCCCGTCGCGCGTGGCGTCCACAGGTCGGCATGGACGCCGTTCGGGATGTAGAGATGCGCCATCCGCACGGGAAAACGCGCGCCGTTCGAAGCGGGCAGCATGGCTTCGAGCACGGGCAGCGCGAGCGTCGCGCCGATTCCCTTCAACATGGTGCGTCGTGTGATGTTCATGATCATGGGGTGGATGCGGTGGCCTGTATTTCCGCGGGCTTGCGGAGTTGAAAGGCGGGGCTCTTCGCGATTTCGAGCACGAGGCGCTGCGCGCGGTAGCCGTCGTTCGCGACAGCGCGGGCGATTTGCCGGACGGCGAGCCAGTCCGTCTGCTCGACGCCGCGTCCAAGCGCGTAGCTGAACATGCGCTCGGTGAGATTGCGCATGAACTCATCGCGACGCTCGCTCAGCAGGCGCTTGAGCTCGACGGGGCCGGTGAATTTCGTGCCATCGGGAAGTTCGCCCGAAGCGTCCACCGGGTTGTTGCCGGCCGTCGTCCGCCATGATCCGACGGGGCTGAAATTTTCGAGGCCAAAGCCGAGCTGATCCATCGTCTTATGGCACGATGCGCATTCCGGCTTGCTTCGATGCAGCTCGAGCTGCTGGCGGAATGTGAGGCCGTTACGGCCCTTGTCGGAAGTCGGCAGGCTCTTGATCATCTGCGGCGGGGGCGGCGGGGGCGTGCCGAGGATTTCCTCCATGATCCATTTTCCGCGGAGCACGGGGCTGCTGCGACGCGGGTAACTCGTGAGCGTGAGCACGCCGGCCATCGTGACCACGCCGCCACGGGTGCGATCCGTGAGCGTCACGCGCTCGAAGCCGTCGCCGCCGGGTTCGCAGAGGCCGTAAAATTTCGCGAGTTCCGCGTTCACGAACGCGTAGTCCGCATCGAGGCATTCCGTGAGCGGGCGATCCCCACGAAGCAGCGCGTCGAAAAACACGATCGGCTCGCGGGCCATCGCATCGCGAAGTGCAGGCGTGAACTCCGCCTGGCCGTCACTCGCTGGCCGCACGCTTGTCCTCAGTTCGCGCGTGCGCAGCCACTGGCTTGCGAAATTTTCCGCAAACACGCGCGCCTTCGCGTCTGCGAGCATCCGCCGCACCTGCGCTTCGAACGTCGCGGGCTCCGACAGCTTCCCTTCGCGGGCGAGCGCGAAGAGCGGTTCGTCCGGCATCGATGACCACACGAAATAGCTCAGGCGCGAGGCGAGTTCCCAGTCGCTCACGCGCTGCGGCACAAGGCCCGGGCGATCCTGCTCGACACGGAAAAGGAACGACGGCGAGACGAGCACGGCGCGCACGGATTGCCGCATCGCGTCGTCCCATTTTCCGGCCTGCTGCATGGTCTCGTCGAAGAGCCCGAGCAGCGCCGCAATCTCGTCGCCCGCGACGGGCCTGCGGAACGCGCGCTCGGCGAGCCACGTGAGATTTTCGCGCGCCGCGGTGCGAGCGTCCTTCGTCTCGGACGGGCGGATGCGGAAGATGAGGTCAGGCTTGGCCGCGCTGACGAGGTCGGACGCCGCCGCGAGATATTTCTCCATCAGGATGGGCGGGATGAAGAGCGTGGAGGCGTTGTTGTCGAAGCCGCCGCCGCCACCGCCGTCCGGAGGGAAGCGGTCCGCGGGCTGCGAATCCACGCCGAGCAGGTCACGGACGGTGTTGTTATATTCGAGACGGCTGAGGCGCTGGAGCGGCTTGCGCCCGATGTCGCTGGGGACTTTCGCGGCGTCCGGATT
>Ga0315909_10005605_pt1 | contig 14336 bp, 5 predicted proteins | sample LakEriMetagenome_11_FD_203527 | JGI IMG/M metagenome (GOLD analysis project Ga0315909, IMG submission 203527) | Freshwater fungal communities from buoy surface, Lake Erie, Ohio, United States - Buoy 2 MA125 | ecosystem: Environmental > Aquatic > Freshwater > Lake | place: USA: Lake Erie, Ohio...
CACCAACTCGTAGGCCGCTCCTTTGAGGTATTCGGTCTCCGGGATGCTCGGCAGGATCGGATGATCCGGAGCTTGAGAATAGGTCGCAACCCGACGCAGCAGCTTACGCTGATCGTAGGCCGCGCTCAGAGCCACATCCTCGAAGAGTCGGCCATCGACGTGGTGCGAACAGCAGAAGGTGGCCAGAGTGCCTCCGGGCTTGAGCAGTTTCAGCGCACGGACATGGATCTCCTTGTAGCCACGCAAGGCATCGGGCACCGAGGCTCGATTCCGGGTGAAGCTCGGGGGATCAAGAATGATCAGGTCGAACATCGGCACCAAGCGTTCGTTGGGACCGGTGGTCGTCTTGGCCTTAAGCCAGTCGAAGACATTGCACACTTCAAACTGGGTGTTGCCCGAGAGTCGGTTCCGCTCGGCATTGATTCGGGCGGCTTGAACGGCGTCCTCGCTCTGATCCAGCGCAATGACTTGGCGAGCGCCGCCACGGGCACAGTGCAAGGCAAACCCACCCAGGAAGGTGAAGCAATCCAGGACCACGGCGTCCTTGGCGATGGCTCCGACGCGGGCATGGTTGACCTGCTGGTCCAAATACATGCCAGTCTTGTGTCCCGCGCGCAGGTCCACGTTGAACTTCAGACCATTGATGGTCACCTCCACCGTCTCCACCGGTTCTCCGGCGAGGAGGCCCGACAAGGGTGGCAATCCCTCGTACTGCCGGGAGGCGATCTCATTGCGCTCATAGACCGCGCGGGGCTGAAACACCTTCTGGATGGCCTTCACGATGTCGGCCTTGTGCTTTTCCATGCCCAGCGAGCTGATCTGGAGAACAATGACGTCGCCGTACTTGTCGATGATCAGTCCGGACAGCAGATCCGCTTCGGCGCTCACCACGCGAAACGAGGTGGCATCGGGCATGTGACGTTTGCGGACCGTCAATGCGGCCCGGATGCGCTCCACGAAGAACTCGCAGTTCACCTCGACCCGCTCGTTCGAGAGCATCCGAACCTGGATCTTGGACCGCGAGTTGTAGAAACCGACGCCCAAGAAGCGGTGGCGGTGGTCCTTCAATTGCACCAAATCACCGTCGGCAGGCGGTTCAGAACTCCGTTGGATGGAGCTGGAGTAAACCCAAGGGTGTCCAGCAATCAGTCGATCGGCTTCACCGGGTTTTACCACCAAGGTGATCAGAGATGTTTCCATTTTTGTATACAAACGCGCAGTAGCACGTCACCGAGATGAAGCAGGAAATTTATGATTCTGAAAAGATGTTTTGTAACGACCCCGTTACATGAATTTTTGCGGCTTTTGGCTTTCGTGAGGATTGCCTTCCCCGTCTAGGCTCCATCCATGCGAAGGCTCATCGGCTCCCTGTTTCTTGGCCTTGCTGGAATCCTCCTGGCCCAACATGGCTCCCCCACGCCCGCTTGGTCCGAGGCGACCGAGGGCACCCGGCGTTTTCAGCTGAGCTCGGGACTCCGGTTGGACGTCTGGGCCGCGGAACCCCAACTGAGCAATAGTGTTGCCTTCGCATTGGATGGCAAGGGACAGGTCTATTTGGCGGAGTCGGACCGCTGGGCTATTAGCGTCTTCGACATCACCCAAAAAACAAACTGGCTGTTGGCCGACATGGCGTTTCGGAGTGTCGCCGACCGGGGCACCTTCCTGACCAACACCTTTGCCACCAACCTGAGCGTTTTGACGCGGGAGAGTGAGGTCGTACGTCGATTGGCCGACCGGGACGGAGATGGACGGGCCGATCACTCCGAGATCGTCGCGCAGGGGTTTCAGAATGCAGTGGATGGGACGGCCGCGGGCGTGCTGGCTTCCCGCGACGGTCTCTACTTCGCCAATATTCCAAGCCTCTGGCGATTGCCCTACCCCAGCGCCTCCCGGGCTACCCCTCCGATCAATGCCCAACGGATGAATCCCTTGGCCTCCGGTTTCGGAGTCCACATCGGCGTCTCCGGCCATGACCTGCACGGACTGATCCAAGGTCCCGACGGGCGCATCTACATGAGCTTTGGAGACCGGGGAGCGAGCCTGACCAACCGCGAAGGACGACGCATCCACCTTCCGGACTGTGGCGGGGTGCTTCGCTGCGAACCTGACGGGCGTTCACTGGAGGTATTCTGCCAAGGCCTGCGCAATCCCCAGGAATTGGCCTTCGACGACGAGGGCAACCTCTGGACGGTCGACAACGATACCGCCGGGGCGGACCCCTGCCGCGTGCTGCACCTAGTCGAGGGCGGCGATTACGGGTGGCGGACCAGCTACCAGCACATGGAAGGCTTCGGCCAATGGGTGAAGGAAGCACTCTGGAAGGGCGGCCGCGATGGGACATTGCCCTTGGCCGGCACCGTCAGTCAGGGCCCCAGCGGACTGGCGTTCTACCCCGGAACCGGTTTTGGAGAGCGTCTGGCCGGAACCTTCCTGCACGCGGATTTCCCGGGCGGCGTTTGGGCGTACACGGTGAAGCCCTCAGGCGTGAGCTTCACCGTGGATCGGAAGGAGAAGTTCCTCTGGAACTGCTGGCCGACCGACGTGGATTTCGGTCCCGATGGGGCCGCCTATGTCTTGGACTGGGTCAGCGGCTGGGGGCAAACCCCGCGGGGTCGGATCTACCGGATCACCCCGACCCAAGCCCCCACGGAAGCTGAGGCCGCCCTCGTGGCTCAAGTCCGTCGACTCCTCTCTGAGGGCTTTGCCGAGCGACCCGATGGAGAGGTGGTTGCATTGCTGGCGCACGCGGACCGCCGAATTCGGCTGGAGTCCCAGTGGGAACTGGCCCGCCGAGGCCCGGCCGTCCTTGGTCCGCTGGTCAAAACCGCGCAGGAAGGAACCGCGTTGTCACGCCGACACGCCGTCTGGGCCTTGGGGCAACTGGCCCGTCGGGATGCCGGCTCGGCCACAACCCGTGCAGTACAATCCCTGGTCCCGTTGATCAGCGGGCCGGATGCAGTACTGGCCCGGTGTGCTGCCCAGACGCTGGCGGAGAATGGCTTGGTGGCCGCGCACCCGGCCCTGGTCGCCTTGCTGGATTCGCCCGAGATCGGCCGCCGCGCATTGGCCATCGATGGATTGCGCGTCCTGCGCTCCCACCGCAGCCGGGACCGATTCGAGGCCGAATCCTCAGGCCCCACCCGTCCGGACCGGGGCAATTCTCAACGCCTGCCCTTCTCACTGCAATTTCCGTGGAAGGCGTTCCGCCAGGCCGTGCTGATCGATGGCGGATCCGACCTCTTCCTCAAGTCCATGGCCGAACGGTGCCTCCGCAACGAGCGCTATGACCGCGGCGAGTCCCGAAGCGCCCTGTCCGAGGCAGCCTCCGATCCCGACCCGCGCATTCGGGAACTGGCCGTTGGTGCCATCCGCTGGATCCGCAAAGAGGAGCCGGCCTTCTCGGGAGAGCCCGCGGAGAACCTTTTGCAATTTCTTGCCGACAGTCATCCGGCCGTGGTCACGGCGGCCGCCCGGACCCTCTATGATGTCCCGTGCGTCGAAGGCCTGCCGGCACTAGCCCAGTTCATCACGCGAGTGGATTGCCCCACGAACTTGCTGACGCGAGTCATCCAAAGCTGCCTCCGTCTGGGCGCACCGCAGCACGCCCAGCAATTGGCCCAACTGGCCAAGCGCCGGGATGCGCCCAGTTTTGCCCGGATCGCAGCGCTGGAGGCGCTGGCCGACTGGGGGCATCCGCCACAGTTGGACCCGGTGGTGGGCTTATGGCGACCGGCCTTCGGTGGGGCCGCTCCGTTCGAATTGAAGCTTTCCATCGAGGCAGCTCCAACCCTCAGCACGGGCTCGCTCCAGAGCCGGGGGGAGGAGCCCCTCTCGCCAATCCAACCCAGTCCAAAAAAGGCTCCGCCTGCTCCGTCGAATCCGCTGCTAGCCGCCGCCCTCGAAGCCACCAGCGGCCGGGGTACAACTCCGATGCCTCTGCCTCAACTGCCACCGGATCTGGGACGATCGATCGACTTCGCCGAAGCCCAGACCTTCAAACGCAACACCGAAGCGGCCAAACGGGCCTTCCTCCGAGTGGCCGGAGAAATCATGAACCCGGAGACTCCCGACGAATACGGGCTGCGTCTGGGAGGTGGTCCTTCGTCGATGGAGGTGCAACTGGCCGTGGTGACCACCGCCGTAAAACTCCGGACGCGGGAAGCCAGCACGCCACTCTTCGAACTGTTCCTCCAAACCTCGACGCCTCTGAAAATCCGCCGCGCCATCGTGGAGGCCCTGGCCGAACTGCGGGCTGGTCAGGCCGACGAAGCCCTGCGCGTCGCCCTTCGAGATCCCGGGCTGCAATCCGCCGCCCTGCCCTACCTGGACCGACTCGCCGCCGGATCCGAATCAGCAACCCTGCTCTCGAACCTCGTGCAACAGGCCACCTCGGGGGATTCCCTGAAGACCGCGCAAATCGCCCTGACGGTCCTGGGCACGCTGGGGCACGAGTCCGCGCTGCCCGTCCTCGGGCAGGCCCTCGAGCGCTGGCAGAGCGGAAAACTCCCCCCAGAACTGGAACTCGACCTCCGGGACGCGGTGGCCCGGACCTCCCTATCCAATGCCCTCGCGCCCAGAACCGCTGAACCCGGATCGGCAGCCCCCCTCAACGCCTTCCGGGCCAGCTTGGTGGGGGGAGATGCTTCGCGAGGCAGGCAGGTGTTCCGGGAACACCCCACTGTGCAGTGTCTCCGCTGTCATCAGATCGCTGGCGATGGTGGCTCCGTGGGCCCCAAACTCGACGGCATCGGAGGCCGGCAAAGCCGCGAGTACTTGTTGGAAAGCATCGTCTGGCCCAATCAGAAAATCGCGCCGCAGTTCGAGACCGTCGCATTGACCCTTCACGACGGAACTCGGGTCAGCGGCACCGTCAAAGGCGAATCGGAGGGTGGGCTCTCCATCGAAACCCCAACCGAAGAGGGGACGTTGACCGTCCGAAAAATCCCGCTGGGAGATATCGCCCGACGCGAACGCGGACCCAGTGCGATGCCTGAAGGACTGGCGACTGCACTCACCCCCCGCGAATTGCGCGACCTGATCGAATACCTCGCCACCCTCCGGTAGCCTCGGAAACCAACGCTTCAATCCCAACGCCCGTAGTAGGCGCTCGATCACTTGCCCTCGTATTTGCGAAGGGCCGCCTCCAACTGGGACTTCATGGCCTCAGGAGCCAGCTCAATGGCCTTCTTCTGCTGGAGGACCGCCTCGGACTTCTTGCCATTGTCGAACAAGGCACGGGCATAGGTGTCGAGAAAGGCGGCTTCCTTGCCACCCGAGGCCTCCACCGCGGCTTCGGCCACTTGAAGGGCGAAAGCCGTGTCCCGGGTCTTGATGACCGGAGCGGTCAGGACATTCCAGGCGATGGCATTGAGGATCTGGGGATCCTTTTCGGCCATGGCCACCAAGGTCTTTCCGAGCGCCGCCAATCCCGTGGCGTCCGGCTTTGCGGCGGCCTCCATGTACTTGCCGAAGGCCTTGTTCAATTCCTGCATCCGGGCATCGCGGGCGGCGCGCCCCTCGAACTCCTTCTGGGCCGCCGCCAGATCATACTTGCCGCCGACGATCTGCTCGAGGGCCTTGTCGAGGCCGCCCATGGGATGCCCCACCCAGGCGATACGCCCCTGCTGGTCCACCACGAAGGCTGTGGGAATCCCGTTCTGCTGGAAGGCCGTCATGTAGTCCTTGGTGGTCTTGCGGTTGTCATCCAAGGCGACTGAATAATCCATCTTGGCCCCCATTTTTTCCACGAAGGGACGCACTTCATCCTCCGTCTCGTCAGAGAGGCCCACCACGGTCACCCCCTGATCCTTGAAGCGCTTCTGAAGCTCGGTGAGGTGGGGAATCGACGTCCGGCAGGGTCCGCACCACGTAGCCCAGAATTCCACCACGTAAACCTGCTTCCCCTTCCCGGCCGACAAATCGACCGGCGTTCCCTTCACGGTCTTAACCAAATTCAGTGGCTTGGCCGGATCTCCCAACTGGGCCCCATGGGCGATCAGGGTGGCAGCGAGCCCGAAGGCGGTGGCGAGGAGAAATCGGTTCTTCATGGGAAAACGAGGATGGCCGGCTTGACGCCAACATCGGGCACGCCAATCCCTTGGCAAGCCTGGACCCGAAACGAATCGGGGCACTCGAAAGCCCGATCAGACCGATCCAACCGCACGGACGCGGAGCAGACGCAGGCTGTTGAGGACCACCAACACCGTGCTTCCCTCATGCACCGCCACACCGACCGACAGTGGCAGGCGCGAGAGGGTCAGCGAAACCACCGCCATCACCAAGATGGTCCCGAGGGAAAGGGCGATGTTCTGACGGATGATGCGACGGGATTGGACACTCAATTCACGGGCCACCAGAAAGTTCTCCAGCCGGTCATTGATGAGAATCACTTCGGCCTGCTCGATGGCGGCGTCGGAACCCCGGGCACCCATGGCGATGCCCACATCGGCGGCCACCAGACACGGCGCGTCATTGACGCCATCGCCGATCATCGCCACCCCGTTGCCCTGCCGCTGGAATTCCCAGATGGCCGCGACCTTGTCCTCCGGCTTGAGCGCCGCGCGCACCTCATCCACGCCCGCGGCCGCCCCCATTTCTTGGGCCGGTGCCAGCCGATCCCCGGTCAGCATCACCGTGCGAAGCCCCGCCGCTCGGAGTTGTCCCACCACCGCTTTGGAATTGGTTCGTAGGGCGTCCTTGAGCACCAGACGGGCCAAAAGACCCGGGCCGGCGATCCACGTTTCCGAGGCTTTCTCCACGGGTGGAGGCAGAGGCACGGGGGGGAGTCCCGAGAGGTGGGAAACGAATTCTCGGTTACCCAGAAACATCCGACGCCCACGCCACTGTCCGGAGAGTCCTTGGCCCGCCACGGTTTCGGTACTTTCGACGATCTCCGCCAAGATTCCACGACTGTCGGCCCAACGGGCGATGGATCGCGACACCGGATGATTGGAGACCCGGGCCAGCGCTGTTGCAGCCTCCGAGGCCTCGATTTCTGTGCCCGCCAGAACCTCGATACGCTCCAAAATTAATCGGCCCTCGGTGAGCGTTCCGGTCTTGTCGAATGCCACCACATGAACGCCCGCCAAATTCTCGATGGCGGCCCCACCGCGGAACAGGACACCACGCCGAGCACCGGAGGCGATGGCCGAGAGAATGGCCGACGGCACGGACAGCACGAGGGCGCACGGCGACAGCACCACCAAGAGCGTCATGGCCCGATAGAAGGCACTGAACTGATTGCCTTCGGGAAAGAACGGCGGGAGCCCGGCCCAATTCCATTGATACAGAAACGTGATCAAGCAAGCCGACAAGACCAAGATCGTGTAGGTCGTCCCGAAGCGATCGGTGAGGCGTTGGGAGGGCGCCTTCATATGCCGGGCCTCGAGGATGAGATTCAGGATGCGGTGAAGCGCGCTGTCCCCCACCGGACGCAAGACGCGCCCATCCAGAACCCCCCACAAATTCAGGGTTCCTCCCATCACCGAATCACTCGGTGCCTTGGGCACGGCTTCCGACTCGCCGGTCAGCGAGGATTCATCGCAGGCGCTCTCACCTCGCAGCACCACCAAATCGACCGGAGCCAGTTCGCCAGCGGTGACCCGAATCACATCTCCCGGCTTGAGAGTCTCGACCGCCACCACTCGTTCGGACTCTCCCGACAAGAGCCTGGCGGTCTTCGGGGCACGCTTCAGGAGCGCATCGATCTCACGGCGAGTCCGGCCGGCGGCGAAACTCTCCATCGCAGAAGACGCCGAAAACAGGAACAACAGCAACGCGGCCTCACCCAACGCACCCACCGCCACCGAACCGGGCACCACCAGAAACATCAGGAAGTGCGTGTCGAAGCGCAGGAGTCGGAGGTCGATCCACACCTCTCGGGTTAGGTCCCATCCCCCGGAGAGGAATGCGAACATGAAGAGGGCCATGGACACCGTCGGCCATCGATCCGCCAACGCCCATCCTAAGGTCCCTAGCAACAGACATAGCACCGACCGGACCGCCATCGGCTTCCAAGCGTGGATGGAGGGGTCGGTGGCATTCATGGGACTGGACCCAATCGGGCCGTGCTACTCCTTCTTGGTCGCTTTCTTTCGTGCGGCTGGAGGATGGACAGGGACGGCGTCAGCCCAAAGACCCTCGATGTCGTAGTGGGCACGCACGTCGGCCTTCATGATGTGCACGATGACATCGAAGAAATCCGCCACGATCCAATTGGATTGCGCCGACCCCTCGGTATGCACCGGCTTCAAGTCATGCTCTTTGCGGAGACCGTCGAGGATTTCCGTCTCGATCGCACGCAGGTGCGGCTCACTGCTGCCGGTGGCGATCACGAAGAAGTCGGTCACGGTGGACACCTCCCGGACGTCCAACACGATCAGATTTTCCGCCTTCTTGTTATCGGCCAAGGCCCTGCACGTGAGGGCCAGCTTTTTCGAATCCATCGGGCCGAACATCGCTCGAAACAAGCCCTGAAGAAAGACGATTTCCGAAATCGAGCGGAAGCTCCCAAAAATCTGACCCTCAATTAGGGCCCTTTCACGGAGAGTTCGCGGTCGCTGGAACGCACCGGAACGGTCTGTTGACGGCCACCTGGCCAACGGATGCGCAGCTCGAAGGCAGGCTTTGGCAAGGCGAGCACCAGAACCCATCCGTCCTGCCCGCCCGAACCCGACCCTGCCAGGACCGTCTTCACCGCGCCATCGGTGCCATCGGCGTATCGGAGGCGCAGCTGGGCCCCGATTCCGGACGGGTTGGCGGTCGATCCCTGAAGACGCACACGCAACCCCGGCTTGGCTCGGGTATTGCGGTAGAGGCGGGTGGGCCCTTGATTCTGCGAGATCGCCAAATCCAACCGTCCGTCCTGATCCACATCCAGCACCGTCACACCGCGCTGGTCGCCACCGGCGTGAATCCCGGATTCAATCGGTCGAACCGCACGAAAATCTCCCGAGCCGACACCTCGCAGCCAAAGGCCGCGCCCATTGTCGTCGCGGCTGAGGGGGCTGATACGCTCGGCCCGGTTCTGGGCCAGCACCAAATCCTCCAGTCCGTCTCCATCGAAATCAGCCACGCCGATGGCGAAGACCGGAGACTCCTGAGCCTCCCGCGGCAGGATTCGCCGCTCAAACCGCCCTCCGCGGTTCAGAAAGACCGCCGATTCCAACTCGGCGACCTCCAGTCGGCCCACGACCCCCGCCCTGCCCTCCAGAATTGCGGACTCGGTCGCCTCGCCAAAGGCCCGGTGCGTGGGAAAGCGCTGCGGCAGATCCGGGAAAACCGTCGCTAGCCAATTCCGATCCCGAAACGGACGGCGGACACCCTGACGTTCCCACACTTCCATCACCTGCAGACTGCCTTCTCCCAACCATTCCCCGAAAACGAGGCCCATGCGGGCGGGCTGAACCACCTCGTACTCGGTGTTGCGCCCGACGTTGCCGGCCACCAAGTCCATGCGCCCGTCGCCGTCGAGATCACCAGCGGCCAGACAATTCCAAATTCCGGTATGAGTCTGGAGGCCCCACGACTCGGAGACATCCTCAAAGCGGCCACCCTGATTGAGGAACAACCGCAGAGATCCCCACTCCGAGGAAAGCGCCAGGTCGCTGTCACCATCGTTGTCGGCATCCCAGAACACCGCTCCACTGACCCGCCCCAAATTGCGGAAGGGCCCACTCCAATCATCGGCCACCACCAGGGTTCCACGCTCATTCCTCAAGCATACCGAAGAAGCCGCCTCCGGAAACCGTCCCGGAATCCCTCGACCCGCGACAAACCCATCCAAGTCGCCGTCCTGATCGATGTCTGCCAGGACAATGGACCCCATGCTGAAACGCCCCACCGGAAGCAACGTCGGTGCGGCCGTCGGTGAAAACACCTGGATCTGGCTGGGCTGCTCACCGGTGGATTCTTCGTTCGAAATACCCACCAGGAATTGGTGATTGCCCGCGCCATTGTCCCACCCCACCAGCGAGGTCTGGTCACCCGAGGCGGCCCCGGCCCCATCCAACCGTACCAGCGTCCGCCCCTCCTGATTGGCAAAGACACTCAGGCGCCCACCCCGCCCGGCTCCGACCAACAAGTCCTCCCAGCCATCCCCATTGAAATCATACGCGCTGACCACCGGACCGCTGCGGCTTGGGTGATGGGGCAATCCCGGTTGTCGGGCCGCGTCATCGAAGAGGGCCTCGGAATGCACCGGAAGTTGCCATCCCTCCCAGTCGGCAAAGTGCGGTGCCGGCAGCTGGGTGGGCTTTTCCACGGAATTGTTGGAGAGCGCAGGTTCCACGATCTGATAGCGGCGATTGGCTTCAAGGCCCTGGAATCGGCTCACGGCTCCGCTCCGCCAACGCACCTCCAGGGAGTGGGTTGGCCCACCCGGACCCAGGGCCGCAAAGACCCGTTCCGAAGGCTCACCGGAGAGGTAGCGACCACCAGCGATGATCTCCTGAGACTGGCTCACACCCCCGCTCGTCCACAGCAATCGTGAACCAATGGCTTGCCGATTGGCCCCACGTCCCTGGAGCCGGACTACGACCCGGGGTGCCACGGCATTGTTGCGATACAGCTGGGCCGGGGCATTGAACGCATTGACCACCACTTCCAGATCGCCATCGCCATCGAGGTCGGCCAACGCCATCCCGTGCGCCACCTCGGTCGCGGCGAATCCCCAGGCATCGCTGGCAGGCTCGAATCGTCCGGACCCGAGGTTTCGAAACGCCGCGTTCGGGGTCCGCCACGCCGGATAGAACTGGCGATGGCGGCGCACTTGATCCGGAGTCCATTTGCGCCGGCGAAAGGCCTCGGGGGCGTCTTGGTCGAGCACATCCTGGTCGAACCCATTGGTGATGAGCAGGTCTTCGTGGCCATCGAGATCCACGTCCATGAAGGCCGGACACCAGGACCAATCGGTGGCCGCGATCCCGGCCATCAGAGCCGTCTCGACGTAGCTTTCTGGGCCTCGTCCCAAGAAGAGCGAGTTTCGATTGAACACCGGACGAACCTCCATGGGTTCCGGAGGGGTGGAGCCGGGACCGCCGCGCCCGGCATGTCGCATCCGGGTCGCCGGATCTCGGGCCAGCATGTCCACGATGAGGATGTCATCCTGACCGTCACGGTCGATGTCAGCCACATCGAGTCCCATCGACGAACGACTCCCGTGCCGCACGGCATCGGCAGCCATGACTCGGAAAGTGCCGCGACCGGTGTTGATCCAGAAGCGGTCCGGCGAACCATTGTCGTTGGAGACGATCAAATCCGGAAACCGGTCGCCGTTGAGGTCCCGAAATTGAACCCCCAGTCCCCAGTCTCGGGGTGGGTCCATCGGTTTGCCCGGATCATCGAGAAAGGTCCCCGGGACATGGGTCAACAACGTGAAGCGGCCGCCTCCATCATTTCGGTACAGGCCATCGGATTCCGGCAACTCCAGCACCTCGCCGTCCGGCCCGACCCGGAAGCGCCCCAGCCAGCGCGGATGGGTCGCCGGCTGCCCATTCACCTGGGAAATTTGGGGAAACCCCCGTTCGTGGGTCACACTGACCTGAATGGTCGGATCCGCCAGGGCGACCAGGTCGCTGTAGTGGGCGCAGTACAGGTCGAGGTCCCCATCGCCATCAATGTCGGCCAAGGCCATTGACATGGGCGTTGCCGATCGGGACAACCCCGAATCAGTGACCTCGGAAAAAATCCCCTTCCCGGAATTCAGGAAGAGCCGTGTCCCCGAAGCGATGCCATTGACCAACAAGTCCAAATCCCCGTCGCCATCCACATCCGCCAACACGGCTCCCGTCGACAATTGATCCGGGCAGGCGGCCGCGCCGATCGTCTCTTCGTCAAAACGGAGATCCCCTCGGTTGCGAAACAATCGATTGGGCCCCTGGATCGCACACAAATAAATATCCGGTCGGCCATCCCCATCAACATCGCCAATGGCCAGGCCGGAGCCGTTGTTGGCCACCGCATTGGTCAGGAAGGCGTCGCCCTCGAGGCGATTGGTGAAGTTCAACCCGGTCTGCCGAGGATCGAGTCTCGTAAAGCCCGCAGCACCGCCCGGCCCTGGCTTGAGGATTTGAGTCTGAATTTCATCCACCGCGTTGGTCGCAGGAGACACCGCCTCCGCCCCGAGCGTGAGGGCGCCCCAAGCCCCGACTGCAGCGGCGACAACCGCGACCGCCCGGCGGCGAGACATCGACTGGAGGTGTAAAAGCACAGTGAACACGGGGGAGTGCCGTCAACGCTCTCCATCTGCATTGGACGGGTCAAGTGGAGGGATTTGAAGGCAAACCTCCAGAGCGACCGATCCAACAGAAATCGTTGTAGCTAGCCCCGCAGGAATGGCGCCGTGCGGCTCTCCGGCACCCTGGCCACATGGTCCGGTGGACCCGCCGCCACGATTTGCCCGCCCTGATCCCCGGATTCCGGGCCCAGGTCGATCAACCAATCCACACAGCGCAACAGCTCCATGTGGTGCTCGATGAGTACCACCGAATGTCCCTGATCCACCAGGCGCTGAAACACCATCAACAGGATCCTCACATCCTCCAGGTGCAGGCCTGTGGTTGGTTCGTCAAACAGGAAGAGGGTCGGCCTGAATCCGCTCATCGCACCCGATCCACCCGCTGGCCCCGATTCGGCGCGACGCCGAGAAACCGGGGATGCCAAAGGCGCTGTCGGAGCAGTCGAGGCTGCGGCCGGAGTGGCGGCCAGATGACTGACGAGTTTGAGTCTCTGGCTCTCGCCGCCCGACAGCGTGTTCAACGGTTGCCCGAGCCGAAGATACCCCAAGCCCACTTCGGTCAGCAGGGAGAGTTTCATCAGGGCCCGACGCGCAGGCTTGGAATCCGGGAACGCCGCTAGGAAGCGCACCGCCTCCTCGACCGTCGCATCCAGAAAGTCCGAAATCGACAAGGCCGACAGACCCAAGCCGTCGGGAGGTGCCACCTTCACGGCAGCCACCCGAGCCTGATATCGACGCCCGCCGCAGGCTGCGCAGCGGATGAGCACATCGCTAAGAAACTGCATTTCGATCTTCTCGAACCCTGCCCCCCGACACGTCTCACACTGGCCGCGCTTTGAATTGAAACTGAAGCATCCAGCCGGAAGTTCATTGGCCAGCGCCTCCGGACTGGCGGCATAGAAATCACGAATGTCGTCAAAAGCCCCGATGTACACGGCCGGATTGGACCTTGGAGTGCGACCCAAAAGGGACTGGTCGACCAGCACCACCGCCCCGAGGTGTTCGGCACCCTCCAACTCCGCCGACTGCAAAGCCGCCTGGGCCTCCCCGATCGATTCGCTGTCCACCTCCTCTTCGAGAGCTGCAGTCGGATCCCCGGAGTTGAGGCGGGCTTCCAACAGGGGCAACAAAATCTCCCGGATCAACGTGGTCTTGCCGGAGCCGCTCACTCCACTGATCCCCACCAGACGCTCCAGCGGCAGGGTGACAGCGAGGTCTTTGAGACAATGAGCCGTCGCATGGCGCAGCGACAGCATAGGAATCGTGGCCGGGTATCGGATCGAAGGCAGAGCCTCCCGCAGGACGGCGACATTCGCCCGCGCCGACTCCAGCATCGCGCCGCGAGCAGGTCCTTTCGAAACACCCTTCGAAGCGCCGGTGGCAACACCGATCAGCGGCAAAGGCACCGGCCGATGGCGAGACTCGCCGACACTGCGCCGCCCGGACAAGTAATCGCCCGTCAGCGAACCCACGGCCGACTGCAAGGCCTGTGGCGACCCTTGAAACAGGACATGTCCCCCTTGAGCCCCCTGCCCAGGACCGATGTCTACGATCTGGTCGGCTGCACGCATCACCTCAGGCTCATGCTCGACCACGACCACCGTGTTGCCGGCATCGCGGAGCGTCCTCAGAACGCGGATCAACCGTTGGCTGTCGCGCGGGTGCAAACCCACACTCGGTTCGTCCAGGACGTAGAGGGTGTTGACCAAGCGCGTGCCCAGGCAGGTCGTCAGATTGACCCGTGCCGTCTCTCCGCCGCTAAGGGTGCGGGTGGTCCGATCGACTGTCAGATAACCCAGGCCCACCGACTCCAGGTAAGCCAACCGGGCCCGCACCTCACCGAGGACCAACCCGACGGGATCCTTCGATGACAGGTTCAGGGTCTGGGCAGCCACCTCCAGAAGCCCCAGTGCCTCGCGAATCGGCAGACTGTAGAAGCCGGCCAAGTCCAGCGACCGAGATTGGCCTGGCGGAGTCCATCGGAAAGCCAACGCCTCGGGGCGCAGACGACGGCCCTGGCACTCGGAGCACGTTTGATAGCTTCGGTACCGCGACAGCAGCACCCGCACGTGCATCTTGTAGGCCTTGCTCTCCAGCCAGC
>Ga0315909_10005607_pt1 | contig 14334 bp, 9 predicted proteins | sample LakEriMetagenome_11_FD_203527 | JGI IMG/M metagenome (GOLD analysis project Ga0315909, IMG submission 203527) | Freshwater fungal communities from buoy surface, Lake Erie, Ohio, United States - Buoy 2 MA125 | ecosystem: Environmental > Aquatic > Freshwater > Lake | place: USA: Lake Erie, Ohio...
TCCGTCGCAAAGCAATGATGCCCAAAGACACTCTTGGACCGCTGCGGAGCACAGCCATCGCCCTGCTGTCCCTTTTCCTCTGTGCCTTCCCCCACCCCGCGTGCGCCGACTGGACCACCAGCCGCGGCAATCTCCAGCGCACCGGCAACCTCGACGCGCAGCCCGGCCCGAAGAAGCCGGGCGTCCTCTGGGCTTACAAGGCGGCGGAACATTTCGTCGCCTCGCCGGTGCCGGACGCGGGCACGCTGTATCTCGCGGGGCTCGGCGCGTTCGGCACGCCTTCGTTTCACGCATTCTCCGTCGATGGCGATGCCGCCGAGCGCGCGCTTTGGACGAAGGCCGCGCCGTATCTCAAATTGCCCACGGTCTCGCCGCCCGCAGTGACCGGCGGCTTCGTTGTGTTCGGAGACGGGATGCATCAAACCGATGGCGCGACGCTCTACTGCGTCCGCGCTGAAAACGGCCGGCCCGTGTGGCAGTATTCGGTCCCGGGCCACCTCGTCCACATGGAAGGCGCGCCGACCATCGAGAAGGATCGTGTCTTCATCGGCGCGGGCGAAGCGGGCGTGATCTGCGTGGAGTTGAAAAAGATCACGCTCGACGGACAGGATCAGGACCCGGCGGCGGTGCAGAAAATCATCGACCAGCGCTGGACCGAGATGACCGTGAAGTTTGCCGAGGCGAAAAAGAAGGACCCGGATTTTGCGATTCCGCCGGGCGAGGATGCGCTGCCAAAGCCTGCGCCAAAGCTCGTCTGGCAGCAGGGAAAGGGCGCGCTTCACGTGGATGCCTCGGTCGGCGTCGCCGGTGAGCGCGTGCTGGTCGCCTCGGCGTACATCGACGCCGACAAAGTCGGAAAGCGCGTGCTGGTCTGCCTCGGCGCCGCCGATGGCAAGGTGCTATGGGAAGCGCCGCTCACGCACAATCCGTGGGCCGGCCCGACCGTGGCGGGCAACACGGTGCTCATCGGTTGCAGCAGCATCCGCTTTGACAAAAAGCTGATCAAAGACGCGAAGGGCGAGGTGCTCGCGGTGAATCTCGAGAACGGCCAGATCAAATGGCGCAAGGAAGTGCCGGGCGGCGTGCTGTCGGCGGTCGCCGTCAGCAACGATCTCGCGGTCGCCACTTGCACCGACGGCACGGTGCGCGCGTGGGCCGTCGCCGACGGCGTGGAGAAGTGGACTTACAAGGCGGGCGAACCGTTTTTCGCCGGACCCGCGATCGCGGGCGGGAGCGTGTATGCCGCCGACCTCAAGGGAATCGTCCACGCGATCACGCTCGCCGACGGAAAAGCGGAATGGACGTTCAATGCCATCGCCGACCCCGCGGTGCAGGCGCCGGGAATGTTCTTCGGCTCACCGGTCGTCCATGGCGGCGACATCTTCCTCGCGACGTGCAATCTCGAGGGCGAGAACGCCGACAAGCCGTCCGTCGTCCTGTGCCTCTCCGACAAACTCGCCGGCGCCGCGGGAAGAGCGAGCGCGACGCTCATCATCGACAAGGCGAACCGGCGGATCACCGTACCCGCGAAGATCGCGCCGCGAAAACTGCCGAACCTGAAGGAGATCTACCCGTTGGAAGTCCTCGCGACATTCCCGACTCCGCGCGGCCAGAAGGCGCACGAAACGGTGGTGACCTTCGAAGCGAAACCGAGCGACATCCACAAGGCGCTCGAACAACTCGGCCTGAAACCGGGCAAGCCCGGCAAGGGCGAGGATGCCGTAGCCACGGGTCCCGAGGTGAGGATTTTCCTCGAACTGCCATCGGTCGCGGGAAAGTCGCGCATCGTTCCCATCGAGCCGACGATGATCGACATCCGCACCGGCAAGCGCATGCCTCCGCTCAAATGGCATTTCACCGGCTCGGCCATGCGCCAGCCCGATCCGAACAAGCCGGCCAAAGTTTACGGCGCGGATCTGAGTGGCACGCTCATCTCGATTTTTCCCGTGACGGATGAAACCGTCTTCCAGTCGGATTTGACGATGAAGGAGGAGTCGCTGCTGAAACTGGAGACGAATCAAAACATCCTGCCGCCAGAGGGCACCGCGATAAAACTGAGGATCGAAGTGAAATGAAGAACGTCACTCCACAACGCCGCGCGCTGCCGTGGATGAGACTCGTGCTTCTCGGTATCTGGACGACCGCCGTGATTGCATGCCGTCCTTCGCGCACCGTTGGCGGCAACACTCCCGAGGCGACGCCGCGCATTGCCGAAGAAAAATTGCGCGACCGATTGAATCCCGTCCACCAGCCGCCATCCCTGCGCGCAACGGCCTTCGTCGCACCGCCGCCGTGGAATCCGGCAACCATTTTTCCCGTGCCGGTCCGCACATGGCTCCCTCCTGCCGAGACTCCGGAAAAGCCGGCTATCCTGTTTGCCGAGCAACGCATCGCCGCTGCGCCGCCGAATTCGCTGCGTGAAAATCCGCTGCTCGCGCCGATTGCGTCGCCGCCCGCATCGCTTCTCCTTCCTTCCGTGCCGCTCGCACACGCCACCTCGCCAGATCCGGCGCGCGTCACGGTGTGGATCGCGACCGGTCCTGCGCCCGAAGCGAGGAGCCGTCCCCCGAATTGGGATCGCCCGCAACTCGCCAGCGATCCTACCGCCGGACTTTCGCGCGAGTTCGCGCCCTCCGCTCCATCCGGCCTGCGGGAGACTCCGCTCGCATTTCTTCGCCTGAACATTCCCGATCCCTTCGAGCAAATCGCCATCGCCGAACTTCGCAATCCGCCGCCGGAAAATGATCCGCCGGTGACGCCATTCACCCGCCCGGCGGTGACGTTGCCAGAGAGCCCCGTCGCTCCGGCCGGGAAGTAGATGCAGCGGGAGATGCACTTCGGATTTCTGAACGCGTGAACGCATTGCTTGACCCGAAATTTGCGGTCATCCCGATCCTCGTGGGACCGCTGCAGGTTCTGATGGCCATGCTGCCGGCGATCCTCCTCGGCATCGGGAGCGCGCTGCTTGCGCTGTTCAAGCCGGCGACATTCAAGCTCGCGATCAAGTTGCTGTGGCGCGTGAAGGTCTCGCTGCTGATCGGGATCGTCATCGTCAGCGGTTCGGTATTCGGCGCACGCGCGGTCTGGCGAAAGGCCACCAATGCGATCAGCACCGCCGAAGCGGCAGCGCACGACTGGCCGACATTTCGCGGCAACGCGCAGCGCACCGGCGCGCTCCCGTCGGGTGCATCACCGCTGGCCGGCGGCATCCAATGGGCCTTCGCCGGCGAGGCGAAGACATTCCATTCGTCTCCCACAATCATCGGCAACCGGATCTACGCCACCTCGGCGGAAGTTGGGGTCTTTTCAAGTCGCGGCGCGATCTATTGCCTCGATGCGGACACGGGTGGGGTCGTTTGGAAAAGTGTCCCCGACGGATATCGCGCGACGTTTTCATCGCCTTCCATCTCGGGAAAATATCTCGTCACCGGCGAAGGCCTGCACCAGACGCGCGACGGGCGGATCATCTGTCTCGACGTCACGCGTCGGGGCGCAGTGCTCTGGAGTTTTGCCACGCGCAGCCATGTCGAATCCTCGGCAGCCATCGCGAATGGTCGCGCGTACATCGGCGCTGGGGACGACGGCTACTATTGCTTCCAACTCGAACCCGACGGGCAGGGAAAGCCGGTGATGGTGTGGCATCTCGCGGGCGAAAAATATCCCGATGCAGAAACCGCTCCCGTGGTGCAAGACGGGCGCGTGTACTTCGGCCTGGGTGTGGACGGCCAAGCCGTCGTGTGCGTGGATGCAGACACCGGCAAAGAGCTGTGGCGTGTCGCCACACCATCGCCGGTATTCACGCCGCCCACGATTGCGCACGGCAAACTTTTCATCGGGATGGGCCACGGGAATTTTGTCGAGAGCGAGGAGGAAGTCATCGCCGCGACGCCGGAGCGGATGCGCAAGGCTGGAAAAACCGCGGAGCAGATCGCCGCGGCGTCGAGTGCGATGCAGGTCGGCGGCGAGGTCTGGTGCATTGATCTCGCGACTCAAAAAGTGGACTGGCGTTTCAAGACCGATCGAACGGTGTTCTCCGCAGTCGTCGCAGGCGCGGATCGCGTTTTCTTCTCCTCGCGCGACGGCACCGTTCACAGCGTCGGACTCGATGGCAAACCGCTCGCGACGTGGAACGCCCACACCCGCATCCTCGCGTCGCTCGCGCTCACCGGGTCGCACGTTTACGCCGTCACGGAAAATGGGCGGCTCTTCGCGCTGGAGCGGTCGGGCTTGCAACCGGCTTGTGAAACGAGCCTCGGATCAGCGGGAAGTTTTCTGAGTTCTCCGAGCGTTGCGCGCGGTCATGTGTATGTCGGCTCGCCCGAGGATGGGCTGCTCTGCATCGGTCATCCCGGCGGTCAGACTGCCGCGCCGATCTGGGCCGGGCATCTCGGCGGAGCGGGTGTCGGCGGCAACCTCGATGGGTCGAAACTCCCCGACCACGGCGATGCGATTTGGAAGCGAACAGAAGTCGTCACCGCTCCGGCGGCGGCGTTCAACAATCGGCTCTACATCCCGGTTGCTGGAACCACGCAAAACGGATTGCTCTGCCTGCCAATTAAGGGGCGTGATCACAAATCACCTGTTAAAGATTGGTTTTACAAAACCGCGAATGGCGTGACTTCCTCGCCTGCGGCGTCGGACAAGGGTGTTGCATTCTGCGATGGTTCAAAGGGCGCGACGGGCCGGAGGCTGCATTTCGTGAACGCATCGTCCGGCGCGATGTTGTGGTCATCCGAAGTGATGCCGGATTCGTTGGGCCTCGCGTGTCTCACGCACGACGCAGTAATCGCCGAAGATCGGCCCGGCCGGCTCACGGCGTTTGATTTGATTGGAAATGTGCGCTGGCGCAATGTCTCGGCCTTCCCCGCACTCGCGGGGCCGGTCGCCGTCAGCGATTCGATCATCGTCGCCACCACCACCGATGCGCTGCTCGTGATGGACGAACTCGACGGCACAACGCTGTGGCGCGTCGTGCCCAAGGCAGCGCCGACGACAGGCCCGATAATTTTTCGCAATGCGATCCTCTTTGGAACAGCGACCGGAATTTCCGCGTGCAGCATCCTGCACGGAAAGCCGCTGTGGCACGCTTCCGTTGGACCGATCAAATCTTCGCTCGCTCTCGGCGCAGATTTTGTGTCCGCGATTACCTCCGCGGGAGAACTCGTCATCCTCGACGCGCAGACCGGCGAGGTGCGCGCAAGACAGACGGGCGCGAATGCGGACATCCCGCCACTGCTCGCGGGCGACGCACTGCTCTACGTCGCAGCCGACGGACTGATGCGCTACGATGTGGTGAACAAGACGAGCACGCGCTGGATCGGAAACGCCAATCTCGGTTCGCTGACGTCCCCGATGATCCTGTCCGGTTCGTCCGTCTATTTCGCGACCGACAAGCCCGCCTTTATCCGCGCGGGCCAACCCACGCCATGAGCACGCACCGCTGGGTCTATTCGTTCGACGAGACGATCGACGGCGACTCGCACGTCGCGCAATCCTTGCTCGGCGGCAAGGGCGCGAGCCTCGCTGCGATGAGTCGGGCCGGGCTGCGTGTTCCTCCGGGCTTCACGATCACGACCGATGCCTGCCGTTATTTCTACGAGCATGGGGAGCAGTGGCCCGCTGATCTCGAAGAACAAGTCCACGCGCACCTGGCATCGCTGGAAAACAAAACCGGCAGACGGTTCGGCTGCGGCAGCGATCCGCTTTTTGTGTCGGTGCGTTCAGGCGCGGCCTCCTCGATGCCGGGGATGATGGATACCGTTTTGAATTGCGGAATCCATCCGGGACTCGCAGCGGAGGTCGGCGACACTCCGCGCTTCTGGCACGTCTGCGTGCAGTTCATCGAAGCGTTTGCGAAGACGACCGTCGGAAGTCCTCTCACCACGGCGGAGTTGTGCGAACCCTCCGCGACGCGTGCACGGCAGTTGATGGACGAATTCGCGACGCGCACGGGGCGTCCATTCCCGGCCACTCCGCGCGAGACTCTCAAGGAATGTATCAACGCCGTTTTCCGTTCATGGAATAGCGAGCGCGCGATTGCGTATCGCAAGCGCAACGACATCCGCGGACTCGCCGGCACTGCGGTAAATATCCAGGCGATGTTCCCGTCGCGAGTGTCGGGCATCGCGTTCACGCAGGATCCGAACGATCTCGCCGCGCAGGAGATCGTCATCGAAAGCTCGTATGGCCTCGGCGAAGCGGTGGTCTCCGGCGATGTCACGCCGGATCGTTTCCTCGTGAAGCGCGGCGATTTCACTGCGATCCAAACATTTTGCGGGAGCAAGGCCGGTGCTGTCTCCGCGCTCGGCGACACGACCCCGCACGACGCTGGTGCGCTCACACTTTCGCCCGCGCAAATCGGCGAACTTTGCGCGCTGTGTCTGGCCGTTGAGACACACTTCGGCCAGCCGATGGACATCGAGTGGGGCTGGGCCGACGGGAAGTTTGCGCTGCTGCAATCGCGCGCAATCCGCGGGCTGGACATCGCACAGGATGCCGAGGTCGCGCGCGAGGAGACCGTCCTGCATCTGCGCCGGCTTGCTGGAAAGAAGCAGCGCCTGTGGGTGACACACAATCTCCGCGAGACGCTGCGTGCGCCGACGCCGCTGACGTGGGACATCGTCCGCAATTTCATGAGCGGCTCCGGCGGCTTCGGGATGATGTATCAGGACTTCGGCTACCGTCCTTCCGCAGAGGTCTGCGAGCACGGATTTCTCGAACTGATTTGCGGACGCATTTACGCGGACCCGGAGCGGCTGTCTCAGCTTTTTTGGGACGGTCTGCCGATGAGCTACGATTTGGCCGCCGTGCTGCGAAACAAGAACGCACTCGACCGCGCACCCACAAAATTCGACGCGGCGAAAGCCGACGAGCGACTGCTGTTCAAGTTGCCCGGTGCGATCCGATCGGTGCTCCGATCGTCGCGGAATCTGCAACGCTTGAGGAAGACTGCGAAGGACGTATTCGACCAGGAAGTCCTGCCGCCGTACCTCGAATACGTGCGTGAGCAGCGTGCAGAAAATCTGATGCGCCGCACGACGCCGGAAGTCGTGAACGAGGTACGCAACCGCTGCGAGCGGGTGCTGAATGCGTTTGGCAAGGAGTCGCTCAAGCCCGCGTTCTTCGGAGGCATCGCGCTGAATGCACTCGAAGCGCTGCTCGTGCAACTCATGGGCGAAGCAGAGGGCGCGCGTCTTGCAAGCACTCTTACGATGGCGCTCGAAAATGACTCCACGTACGAACAGGACGCGCTGCTTTTCCGAGTCGCCAAGGACGGAGCGAGCCTCGACGAGTTTATCGAACGTTACGGCCATCGTGCGGCGGGCGAGATGGAACTGTCCGAGCCGCGCTGGCGGGAGGACTCGACTTACTTGGAACAGGTCATCGCGCAGATCCGCCGTTCGCAGGGGCGCTCGATGACGGAGGTTCATCGCGAAAACGTGCGCAAATTCGAGGAAGCGAAGAGCGCGCTTCCCGCGAGTCTGGTGAAGTGGGGCGGCAGTTCCTTTGCGGAGGAAATAGACGAGCATCTCGCCGAGGCGCGGGCGCTCCTTCCTTACCGTGAGACGGCCAAACATTTTTTGATGATGGGATACGAATTGATCCGGCTCGCACTTCTCGAACTGGCCCGTCGGTGGGATACCGGCAACGACATCTTCTTTCTCCACCTCGATGAACTCGATCAGTTCGAGTCGCGCCGCGAGGAACTCCAGACCCAAATCTCGCGCCGGAAGACCCGCTGGAAATCGGCGCAACGGCTCGAATTGCCGGACGTGATTGATTCCGAACACCTGAGTCATCTTGGGATGCCGCGGGTATTTGAAAATGCGACTGAGTGGCAGGGCGATGCGGTCTCAGCCGGCGTGGCGAGTGGCACGGCGCGAATCGTATTCAATCCGCGCGAAGTCGAGGAACTCGGGACCGACTACGTCCTTGTCTGCCCTTCGACCGACCCCGGTTGGACGCCGCTGTTCATCAACGCCCGCGCGCTCATCATCGAGCGCGGCGGCGTGCTTTCGCATGGCGCGATTGTCGCGCGGGATTTTGGAATTCCCGCCATCGTCTGCCCCGGCGCAACCGGCTTCCTGCAATCCGGCGAGCGCCTCCACGTGGACGGCAACAGCGGAAAAATCACGAGGCTCGGAAACACCTGACATGCTCGAACGGCTCAACAACTGGATCGTTTCTGTGATGGACGTTCTCCTCGGCTGGCTGCTGCGCTTGCCATCGGATTTGCAGTTGATCGTCGTCGCGCTCGGTTCCGCGATCATCCTCACCGCCGTCCGGGTCTGGTCGAGCAACCAGGAGCTCCTGCGCCGCTGCCGGGATGACAAAGCCCGGCTGAAAATACTCCTTCGCGAGGCGAAGCAACGCAAAGACCGGACCGCGGTGCAACGCCATCGGAGCACTCTCGGAATGATCGCGATGAAGCAACTTCGCCAGGAAGGCCGGCCGCTGCTTGCATCGCTGCTTCCCATCGTGCTGCTCGCGACGTGGGCGTTTGCTCGCCTGGAATTTCACCCGCCCTCGGCCAATGAGCCCGTGGAGTTCAGCGCGTATTTTCCAATCTCCGCAGCTGGCAGGATCGCGCATATCGCGCCGGGTGAAGGCGTGGTTGCAGCAAATGGCTGGCTCCAGGAAATTGCCGCTGTCGCCGATCAAGGTCCCGCACACGGAATGGCAACGTGGCAACTGACTGTGTCGGCGCTAGCAGAACCGCATCGCCTCCAAATTCGTTTTGACCATCGGACATTTGAACATGCCATCCGCACTGGCGCCCGCACCTACGAGTCACCTGTGCGCGCGCACGACGAGCACGTTCTCACGACCGAGGTGAAGCAGAGGCCGGTGAAATTATTCGGCGTCGTGCCGGGCATTCCCGCACTTCACATTCCACCCTGGCTGATGGCCTATCTGCTGCTCGTCGTTCCGTCTGTGTTCATCTTGAAAAGGGTGTTCAAAATTTACTGAGCGGAGTCACGCAGGAGTCATCGTGTCCGTGTCGCGCCAGAGCGAATCGCGGAACACCCACGCGAGCGCGAAGCGGGTCAGCATCTTCTTGCGACCCAGTATCTCAAGGCGGCCTCGCTTACGTCCAAAAGGCTTGTGGAGGCGGCTTCGCTAGGAGAAGCATTCCGCTACCCCATGGATTTGGTCGAATCAAAGCAACGCATTGTCCCGCTGGAAAATCGGCATCCGTGGGAATTGGCGCGGTTGGAGGCGATCAAGCGCATCATCCGCGAATTTGTTCAACTCAACCCCGGCGCGAACATTCTGGACGTCGGTTGCGGCGATTCCTTCCTCATCTCGCAGGTCGCGAAGGAGTATCCCGAGGCGAACTTCTTCGCCGTGGACACCGCACTGACACCGGAACTCGTGGAGGCGCATGCAAAAGCCTGGCCGGCCAAGAATCTCGCCACGTTTCAAGACTTGGAGTCGGCGGGCCGGTCGCTGGGCGACAGCAAGGTGTCGCTCATTCTGCTTCTGGATGTGATCGAGCACATCGAGGAGGACGTCGAATTCCTCCGTCACCTTCAGACATTCCCGTTCGTCACGGACAACACGACGATCATCATTACCGTGCCGTCGTTTCAGGCGCTGTTCTGCTCGCACGACAAGTTCCTCGGGCATCACCGCCGGTACACGAACCGCATGCTCAATGAGCGCATCGCCAAGGCCGGGTTGCATCCGATGAAGACCGCTTATTTTTTCTCAAGCCTGCTGCCGTCGCGGTTCTTGCAGTTGCTGAAGGAAAAGTGCCTGAAGTTCATGCCCAAACTCACCAGCGGGTTGGCCGAGTGGAAGGGGAACAAAGCTCTGGCGTCGGTTCTGAAGCGTGTCCTGATGTTTGATTTTCGGGTGAACTGGCGCCTGAACCGGATCGGAATCAACATCTGGGGCTTGTCGAACATCACGGTTTGCAAGACCGCGCAGCCAAAAGTGGAGGCAGGCAAGCCGCCCGTCGCCAAGCTGCATTTGCGCAAGGAGAAACTCTGAGTCGCATGCGCCGCCTCCGATTGAGCGGCCTTACGACGTGGTTTTCTCTTCGGTGTCGCGCCAGAGCGAATTCCTGAAAACCCACGCGAGCACAAAGACGACGAACAACACTGTGCCGATTTGCTGGATGGACATGGACCACAGATCGCGCCGGCGTCCTGCGAATGCGATGAATGCCGCGCCGCCGATGAGGATCGTGAGCGCGGTCGCAGCAAGGGCGCGCATCCATCGCGGAAACGGGCGGCTGAATGCCTCGACCGCTGCGAGCGAGATTGCAGGTGCGAGCATGATGTAGGTGGCGGATTCCGTCGCCGGGCCGAGCAGCAACATCCAGCAGGACGTCAGCGTGAAGATCATCGTGAGCTGCCGGTCTGTGCCCCACTTTTTGAGGCGACCGAAAAAGACCAGCGCCGCGATGCACGCGCCGCCGGAAATCTGGATGAAGAAGTAGAGCCGCAGGTTCAACTCGATGCCGCAGGCATAGAGCAGCGTCCAAAGGTCACGCGGCCTGTTCATCACATTATAGTGCCGTTCGTCCACGGAGCGGGTGCTCACCCAACTGTGGTATTGTTCGAGCACGTAGGATGGCTTTTGCAGCAAGAACGAAAGCGCACCGAGCGCCAGCAGTGCCGCGCCCAGCCGCCAGGTGAACTGCTTTGGGAAAAGCACGGCCAGCAGCAGGCCCGCCGCGAGCGGGTAGATTTTCAGGTAAGTGACGACTGCGATGCACAGCGCCGCCAATGCCCAGCGTGAGGCGCGCGATGCGATCAGCCCAAACATCACAAGCGCGATCACGAGCGGGTTCGATTGCGCGTTATTGATGCTGCCGACGGAAAGCGGCAGCAGGATGAGAAACACCGAGGCATGATATTTCGCGGGGATGCGGCTCGTCCCCTCACGCAGCCACATGAGTACCGCCATGAGGTATACGGCAACGACAGTCGTGCGCCAGAGGAGATTCGCCAGCCACAGGGGCAGCAATGCAAGCGGCGAAAAAAGCCCCGCCACGAGCGGGCTGTACAGGTAATCATGCCCGGCGTAGAGATCCTGGCTGTGCATCCAGTGGTCGCCCGCAGTGTGGAAGATCGGGAACACCGTGCCGCTCGCCGGCTTCAGCAGCGAGCGGATGAGCACGCCGATGATGAGCGCGGCCCAGGCTGTGATCACGGTCGCCCACGCCTTTCGGCGGTGCCTTTCGTCGTCGGTCAGGGGCGCTTCCATTGCAATGTCTGTGTCATGTTCCAGACGACCGTAGTCGTTTCCGTTTGCGGCGCACAAATGGAAAACTTCCTCGCGCGGTTGACCGGCGCGCATTCCGCCACTACACCGCCCGTCCCGCAAACCGCACCCGCATCATGGCACTCCTCAACGACAACTACTCGAAGCTCAAGGCCGGCTACCTTTTCCCCGAAATCGCACGGCGCGTGAAGGCGTTCACGGACGCGAATCCGGATGCGGCCAAGCGCATGATCCGCTGCGGGATCGGCGATGTGACGGAGCCGCTGCCGGAGGCTGTGCGCGCGGCGCTGCACAAGGCGGTGGATGAGATGGGCGTGCGCGAATCGTTCAAGGGCTACGGGCCGGAGCAGGGCTACGATTGGCTGCGCAAGGCGATCGCGGAAAATGATTACCGCGCGCATGGTATCGAGGTGGCGGATGATGAGATCATCGTGAGCGACGGATCGAAGTGCGACACCGGCAACATCCTCGACATCCTCGGCGCGAAGAACGTCATCGCTGTGACCGACCCGGTGTATCCCGTGTATGTGGACACGAATGTGATGGCCGGCAATACGGGCGACGCGGATGCGCGCGGTGCGTATGCAGGCCTCGTTTATCTCGAAGGCAATGAGGCGAACGGTTTCGTCCCCGCGCCGCCGACGCAGCATGTGGATGTCATTTACCTCTGCTCGCCGAACAACCCGACGGGCGCCGCCGCGACGCGCGCGCAGCTCGAAGCGTGGGTCGCGTATGCGCGCGCGAACAACACGCTGATGCTCTTCGATGCGGCGTATGAGGCCTACATCAGCGAGCCTGGCATCCCGCATTCGATCTACGAGATTCCCGGCGCGCGGGAGTGTGCGATCGAGTTCCGCAGCTTCTCGAAGAATGGCGGATTCACGGGCGTGCGCTGCGCATTTGTCGTGGTGCCGAAGACGCTCATGGCTACGACTGCGTCGGGTGAAAAGAAGGCGCTGCATCCGCTGTGGCTTCGCCGGCAGACGACGAAGTTCAACGGCGTCGCCTACATCATCCAGCGCGCTGCGGAGGCGCTTTATTCTGCCGAGGGCAAGGTGCAGGTGCGCACGCTGATCGAAAATTACATGGGCAACGCGCGCGTGCTGCGCGACGCCGCGCAGGCTGCGGGATGGAAGACGTGGGGCGGCGTGAATGCGCCTTACATTTGGGTGAAGTGCCCCGGCGGTCTCGGCTCGTGGGAGATGTTCGACAAGATGCTGAATGAGGCGAACGTCGTGATCACGCCCGGCGCGGGATTCGGTGCGGCGGGCGAGGGATATTTCCGCATCAGCGCGTTTAATTCGCGCGCGAATGCGGAGGAGGTCGCGCGGAGGATCAAGGGGCTGAAGGTGTAGATGGGGTGCTTTGGACTTTGTGCCGGCGGTAGGGTCGAAAGACGGACGCGCATTCGGATTCTCACGGCGCCTGCGGCGGGCTCAACGCCCAACGTGCAACGTTTAACGCCCAATATTTAACGATCTTGTTGCTGAGCGGCGGCTGGGATCTGGTGGCTTTTGCTACGGCAACGGCAAGCCGCGGGCGGCGGTGAGGAGCGAGTACCATTCGCCGCGCGACAGTTCGATCGAGTCGGCGAGTACGGCTTCGCGGATGCGATCGGGGTTTATGGTGCCGATGATCGGCTGCATCCGCGACGGGTGCTTCAAGAGCCATGCGAGTGCAATGGCAGCGTGGGTCACGCCTTTTTCCGTGGCGAGTTTTGCGAGGAGCGACTGGAGTTTCTCCGCGCGAGCGTCCTTTGCGGTGGTGAGGAGCGCGCCTTTTGCGAGTGGGCTCCATGCCATCGGGGTGATGCGTTCGGCGACGCACTGGTCGAGAGTGCCGTCGTCAAGACACGAGAGTGCGCCAAGGCTCACTTCGATCTGATTGACAATGAGAGGCCGCGGAAAATTTTTTTGCAGCGCGGTGAGCTGCGATGGACGGAAATTACTGACGCCGAATTCGCGTGCTTTTCCCTGTGCATGGAGCTGTGCGAATGCTGCGGCGATCTCGAGCGGGTCGCCGAGGAAATCGGGGCGGTGGATCATGAGCAGATCCACATGGTCGGTCCCGAGGCGTTTCAGCGAACCTTCGACGGACTCGATGATGTAGGCGGCGGAGGAGTCGTAGCAATGCACGCGGCCATCCCAAGGCGGGCAGATGCCGCATTTGGTCGCGAGGACGATGCGTTCGCGCATGCCTGGCGTGTCGCGAGGCGCGTGCAGGTGAGGGGACTGGTGCCGAGGGGGAGTGTCTGCATCGCGGGGAGGGTAGGGGAACGAACGTCCGACATCCAACATTGAACATACATCGGTTGACGCATTTCGATCAGAGGTCAGGTGATGTCCGTTTTTAACAGCATGCCCCGGAAAAGCTGAAACCCCCCGGGCCTTGCGGTCCGGGGGGCTCAGTAGCCCAACCAAATGGTGATGCGTCCGGGTCAGTTTGAGGCGACCGGCGACTTGCGCTTGCTGGCGACCTGCGCGAGGCCGACCTGCGTGGCGGAGTGGGGGAAAGTGCTGCCCTTGCTGTAGCTGTAGAGCGGGATGTAGCGGTTCTCGGGGAGCGAGTCGGCGGGGATGGGCGCGCTTTTCAGCGTGCAGTCCAGCAGCCACCAGCGGCCTTCGTTTCTCCACAGCACCCAGGCGTGGCTGATGCGGACGCCGGCCTCGGTCTTGCCGATGACGAAGCGCACGTCGCTGTCACCGAGCTGGCTGCACAGCCAGAGGGCCTTGTCCTTGCAATCGCCGGAACGCTTCGCCGCCGTGGTCTGAGGCATGGCGGCCACGTAGGGGTTTTCCATGCGGTAATGGAAGCCGCGGCCCTGGATCATGAGTTTCTTAACCTGTTCCATACTGGGCTTTTGCTGGCCGAGCTGGGAGAGGACCGTGCGAACCGGGCTCATGTAGCGGTCGTAGGGCGTGGAGTTCGAGGGAGTGCCGATGTCGAAGGCGGCGGCAGTGAATTTTGCGGTGAGGAGAAGGGCTAGTGCTAAGTCACTCATGGAGTAATGGTAATACGCGAAAAGAATTAGCTGGTACTAAGTAGTTTCCTGTATAGATGGGAGTGATGCCAAAGAAAAAGCATCACATCCGACTGAGT
>Ga0315909_10005609_pt1 | contig 14331 bp, 13 predicted proteins | sample LakEriMetagenome_11_FD_203527 | JGI IMG/M metagenome (GOLD analysis project Ga0315909, IMG submission 203527) | Freshwater fungal communities from buoy surface, Lake Erie, Ohio, United States - Buoy 2 MA125 | ecosystem: Environmental > Aquatic > Freshwater > Lake | place: USA: Lake Erie, Ohio...
AACATCATCATGATCGGTGAGATTCGTGACGCGGAAACGGCGAACATTGCGATCAATGCCTCGCTCACCGGTCACTTGGTATTCTCCACCCTCCACACCAACGATGCTCCCTCCGCCGTGGCACGTTTGGCGGACATCGGCATCAAGCGCTTCCTCATCGCCTCGGCGGTCCGCGCGGTGCTGGCGCAACGTCTGGTCCGCAAGCTCTGCCCCGCCTGTAAGGAGGAAATGCCCATGACGGACAAGGAGCTGCGCGCGCTGCGGCTCGATGCCTCGCGCATGGCGGACTCCACCATTTATGGCCCCGTCGGTTGCGACAAGTGCCGCAAAAAAGGCTACCGCGGACGGATGGGCATCTTTGAGATTTTCGAAATCGACGACGAGGTGCGCCACTTGATCAATGCCGAACTCAGCTCCTCGCAACTGCGTAAGCGCGCGCGGGAAATGGGCATGCGCTCCATGCGTGAGGACGGCATCCGCAAGGTGCTCGCCGGCCTCACCACCGCTCAGGAAGTCATCCATGTCACCATGGCCGACTTCGATTGATTCCTTTTCCTCATTTTCTCCAAGCAAAAAAAACTTCACATCATGGACAACCAACAGGTTCTCGACCTATTCATCAATCGCGGCATGATCGACCAGGCTCTCGCTGGCGATATCCTCGCGGAGATCGATCACAGCGGTAAGGAAATCGGCGAAATTCTCGCCGATTACCAAGTCATTCATCATCGCGATGACATCTGGCCCATGGTCGCCGCCGAGCTCTCGACCGAAATGGTGGATCTCAAAGACTGGACGCCGCCGGAAGAAATCCTTGCGCTGGTCCCCGCAGGCATGGCGCGCCTGCACGGTGCCTTGCCAGTCAATCTCACCAATGAAGGCCTGTTCGTTTGTTTGGTCGATCCGCTCAATCCGCAGACCGTGGAGGACCTGCGCTTTGCCCTGGGCCGTGAAATCCACGTGCTGGTAGCTCCGGACTATGTGATCGAGGACCGCATCAGCGAGCTTTACGGCGGCGATGGCAAGGCGATGGAAGACATTCTCGGCCAGCTCGAATTCGGCGGTCCCTCGGACCCGAATGCGATGGACATCGAGGCCGAGGCGAACTCCGCGCCCATCATCCGCTACGTCGATCTGGTGCTCTATCAGGCGATCAAGGAAAAGGCGTCCGACATTCACTTCGAGCCCTTTGAAAAGGAGTTCAAGATCCGCTACCGCATCGATGGCGCGCTCTATGAAATGGCACCACCACCGGTGCATTTGGCCCTGCCCATCATTTCGCGAGTCAAGGTCATGTCGAACATGAACATCGCCGAGCGCCGCATCCCGCAGGACGGTCGTATCGTCAAGCAGTTCGGTGAAAAACAAGTGGACATGCGCGTTTCCTCGCTGCCCACCCAGTATGGCGAGTCCGTCGTGTTGCGGGTGCTCGATCGCTCCTCGGTCAATCTTTCGTTAGAAAACCTCGGTCTGCCGCCGCACATCTATGAGTACATCGGCGAGACCATCGAGAAGCCGAACGGCATTTTCATCGTCACCGGTCCCACGGGTGCGGGCAAGACCACCACTCTTTACGCCGCATTGCGCCGTATCAATACCATCGACTCGAAACTGCTCACGGCGGAAGACCCCGTCGAGTATGACATCGATGGCATCATCCAGATTCCCGTGCACGAAGGCATCGGCCTCGATTTCCCGCGCATCCTGCGCGCCTTCCTGCGTCAGGACCCGGACCGCATCATGATCGGGGAAATGCGCGACATCGATACCGCGCAGATCGCGATCCAGGCGGCGCTCACGGGTCACCTTGTGCTCTCCACGCTTCACACCAACGATGCTCCCGGAGCGGTCACGCGTTTGATCGACATGGGCTGCGAGCCCTTCCTGGTGGCGGCCTCGCTCGAAGGCGTGCTGGCCCAGCGTCTGGTGCGCACGATTTGTAAGGAGTGCAAGTCGCCGTACGAACCGAACGAAGCGATTTTGAACCAGCTCGGCGTTTCCTCGCACGAAATCGGCGACAAGAGCTTCTACACCGGGCGCGGCTGCGATTCCTGCGGTCAGTCCGGCTACCGCGGCCGACAAGGTCTCTACGAGCTTCTCGACATCACCGACCCCGTGCGCGATCTCATCATCGACCGCGCCCCGTCCGTCGTGATCAAACAAAAAGCCGTGGAACTGGGCATGCAGACCCTGCGTGAGGACGGCTTGCGCAACATTTACCTCGGCAATACCACGATCGAGGAAGTGCTGAAATATACCTAATCGCCGATGAGCCTTGAAAAATAATCCACAGTTCCCGTAAAAAATTCATCGCCATCCGCCAAGTTTTTGTCTTAAATCGCCCTGTAAAACCATAACAATAAGCCCGATACCAAACTCATGCCGAATTTCCAATATCTAGCCATGGACGCCAAGGGGGAACAGACCTCCGGCACAATCGATGCTGCCAATGAATCCGATGCACTTGCCAAGTTGCGTCAGAAGGGATTGTATCCCACGCAGATTGCGGTGGCTGGGCAGACCGCGAAAAAGAGCGCGAAAAAAAGCAGCGCCAAAGCAGGTCCGAAAGCCAAAACCGGCGGCCGCATCAAGCCCAAGGTATTGATGATTTTCACCCGCCAGTTGGCGACGCTGATCGACTCCGGATTGCCATTGCTGCGCGGTCTTACGGTCTTGGGCAAACAGGAGCCGAATCCCGTGCTGCGCGGTACCATCGATGCTCTCGGTGACTCGGTGCAGGGTGGTTCCACGTTCTCGGAATCGCTGGCACAGCATCCACGGATTTTCAACAAGCTTTACGTGAACATGGTCAAGGCCGGTGAGCTCGGTGGTGTGCTCGAGGTGGTGCTCAATCGTCTCGCGGAATACCAAGAGAAGGCGCACAAACTCAAAAACAAAATCGTTTCGGCGATGGTCTATCCGGTGATCGTGATGTTCATCGCGGTGTCGATTCTGTTGTTCCTGATGATTTTCATCGTGCCGCGTTTCAAAGACATGTTCTCAGAAATGGGTGACGCGGAGCTGCCGCTGATCTCCCGCGCGGTCTTCGGGTTCTCTGATTTCCTGATCAAGCCGACGGTCTGGATCATTCCAAACATCGTCTGGATTTTGTTGGCCGCTACCGGCATTTATCTGGGCTTCGCCGCCTGGGGACGCACGCCGAAGGGTCGGAACTTTGTGGACGCGCTGAAACTGCGCCTGCCCATTTTCGGTGACATCCAGCGCAAGAGCGCGGTGTCGCGTTTCTCCCGCACACTGGGCACTCTGGTCACCTCTGGTGTGCCGATTCTGCAAGCTCTCAACATCACCAAGGAAACAGCGGGCAACGTCGTCATTTCCCAGGCCATCGCGCAGGTGCATGAGGCGGTGAAAGAAGGGGAATCGATCGTGACGCCGCTGCAGGCCTCCGGCGTGTTCCCGAACATGGTGATTTCCATGGTGGACGTGGGTGAAGAGACCGGTCAGCTGCCGGAAATGTTGCTGAAGGTGGCCGACGTGTATGACGATGAAGTTGACAACGCCGTGACCGCGCTTACCAGTATCCTTGAACCCATCATGATCGTGTTCCTCGCGTTGGTGGTTGGTTCGGTCGTTTTCGCCCTGTTCTTGCCGCTGATCAAGATCATCAACACCATGGGTCAGCAGTAATGACTCTCCAAACTACAAACAAACCCAACCATATGAAATCCCCCTCATATTCCTGTCGTCGCAGCCCATCCGGTTTCACCCTGATGGAGCTGCTGGTGGTCATCACCATCATCGTCATTCTGGCCAGCCTCACCATGGGCGGGCTCGGATACATGCAGCGCAATCAGGCCATCCAGAAATGCAAGGCGCAGATTGCCATGCTGGGAACCGGTCTGGAAGAATACAAACTCGACTTCGGCCGCTACCCGGTGGCAAACGATACCGGTGCCACGGGCGATCTGGGCTCGAATGTTCTTTATCTCGCCTTGTATTGGGACAGTGATAACAACGGTGCGGCAGTCGGTGCGGATCAGAATCAGCGCGTTTACCTCGCCGAGCTCGATCCCACCAGCACCAAACAAGGCTGGAGCAGCAACCCCGTGGCTTCCGCGCAAAACACCATTCGCGATCCCTGGGGTCTGGATTACCGCTACCGTTCCGGCGTGAATGCCACCGGTGTGGTGAATACCGATTGCATCAACCCAGACTTCGACCTCTGGTCCTTCGGTCCCGATGGTGTGTGCGGCAGCATTGCTCCGAACAGCACCGATCCGCAGGCACAGGACAATATCTCGAACTGGAAGTAATTTCCGTTTGAGGAACTCCACAGCACCAACGGTGCGCCACACGTCAGCCCAGGGCATCGCCCTGGGTTTTGTGTTTTATGGATTCGGAGGCCTATGAGGGCGATACGGATAGAAACCGCTCTCCATCTTCCCTCCACTACCGTTTTTCCAGCGATCGCAGGGCTTTTTGCTGAAAGTCGCTCAACAGGCGGTATTCCTTATCGGTAATGGGATAGGGTCCGGAAAATTCCATGGGCTTGCTCACGGACCGGGTGTCGTTGCGACACGAATAGGCCTGACGATTTTTCAGGTAGTAGAGAATCAGGTAGTGCCTGCGATCCTGCGTGGACTCGGCGATGCAATCGGGTGAGCCCAGTTGGGTGAGCAGCACCTGCAACTCCGGATGCAGTGTGGCGTGGTTTTGCAAGCGCCGCCAGCCGAGCGTGGGTGGATCGGCGATGATCAGCATGATGCTGTTGTTTGCCTCTTTTTCCGTCCATCCCGTGTTCCATGCGGCGCGGTAGGGCGCGCAGTGGGTGAGGGAGATGGCGAGGAGCAGGCAGAAAATCGAGGAACAACGGCGCATGGTCGCTTTATCTACGGCGGTCTTTGGCGATGATTTTCATCACCTTGGCCACATTCGGGCGAACTCCGGAAGATTCGGTGAAAATCGGCGTCTCCATGGGGATGAGGAACTCGACGGAGGAGTTGATGCCGATGAGTTGCGCCCGCGCATCGAGGATGGGGCCGCCGCTATCACCGGGCTGCAAGGGGATATCGATGCGGAAACGTTTCGCTCCGGAGAACATCGATTGCGCCGGGATGGTGGTGTTCAGCGCGCCGTAAAGCGGCTTCAGGCCCGTGGTGAGGCCGCCGTGAAAGACCGTGGTGCCTTCGGGAATGGCCAGCCCGGGAGGCGTGAAAGCGTAGTAGGAGGGCGTCGCGAGCGGGGCATGGAAGAGCGCGATGTCATTGCCGGGATCGCGCCACACCACGCGTGCCTGCGCGATTTGCAGGCCACTGCCGCGGCCGTAAAGGACATGCACGGTGCTGTTGCGGGCATTCTTGATCACGTGATCGGCGGTGAGGAAATAGCCATCCGGGCTGATGGGGCACGCCGTGCCGCCATCGGTGTCAGGCGGCGTTTGTGATTTGGGAAAACCGCGATTCACCCACTGGCTGATGTCGGCTTGTTTGGTGACGATCACCGCACTCATCCGCTGCTGCGCAAAAGAAAGCGATTCCGCGCTCGGAGGACGTCGATCGACCCGCATGGGCGGCGGCGGCGCCACGTAGCAACTGGTCAGTGGTAAAAAGCAGATCAGTGCAAAAAAAACGCGCATCATGAGTGGAGAGTGTGGAGGGTGGAGTGTAGGTGTTCTTCTTCGCCGGCGAGCTCGCGTGCGAGCCCGATGGCGGCGATGTCTTCTACGTGGGCGACGGATTCGACCTTGGCGAGCAGTTGCCGCAGTTCCTTGGCACCGGCAAAGCCTTTGCAGTAGGCGAGCAAGCGCCCGCGCATGGCCATCATGGCGTGGCGTTCATGGCCGTAGCGGGTGCTTTGCACGGCGAGGCGGCAGTGACGCACGATGAGTGCCCAGCGTTCTTCCGGGCTAACAGAAATGGTGTTTTCCTCGCCGTGGAGCCGCGCCTTGGTCTCGCGGAAAATCCACGGGTGCTGCATCGCGGCGCGACCGATCATCACGCCGGAAATGGCGGTGTGCGCGCGGCGGGCGATGACGTCATCGGCCGTGTGAATGTCGCCATTGCCGATCACGGGAATCTTCACCGCACGGGCGCATTGATCGATGATGTCCCAGTTCGCCAGGCCTGAGTATCCTTGCGCGCGGGTGCGACCGTGCACGGCGATCGCCTGGATGCCGCTGTCTTCGAGGATGTGACAGACTTCCACGGCATTGATGGTTTGCTGATCCCAGCCGACGCGGATTTTTGCCGTGACGGGAACGCCTGTGCCGGCGAGTGCGTTCACGACTCCGGAAGCGACCGAGGCCAGCACGGGACAATCTTTCAGCAAGGACGAGCCGCCGTTTTTCGAAACGACCTTGTTGACTGGGCAACCGAAGTTGATGTCGATGAAGTCGGGTTGTTTCCAGTCGATGATTTTTTTCGCCGCCTCGCCCATGCGTTCGCCATCGGCCCCGAAAAGCTGGATGCCCACGGGGCGTTGTTCGTCGGTGAACTCGGTGTATTTCCGCGTGTAGTCATCGCGCTGCATGATGCCCTCGGCGGAGACGAACTCGGTGACCATCACATCGGCGCCCAGTTCCTTGCAGAGCTGGCGGAATACCACGTCCGTCACTCCCGCCATCGGCGCGAGATAGAGCGGAAAATTTCCGGATGTGAACCAAGGCAGCACAGGCGCAGTCTATCACGGCAAGCCGCGCTGGCAAGCCGGCATCCGCGCGAATGTCAGCGCGCCGCATTGACTTTTCCGGGCGTGCTGGGGCACACTCCCGTGCACCTTCATGAAGATCGACAGCCATCAGCATTTCTGGAAATACAGTGCCCGCGAGTATCCCTGGATGAGCGAGGAGCTCGCTTGCTGCCGCCGCGACTTTCTGCCGGAGGATCTGGCTCCCTTGCTCGATGCCTCCGGGCTCGATGGCAGCATCGCCGTGCAAGCGCGGCAGATTCCCGAGGAGACGGATTTCCTGCTCGATCTCGCAAAACATCCGCGCGTGCTCGGGGTGGTCGGCTGGATTCCGCTCTGCTCGCCGGAAGTAGGCCGCTACCTGGAACAATACGCCGCGCATCCGAAGATCTTGGGCTTCCGTCATGTGATCCAGGATGAGCCGGATGATGATTTTATACTGCGCCCGGATTTCCAGGCCGGCATCCGCGAGCTCGGGCGTTATCCATTGTGCTACGATGTGTTGATTTTCGAAAAACATCTGCCACAGACGATTGCGTTTGTGGATCAACATCCGAACATCCGCATGGTGCTGGATCACATCGCCAAGCCGCAGATCCGCGCCCATGAGTTTTCCACCACATGGGCGAAAAACATCCGCCTTCTCGCCGAGCGCGAGCATGTCACCTGCAAGCTCTCGGGCATGGTGACGGAAGTGCAGGGTGGTGGATGGGATGCGGAACTGCTGCGACCTTACTTCGACACCGTGCTGGAGGCATTCGGCCCGCAGCGGCTGATGTTCGGCTCGGACTGGCCGGTGTGCCTGATGCGCAGCAGCCACCGCGCCTGGGTGGAGACAGTCGAGTCCTGGATCGCAACGCTCAGCGCCGATGAGCAAGCCGCCATCATGGGTAAAACGGCGGCGCGGGTGTATGGGATTGATTGATTTATGATGACTCGCAGAAATTTCCTCACCACTTCCGCGCTGACGCTGGCACTGCCTGCCTGGGCGGCGGACGGCGCGCGCAAGCCCTTGCGCTTCGGCGTGATCACGGATGTGCATCAGGACATCATGCATGATGGCGTCGCGCGCATCACGGCATTTGTCACCGCCATGCAGCAAGCCAAGGTGGATTTCATCATCCAGTTGGGGGACTTTTGTGTGCCGCATGCGCGCAATCAGGCGTTCATCAATGCCTGGAACCGTTTCGAGGGGCCACGCTATCATGTGTTAGGAAATCACGATACCGATGGCGGCTACAAAAAAGAAACGACACGGGCGTTTTGGGGCATGCCCGCGAACTACTACGCCTTCGACCAGGGTGGCATCCGTTTTGTGGTGTTAGACGGCAATGACCCGGGCGGCAAGAGCCGTGGCTACGCGCGTTTCATCGGCAAGGAACAACAGGAATGGCTGCGGCAGGAAATCACCAACGCGAAGGATCCGGTGATCGTTTGCAGTCATCAGCCTCTGGAAAGCGCGGGCGGCATCGAGAATCAGCAAGAGATCCGCGATCTATTCGGTCCGGTTCCGGAACAGGGCAGGCGCAAGGTGATCGCCTGCCTCAGCGGACATCTGCATCAGGATTACGTGCGCAGCGTCGATGGCATTCCTCATGTGCAATGCAACAGCGCTTCGTATGTCTGGCTGGAGGGTGCGAAAAAAGCCGAGGTCTATCCCGCCGCCGTGCATCAAGCGCATCCGCACCTCGCTCGTGTCGCGCCCTACCGCGATCCGCTGTGGGCGGTGGTGACGATCGATCATCAGGCTGCGACACTGAATCTGCAAGGCACTAGGACTGAGTGGGTGGGCGAGGATCCGTGGCAGCGCGGAGCGGCGGAAACACAATACCCCCGCGACATCCAGAGGCCCGCGATTTCCGATCGCTCGCTTGTCTGGAACAACAAGGCGTGAGCAGGGATATTCGATTTTCCAGAGGTTCTTAGCGCACCTCGTAGTGGAAACATCGTGCTTTTTTGGAATCCACATCGCCTTGACTCCTGCGGCCGGATCAAGGCATTCTATCGCCCTGATGAAAAAACACAGTGATCTCACGCGCATCCGCCCCGGCGGCATTTTGCATTGGTCCACACTTTGCCTGCTCGCTGGTGGTAGCGTCGCTCTGACCTCCTGTGACTCGAAGAGCACTTACACTGCCACGGCACAGGATGAACAAATGGCCGCGTTGCAAAAAAAGCTCGATGACATTGATAGCCGCAAGTCGCAACTGCTGAATGGCTATGTGGAGCATAATTTCGAACTCCCCGGCGCGGGATTTTATCACGCCGATGCCCAGGATTTTTTCCCTTACACCTATGGTCATGAAAAAGATGGCAAATGGTATGCCAATGGCCAATGGGTGGATGCCAAACCCGAGCCGCCGCGCTTGACCACCAGCCGACCTTCCGAAGCTGCTCTGCGCAAAATTGAGATGATCTTGGCGCGCGAGCAGGAACTCGTCGAAGAAAACAGCAGCGGAACGTCTTCTTCGACGAACCGTTCCTCCTATCACACGTCCCATCATCACGGAAGTGGTGTGGGCAATATGATGTTGATGTACTGGCTCCTCTCGGGAAATCGCAACAACTACACGCCCGGCGCCGGCTTCCAACAAGCACAGGCCCGTCAACAAGGATGGCAGCAGTCCTTGAACAACGACCGCAGTACCGTCAACGCCCATGCCGCCGCGAATCCGGGCTACCAACGCCTCGTGCAGCAAAGCAAACAAAGTGGCTCGGCCGTGACCGCAGGAAAATCGGTGCGTGGTGGATTCGGCGGCAGCAGCTCCGGCAGTTCGTCGTCGTTCGGCAGTTGACGCACCCGTGTTGTTCCTGCCATGAATTCCAACTTTTCTTTCATCCCGATCCGATTGGAGGCGAGCAAGCCTCGCGCGAACTGGGTCCAACGCGTCGAAGAATCCGGGCTCGTCTGGCACGGTGCCGGCGCGGATTCCTACTGGAATGAAAACGAACATCTCGTTTTTTCCCTGCAAGCGGCCGAGACTCTCGAAGCTGCCGCGAATGAACTCCACGCCCTGTGCCTAGATGCCTGTGAGCAAATCATTTGCCGCGATTGGTGGGACAAGCTCTTCATCCCCGATGAACTCGCCCGCATCATCCAGGCGTCGTGGGTGGCGCAGGATTTTTGTCTCTACGGCCGCTTCGACCTCGCCTGGGATGGAATGGGCTCACCGAAACTTTTGGAGTATAATGCGGATACCCCCACCTCTCTGTTAGAAGCCGCCGTGATCCAGTGGGATTGGTTGAAGGACTGCTATCCAGAGTCGGACCAGCTCAACTCACTGCACGAAGCCCTCGTGGAGCGCTGGGAAACCTTGCCCGATCCTCTAATTCATCTCGCCTGCGCGTGGGATCTGCCTGAAGACCGGCAAACCATCGCCTACCTGGCGGAAACCGCCGAGCAAGCGGGGAAAGCCGTGAACCTCATGGACATGGCGGAGATCGGTTATTCCCCCGAGGGGCGGTTCACCGATAGCCTGGAGCGACCGATCGATCGACTCTTCAAGCTCTACCCGTGGGAGTGGTTGGTGAAAGAACCCTTCTTCGCCGAGATCGGCACGGAGCGCTCCCGCTTCATCGAACCCGCCTGGAAGATGATGCTCTCGAACAAGGCACTTCTGCCCATTTTATGGGAGCTCAATCCCAACCACCCCTTGCTCCTGCCCGCCACGCGCACCCGCGAGGAGATGAGCCGTCTCGGCATGTCGCAGTGGGTGGAAAAGCCGATCTACGGTCGCGAAGGCGGCGGTGTTTCTCTCTGCGAATTTGGCAAAGCCATCGCGCAGGGCACCGGTCGAGCCGAGTCTAATCAAATGATCTATCAAAAACGCACGCCGCTCTTCCAAGCCGGCGGCCGCCACTTCGTATGGGGCCTGTGGATGGTCGATGACACCTGCCGCGCCCTCTCCGCCCGCGGCGACGTATCGCCCATTACCGGCAACATGAGCCGCTTCCATCCGCATCGGATCGTGTGATGGGGGGCGATAAATGCCGCATTTTGTGAGCGTATGTTTTGGATGCAACGTAGCGCAACATCCGGCATGCTCTGTCTTATCGCCCTGATGCTACCCATCTCCTCTCTCGTTGCCGCGCCGCGTGTGATCGAGGTGGGAGGAGATAAGGGTGTGACGCCTCAGCAGGCTCTGGAGGAAATTGCACGGCTTCGCCTAGCGCATCCTCAGGAGGCGATCGAGGTCATCGTGGCTGATGGCACGTATGTGTTGGATCGGCCGCTTTTATTGGAAAGCAAGCACAGTGGTATGGGGAAGATGCCTGTGTATTGGAAAGCGGCAGCGGGTGCCAGGCCGGTGTTCAGTGGCGGCGTGCGCTTGAAGGGTTTCACCCCTGCGGATGGCGGTACATGGCAACTGCGTCTCCCGGCGGAGATGTCTGCGTTCGATCAACTCTGGATCAATGGCCGCCGCGCCCCACGCGCCCGGCATCCGAACCAGGGGTTTTTGCTGATGCAGTCGGTGACGGAAGTGCCGTTAGAAAAGGAGCGCGCCCGCCAAACCGTGCAGATGGCGCCACAGGACATGGCGCTGCTCCGCTCGCTCAGCCCCGCAGAGCAATCGTCGGTGCAGATGTTCGCCTATCACAAGTGGGACAATACCCGCCGATTTGTCGAGAGCATGGATCCGGCGAGTGGTCGTTTGACAACAACCGGCAAGGCGATGAAACCATGGAACCGCTGGGATGCACATACTGGCGTGGTGTTCGAAAATTTCCGCGCCGCACTCGATCAGCCGGGTGAGTGGTTCGTGGATGCCCAGCGTGTGCTGCATTACCTACCTCTTGCCGGCGAGACTCCGGATGCCGTGGAGGTCATCGCGCCGCGTCTCACGCAGTTGCTGCGCATTCAGGGGACGCCCGACAAGCCAGTCACCGATCATTACTGGGACGGCATCCGGTTTCTCCACGCCGGCTGGGTCTGTCCGCCCACGGGCTTCGAGCCGCAGCAAGCCGCGGCATCGATCGAAGCGGTGATCCAGGTCGATCATGCCGCGCGCATCCGTTTCGAGAACTGCGAGGTCGCGCACACGGGGCAGTATGGCATCTGGTTTCGTCAGAACTGTCAGCACAACGTCGTGCGACATTGCGAGCTTCACGATCTGGGCGCGGGCGGGCTGCGCACGGGAACGATGGAGCTTCCCGCCACACAGGAACAGGTGAGTGCGTTTCAGATGTTTGATAACAACATCATCACGCACACAGGAAAAAATTTCCCCTGCGCTGTGGGAGTGTGGATCGGCCACAGTAGCGATAACGCCATCACGCACAATGAAATCAGCCACATGCCCTACACCGGCATCTCCGTCGGCTGGCGCTGGGGCTACGATCGCAGTGAGGCGAAGCGCAACCGCATCGAGAACAACCACATTCACCACATCGGCGATGGCTTGTTGAGCGACATGGGCGCCGTTTACACGCTGGGCCCGTCCGAGGGCACCATCATCCGCGGCAATCACATTCATGATGTGCTCTCCTACAAGTATGGCGGATGGGGCTTGTACAACGATGAGGGCAGTACCGGCATCGTCATGGAGAACAATCTCGTTCACCACACCAAGAGCGGCAGTTACCACCAGCACTACGGCAAGGAAAACATCATTCGCAACAACATCCTCGCCTTCGCCAGCGAACAACAACTGCAGTACACCCGCGCGGAAAAACATTTGTCGTTCCGTTTCACCGGCAACATTGTGCTATGGGATCGAGGGCCGTTGTTCACCGGTGGCGGCTGGAAACAGGGCATCATCGAGGCGAGTGGCAATCTCTACTGGTGTCGCGATGGCAAAGATCCCGGGCCGCTGCCTGGTGAAAAAGACGCACGTTTTGCCGATCCTGGATTCGCCGATGCCTCCGCTGGCGACTGGACTCTCGGGGAAAATTCACCCGCCCGCGCCATGGGCTTTGTCCCGTTTGATTGGCGCAAGGCGGGCGTCCATGGCACGGAGGAATGGAAGCAGCGGGCGAGCCGGCCGCGATAAACCCACGCGGAAAAAACTTGTGCCCCAGTGCCTGTGCTGGCAGCGTGTCTGCGTCATGGAAAGTTACGAAGTGCTGCGCAAGGTCTTTGAGCAAGTCAGCCCCAAGGCGATTGCCGCGGAGATGGGGATTTCTCTTTCTCTTGTCTACAAGTGGGCGGAAAAGCCGAATGCCGATGGCACGGGCAGTCGCAATCCGCTCGATCGGCTCGTGACTTTGATGGAACTCAGTCAGGATGAGGCGATCGTCGAATGGCTTTGCCAGCGCGCGGGCGGATGTTTCCTGCGCAATCCCGATAGCTCGTGCAAGCAGGGCTTTGAAGTGCTACCCGCCACCCATGAAATCATCAGCCAGTTCTCGCAGATGCTGAGTATGATTTCCGTGGCGGCACTGGACAACTCTATCACCAGCAAGGAAGCCTCCGAGATCCGCGATTCGTGGGACAAATTGAAAAGCTACGCCGAGGGCTTCGTGCGCTGCTGCGAGGAGGGCGACTTCGATCAACTGCGTCAAATCCCGAAACCCTCTGAGGGGCCAAAGCGACTCTTGCGCTGATGTCAGAAATCTCCGCGAAAACATGCTCCGGAGTTGACAGATTCCCGGTGCTGCCACAGTAATCATGCCGATATGAAATTGCTCACGATTTGGACAGTAGGATTGATGATGGTGGGAACCATGATGCCGATGCAGGCGGATGAGGAAACCCCGCTGGGTAAAGAAATGGAGTCGATCAATGATTCCTTCAAAGCCCTTACCAAAGAAAAAGATGGTGCCAAAGGCGCCGCCCTCGCCCGCAAAGCGCAGGAAGGCATGCTCAAGGGCCTGACCATGGTGCCGGATTTCATCACCGACATGATTCCGGATCCCAAGGAGAAAGAAAAAGCTCTTGCGGATTATCGCCGCCTGATGGGCGAAACCTACGTGGTGTTCTGCAAAATCGAAATCGCCTTCCTCGAAGGCAAGATGGACGAAGTGACCAAGCTGGCCGATGCCGCCAAGGCTCTCAAAAAAGAAGGTCACAAAAAATACATCGAAGAAGAGTAAAGCTCGCACGCTGATTCTCTCGATACAAAACGCTTCCGCAAACCGGGAGCGTTTTTCTTTTTTCAAAAGGTGCACTTCCTCCACATCGCCTCACGCAAGCGATACAGATACTCTTTGCGCGAAATGCTGATCGCTCCCAGCGACTCAGTGTGGGGATTGGTGACCTGCACATCGAACAAATGAAAACCCTGAACTTGCAGATGCTCGACCAGATGGGTGAGCGCCATTTTCGAGCCATCGCTCACGCGGGAAAACATCGATTCGCCCGCAAAAAAACCGCCAATCGCCACCCCGTAAATGCCACCGACCAGTTCGCCCTCGCACCAGCACTCGACGCTGTGCGCATGGCCTAACGAATGCAGCCGCATGTAGGCATTCATCAACCTTGGCCCCAGCCATGCGCCATCGCCTTCCGCGCGGGGTAACGCACAGGCGCGAATCACTTCCCCAAATGCCTGATCGCGCGTGAACGTGAACTTTCCCTGCCGCATTTTCCGCAACAGGCGCCGCGAGGGGGAAAACTCATGAAGCTCGAAGATCCCCCGCGGATCTGGCGACCACCAGGTGATCGGCTTTTCCGACCACGGAAAAATCCCTTGGCTATAGGCCGAGAGCAAGGTCTCCGGCCTCAGATTGCCCCCCACGGCCAGGAGG
>Ga0315909_10005613_pt1 | contig 14324 bp, 7 predicted proteins | sample LakEriMetagenome_11_FD_203527 | JGI IMG/M metagenome (GOLD analysis project Ga0315909, IMG submission 203527) | Freshwater fungal communities from buoy surface, Lake Erie, Ohio, United States - Buoy 2 MA125 | ecosystem: Environmental > Aquatic > Freshwater > Lake | place: USA: Lake Erie, Ohio...
CGAGTGAGAGCGCCGTGCCGCGATGGGCGCAGAGATCTGGGAAGGCGGCCACCTCACCACCGAGGCGCACCACCACCAACGCTTCGTCGTTCAGTCGCACCGCCTTCGGCGCATCCGTCAGCTCATCTGCCCTGCACACCGGCGCCCACGCACGCCTCAGCGCACGCTCCAGCGCCACCTCTCCCGTTGCATCCAGCTGGTTGCCTACTGACTCATTCATCTGCGCGAGTGTATGGCGAAATCTCTTGACGCAACGCGTCACGCACCTGGCACAACCCACCTGTTATAGTGCGAAGGTCACTCAGATGGTGACGCGCATCGAGAGCACCGGAGAGATTCAGCTCGACGAAGGTGCGGCAACCAACGGATCCCCAACCCGGGGGCCGGAACGGTGCCAACGCTGATATGGCGATGCGGACGGGTCCGACGCGGACCAGCGCCACGCTGTGGCGTCCTGCGTTGCGTCGTGCCCCAGGCGCCGGCCCTAGCCGGTCGAACTGGGAGAAGAAGAGATGACTGCACTAAGGAGCGGCAGGATCGTCACCTGCGAAGCGATGACGAGTGGACACCCGGACAAGCTCTGCGACCAGATCAGCGACGCGCTGTTGGACGCACACCTGGTACGCGATCCGTACACACGCTGCGGTATTGAGGCCGCGGCGAGTGGCAACGAGGTCTGGGTCTTTGGCCAAGTGGCAAGCGCTGATCCGCTGAGCCACGCAGAGATTGAGACCATCACGCGTCGCGTGATTCGCGACGCGGGGTACAGAAGCGCAGAGGAGGGGATCGACCCTGAGACGTGCAAGGTGCGGGTCACGATTGATCCGCAGAGCCAAGACATTGCGCAGGGCGTGATCAAGGCGGACGGCGCGATTGGGGCGAGCGACCAGGGGATCGTCTACGGCTACGCCACCGACGAAACCCCGGACGGCCTGCCGCTGCCACTCGTACTGGCACGGAAGCTCACAGACGCCCTCACCAACGCCCGCACCACCGGGACCATCCCCTGGCTACGCCCAGACGGGAAGGCGCAGGTGAGCGTGCAGTACGTGGACGGTAAGCCCCCCGTGGTAACGGCCTTCGTCCTCTCGGCGCAGCATGCGGCGGATGTGGATATCGACGATGTCCGCGCCGTGCTGACCGGACTCGCGCTCAAGGAGCTCGGCGCGTATGCCAACGCGGAATCGGTGGCGCACGTGAATCCGGCGGGACGATTCGTCACGGGCGGACCGCTCGCCGACTCTGGCCTCACCGGACGCAAGGTGATTGCGGACACGTACGGCGGCGTGGCGCACCATGGCGGCGGCGCGTTCAGCGGGAAGGACGGCACCAAGGTGGATCGCTCCGCCGCATACGCCGCACGGCAGGCGGCACTGCACGTGGTGCGGAGTGGCCTCGCCACTAGCTGCGAGATCGCACTCTCATACGCCATTGGCGTGGAGCAGCCGGTGGCGATCTACATCCAGGCGGATGGATCAACCAAGACAGAACTCACGGCGATCCAGCAGGAGCTGCAAGCGTTCGACTTCTCACCGGCGGGGATCATCAATCGCCTCGACCTGCGCACGCCGATCTTTGAGCGCACCGCGCGTGAAGGGCACGTGGGCGTGAAGGGTCTGCCGTGGGAGACAGCATGATGCGATCCAAATTGAACTCCGCCACGCGCGTCGCGGACACGGCGCCACTCAAGGAGGGTGATTTCCGCTTCCTCGACCCGAAGCGCTTGAAGGCAGAAGAGAGGCGCTGGCGCTATCAACCGAACAAGCCGAAGGAAGCACGCAAGAAGTCGGCACCGAAGTGGTCTCTGCGCATCCCGCTCGACGACGGCCGTGACTGCTATGGCTACGCGAACGACTACTACCCAGACGAGTGGGGGGGCGGAGATTACCGCAAGTCACCAGTACCTGGTGCGGCGCGCATGCATTGCACTCAAGACGGTATGTATTTCAGTGTGCGAGAAGAGGTGAAGTGTCCGTCGCGCCTTGACTCACCAAGAATTTCTGGAACCTGCAGTCATGTCGGCATTGAGCGACACCAGCCAGATGATTGTGTCTCGGGAACCTACGCCTGGCGCGACGGTGTCACTGGTCGCTTCCACCGTCCCGTTGGCGAAGGGCCGGTCTGCGCGAGCTGTGGTCCCGCAGCACGGGTGCGCCCAGAGTGTACGAAGCCGAAGCTGCACTGGATCTCCCAGCGCAACCTGATCTCAAGGGCTAAATCGGCGCTCATTGACTACAAGCACTCATTCACGCCGCGCAATTTCCGACTAGAGGGAGGTAGTGGGTGGGCAGGTTTCTGGGATCGACCACCGAGCGGCAAGGTGCACGTGTTGGACGACCCGCGTGAGAAGTGGTTGATGTATTTCACCGTTGGGACTGACACTTGGATCGGATGCCGCGCGCCAGGTGGTTTCCATGGATCGCCGCTCTGGCGATGCGTGAGCGGGTCGTATCTCTGGGTTGACGGCAAGTGGGGCGAGTACCACGTGCCAGAGAATCGAGCGCCGATCTGTTCGGCGTGCGGTCGTCGGCCGGAGCGAGGAGCGAGATGTGTCAAAGAGAACCGCCCGATTGGATCGGCGGTGCAGTCCGCGATCTTCGCGCCGCGTCCGCCGATCTACATGGCGCAGCTCGCTTCCGGCGTGGGGAGTCGCACTGCGTGGGAGGGGCAACAGCGCTCGCGACGTCGACACCTCACCCCGCACGGCACCTTTTACAGCATCGCCGACGCGAGCAAGATGACTGGTCGAGCGCTCACAGCACTCGGCCACGGCTTCGCTTTTTACGGCGAGGAGTACCTCCCACTGCGCTGCGTGCACTGTGGAGTCGGCCGTGCCGCCGCAGCGCAGTATTGCAAGGTGGCAAATCCGATCCCAGAGGCACTGCTTGAACTGTTGAGCGCGGAGTGATGTCCAGCGTGGGGAGGGGCCTTTGAGATCGAGACATCAAGCGGTGGAGGAGGTACTCCTCTCGATCGCGGGTTCCCTCTGGGGCACGCTCAAGTTCCTGCTCCTGATCGTGCTCATCGCCCTGGCCGCCTCACGCCGGTGAGACGTGACATGGAGGTGGCACATGGTTGACGCATGCTTAATTCGAGGAGGTGACATGAAAAGAACTTCAAGGACTCATTCACTTCGCAAGGGGAGCCAATGCCCTACATGCAACGCTGGAAAGCTCATCCCAATCGTCTACGGCATGCCAGGGTCCGAACTCGTCGAGCAGAGCGAGCGAGGCGAGGTCGAACTCGGAGGATGTGTCGTCACCGAAGTGTTTGACCCGGTAAGTGGCTTCATCAGCGGCGACCCCGAGCTCTACTGCCCGAAGTGTGAGGGGCGGTTCTTCAGGGAAAGCACGCGGAACAAAGCCTGAACCTCCTTCGCGTTGTTCTAGACTCTCCTCATGAACCACTCAGAAGATTCAGTCCGCGCACTCCTCAAGCGCCAGCTCGAGCCTCATGGTTGGCGAGTAGGTGGTCCAGTAGCAGCTGAGAACTCTTCTGGGAGCGGCGCATCTTCAACACGCGAAGTCGACGTCCTCTGCATTCGACCAGACGGCGCTGCGGTGGCTGTAGAGGTGAAGCCAGGACGACTTGCCTCTAATGGGGATACCTGGACGCACAACAAACAGCTGATGCAGAAGCCCCCGCATCTTCAGGCAGAAGATGCTGCACGGGCGCTGGAGCGCCTCATTGCTGACCTCAAGATGGTCCCTGGCGCAACGGTGCCAGTTGAGTGGGCGCTTGCTGCGCCGAGTAATGCGGCGAGCGAGTTCCCCGCACAGATTGATCGAGATCGCCTTCTGGATGGCGCCACGCTGACCGCCGCAGTAGAGGGCCGCAAGGCGCTCCTTCCACTCATGGTGGCGATCTCGGAGCGGGGAGATACGCGCGCACGTATCCCAAACACCGTCGACGTTGCTGCCACGCTCGGAGATCAGCTCTTCCGTAAGCTCGCCGGCCGACCGAACGAGAAAGCAATGCGCGAGATGGACCTGCAGGAACTTGGTCGCTTTGAAGTAGCAATTGATGTGCTCCTTGGCGCTCTTAAGGATGCACCGAGAATCCAAGTGGTTGGAGCAGCGGGAAGTGGGAAGTCATATGCCGCGCTGAGGAAGGTTGAAGAGCTGTGCCGAGAGGGGAGACGCGTTCTATATCTATGTTTCAACCAGCGGCTCGCCGCCTCGAACCGTGCGGCCGTAGCCGAACTCGGCATTAGCCCTGAGACCAACACCTTTCACAGGTTTGCGGAACTAGCGGCACTAGAGGCGGGGATCACTATTCCCCCGCGTCCACAGAAGTCCGATGAGCTGAGCGCCTACTTCGCGCTATTTGAGAGGGCGCTTGAGGAGGCAATGAAGAAGAACAGCGAGCTGCGATTCGATGCGCTGGTGATTGACGAAGGGCAAGACTTTGAGCCGTCGTGGATTGAACTGCTTGGCAAACTACTGAAGAAGCCCGACGACCCGTGGTGGGTCTTCCATGATCCGGCTCAGGCGTTCGGCATGCCCTGGCAGCCAGACCGGCTGCAATTCCAGCCGTTTCGCCTTCGACACAACCTCCGTAATCCTCGCAAGATTCATGCCTGGTCAGAGAAGCAGCGAACAGATGGCATGACCTCAATTCCAGTGCGTACGTCTGAAGGGTCAGTTGAAGAGATCCCACTGCACCCTTCTGGCCAGACGACTACGTTGCGCAACCTCTTAGGGCGGCTCAAGGAAGAGGGGGTCAAGTCGTGGGAGATTGCCATCCTTACCGGAGGTAGCGTGAAGAACAGCCAGGTGTGGCGTGAATTGCGCAGAGACTCCGAGTTCCCACTTTGGAACGATACTTTTGATGAGTTCGGTGAGCACACGGGAAAAGCCGCTGATGAGCTACAGGAGATCCCAAGCGACATCTACTTGTTTGAGTCTGTACGGAGATTCAAGGGCCTCGAGTCTCCATACATCATTGCGCTCGAACTTCCAGAAACAAGAGCAAATGTTCATCGTTATGTCGCCGGGACAAGAGCCACAGTGGGGCTACATATTTTGGACATCAAATGAATCGTATTACACCATTCAGAATCGACGACTCAGCAGGTCAATGGTCTCAAGCGGTTGCAGACGTCTGTTTTCCTGAAACTACGCACTCGAAACCTGTATATCTATCGCCCACAGACGAGCAAATGATCGAGATTGCCCAGCGTGTTGGAGTTTCAGTTGGTACAGCAGAAGAAGCCACTCAAGCCATGTCTAAAGCAATACAGGAAACACTGAACGTAGATTTCAGCACACGGGAACGACCAAGGGTGTTTGCTAAGTATCGCGTGCTGGCGAATTTTTATCGGGGCATGGATGGGCCAGAGTACTCTCCACCTCCGTGTCTAGCGCTGCTGGCGCTGCTAGGCAGGGCCGCAAGATTAATGGGATCAGCAAGTGGATATTCTCCGAACAATTTCTATGGACCGCTGGCACTGATGTTACAGATCGCTCCTGAAAAAGCTGAACTTCTAGGCGAAGATTACCGACACGACGCTGATGACATTTGGTTCCCTCTGCCGCACTGGCTTGCAAGTCACAACGGGAAGCGCGGGATTTCAACGCTGCACTCGTTTGGTAAAAACATTTATATTGCCGTCCCATTATCGCAGGCAATCTTCGTTGAAAACGATGCTCACAGAATTAGTGAATTCTTTGACCACTATGATTTTAGCTCGACTTCGATCCCAAGTGCTGAAGAACTGCTAGCCGCGCTTGATAGATGGGTTTCAGACCAGGGGTCGTCCTGCCCACAACGGGTCAGGGAGCTCTGGCCAGATAGAAGTGCACGCGAAACCATCACTGAAATGCTTCGTAGCCGTATGGAGCTACATAAGAAGAGCACCAGGCTTGTTTCTGATTCAGGACAAAGAGTTACGTTGCGATATATACCTGCCCAGGCGCCATTTAGAGAAGCTTCGCTGGGATTTAGTGTGAGGCTCCCAGATTACGACAATCTTCCCGATCAGGTCCAAGTATCTTTTGGCGTGCGCCAACGTCAGGGCGTTCTTATTCGCGAGGCAAACGGCACTTATAGACTCGAAAAAGCAGTCAAGCTTAGCGAGGGCGTACGAGATTTGATTGGCGCAACTTTCAAAATATTTGATGCGCACGATCAGAAAGTAATTGCTTTACATAAGAGCAGGGATTCGATCTACGTGCTTGCACGCGATGTTCCTAGATCCGTGTTCATTGAGTCCACTAATCCTCCACGCGGTGCGGAATGTGTTCTTTTCGTAGACTCTGATCTTGCGCCGAAAGTGGCATTACTCTTAAGTGAATCGAGTCAGGATGGCTGGACGCAGGCGCCATTCCTGGGAGCACCTGGGTGGACAATGTTTGAGCGGGTGTTTATCAGAAAGCGTTCAAAACTTGCGACAGGAAAGCTTTCAGCTCTTCAACCGCGCTCAAGGCAAGGCGTCCAGCTGTCGGGCGGACTTGAGTTGCAGGTGGAAGGGGGGAGCGGGATTGCAGGAAGCTGGCTCGTAGACCTGCCACCTGCAGTTAGTGTGTTATCTGAAGAGGGTTTTGGCCATCGTTGTTCGATCAGCCGATTAGAGGCGAATGGGAGCATCGATGAATGCTTTCAGGGAACTTTCGGTCCAGAACTGTTTATGGAACTCCACGAACTTAATCTACTCCCCGGGAGATATAGAATTGCAATTACTCCTGACGGTGGTGCACCATACCCTACTGTTGATGTTTTGCTGGTCAGTCCATCAAGTGAGCGACAGTTTAGCCCCTTAGATTATTCCCCCTCACTGAACCCGCTTTGGCCATTAACCGCAAGCGGAGAAATCATTGATCGGAGTAGTGATGCTGAAGTACACGACATAAGTTATTCAGGCACGCCGATTTGGGCGGAGGCTACGAGTGCTGCTAACAACGCTATTCTCACTCAAGACCTAGGTACCCGATACAACGACGTGCCAGAGTATTCTATAGGGGACATCTTGCTGGTTGAGGAAAGTGTTGGAACTTATCTTGGGGTAGTTGAGCGTGACGGTGTTGCCCGCATCAAAGTATCCTTCCCCCCTTCAAGTGCTAAATCAAAAGATTCAGGTGTAACGCGCATTCTGCCCATGGCAATGTGGGACGCGGTGACAAAAGTGAGCCCAACGACCCCGCTAAAATGGTCTCCCCCAAGTACCGCAAAGAAACCCACTGATCGGCTACTTCACGAAGAGCCCGCAGATTGGGAAGATGCGCTCGCGGTCAGCTCACTAAAGCCGATATCTGTGCTTGGTCCAACTCAATACTCAGAGATCTGTGAGGCAATAAGTTGTATAGAAAATGGGCGCGCTGACTCTCTGTCCGAGATAGCGGAAGTTGCATACCCTGACGAGCCGACCGCACTTGCACGATACAAGCTAATTCATCAGCTAGAGAGTGAGGCGAAGATAAATGTGACAAGGGATCACTTGGGTCAACTTGAGCATTGGTTTCTCTCTGCCCCACGATTGATTGGGCTGGGGGCAGGGGCTTATGCATTAGGAGGAATTTTGACTCACTCTGAGTATTTGATGCTTGATTCCATTCTCACAACGCTCGGCTTTCGAAAAGCCGACAGCAGCGGGGCGGTGTTTAAGTGGGATCACATTCAGAGCCATGTCCCCCTTCCTAAAGAGATCCACTTAGGTAAGCAGATATCTGTACAAATCGCTCCAACCTGGGTCGAGAATATTCTCCATACGATCGCCCCGATGTCGAAGGTCATTCCAGAGGAAGTGTCATCGCATAGATTCGGAGTGCTCGATCGGGTAGAGAAATGGCGAGGGTCTTGGAATGAGGGGCCACAATGGAGAGAGGTGGAGCACAATTGTCTCGTGAAACACGACGCAGTACGAATTGTGCAAACCACCCGAAAAATTGACGGGATAATCGTAGGGGCTAGTGAAGTATTGCGTGCCAACTCTGACCATACAAAATTGCTAAGCGGAGCACTCAACGGATGGAACCTTGCTCAGTATTCATCCGAGAGCGACGGTGTCGTGATCCCACTCGGAATAAATCCCCCGGGCCTTTATGGACGCGCGCTACGAATGCTGAGTTCCGATCAGCCAAGCCCAGTAGTGCTGAGAATTGGGGGTAGCAATGTCAGCCTTATGCGATATCCTGGAGTGCCAAGAGTTGCAGGCGAAAGGATTTGTGGAGCGTTAAATGGCTGAAAGCATCACGGGAGAACTGTCACCCCTTCTTTTACACAGTGAGCTCGCGAAAGCTTATCTGGATTGGCTGGATACGTCATTTGCGCTCAACAACCCTGGTGTATCGAGTGAGCGCCGAAAACTTCTAAGCGAAAGAGGAAAATTAGTTACAGATGTATATTTAGAGGCGATCAGGAAATATCAAACAGGAGAGAGCTTTGCGAGTGTGAGTTGGGGCTCGATTCGCTTTACAGCAGCTTGCTAGAAAAATCGCTCCTTCCGCCTGGCGGTTTGCTATACCCGCATCAGGCAAAGGCGCTCGAATCCGTTCTACTTGACAACAAATCTCCAATAATCGTGACGGGAACAGGCTCAGGGAAAACCGAGTCATTTCTTCTTCCCCTGTTCGCTTCCATCCTGTTGGAGCAGCAAAGCTCGGGTGTCGTCCCTCCCGCAGTAGACGCATGGTGGAGCGGAAGCGGCCCGAGAAAAAGTGGCGGTCCGCGGTCGCTCCGAACCGAAGGCATACTTCCAGCGATGCGTGCACTTATTCTTTATCCTACGAATGCACTTGTAGAGGATCAAGTTTCACGTTTGCGACGAGCAGTTCGGTCTTTAACGCACCCTGAATCTGGATCACCACTGGTGTGGTTCGGTCGTTTCACGGGAGAGCAAATGGATGAAGAGGGTAATCGCCCGCCTGGCGACAGAGGCGATAAACTCGACATAGAGAAATTGCGAGCAAAGCTCAGGGAACTCGAAAACGATTTTGCCGAGGCAGCCCATCGGGCAAAAAATGCGCCCGAGCTGCGGGGTTTACTTGATTTCTTACCCAGCCCAGCTTCAGGAGAGCTGCTATCCAGAATAGACATTCGTGAGGCTCCGCCCGATATTCTCGTAACCAATCATTCGATGCTCAATGTGATGCTTATGAGAAGCAAAGAGGATTCAATATTTGATTCGACGCGAGAGTGGCTCAAAGAAGAGCGCTCACGTAAGTTCACTTTAATTGTAGATGAGTTGCACCTACACCGAGGTTCCGCGGGTGCAGAAGTAGGGCTAGTCATACGTAATCTTCTTCGTCGGATTGGACTCAGCTCCGACTCGGATCAGGTCCAGGTGGTTGCTACTAGTGCATCGCTTGGCGAGGCAAGCTCAACAACAACGTTTGCCCGCAGGTTTTTTGGAGTTGCTGAAGAACGATTCCAAATTGTCGATGGGGACCCTATGGCTTTAGTAGCGCCAAATAAGGTAACCGCAAAGAATGTGATCGATCTTGTTAGTCAAGGAAAGGAAGCACAAGTCGTTATTGATGAGTACCTAGCAATATCGGGGCAGTTGCCATCCGAGTCGCTGGCATTTGCAGTGGAAAACAATGTCAAAAGCGATGTAGAAATTGCCGAATGTCTGTTCCCTAATGCAGCATCAGGGGAGGCGTCAAAAGCGATTGAAGTCCTTCTAACTCTGGCAACGCTGGAGCACACGCTCGCTCAAAAAAAGCGCGACTCAGCAAGACTGCGGTCACATATGTTTGTGCGGCTGCTGGCTGGGCTGTGGGCATGCTCTAGCCCAACGTGCCCCTCTGTGGCTGCAGAGTTTCGTTCTCCGGACAGAAAGATTGGACGACTTTACAGTTCACCGCGAGTTAGCTGCAGCGGTGATTGTTCCGCACGGGTACTTGAGTTGCTGTATTGCGAGCAATGTGGCGACATTAGCTTAGGCGGCTTCGTTGCCGACGAAAGCTCCGGGACTAGCAATGGCCTAAATCGTACCCTTGCGCCATCGAGCTCCACCGATTCTGCTGAAGTAGATATATCGCCGAGCTCTCGTTCTGTGGATCAGTATTCTTGGTACCGACCAGGGGTTGTGCCTGAGTCAGCTAAGACAGTCGGTGGGCACAAAATGGTTCTCCTGCCAGTCACCTTTGATCCGGCTACGGGGAGGCTATTCGATGATGAGGGTATCGCCCCAACAGGAATGACCTGGCTGCCATTTGATTGGCCGAATGATAAAGATGGCGACCCCATTCATTTGCCAGCTTATCCAGGTTTTTGTCCTTATTGCGAAGCCAATCTAGACCGAAACAATCGGAAAGCGGACATCGAAAAAGGTGAAATTCGAACTTCCATACGGGCCCATACTGCAGGAAAGCCAACGACTGTTGCTATGTTGGTTGAAAGAGTGGCAGCGCTAACAGACTTTAACCCAGCTAGGCGGGCGATTGTGTTTTCTGATTCCAGAACCGACGCGGCGAGGGTCAGTAGCACTATGTCTAGAAATCACTTCCAATCTTTAGTAAAGAACCTAATAGGTAGCCTTGGCAGGAAGTATCAACCATTGAGAGAAGCTGATGTGCTGCAGCTACTCCAGAACGAGGCGCGTGGCGTTTTGCGTGATCAGGACCGTTCGCAGTTGGATAGCATTCTTCAAAATGAGCAAGGCAGGGCGCTTTACGCTCTGGTAAGAAAGCAGTTGTTCCAGCCACTGTCTGCCGAAGAGGTAACAGAATTTTCTCATTTGCTAGGAAGTATAGAGACTGAGTTCACAGCTGGCATCAAGTGGAACCGTCTCATCGATGCCCTCACTGACGAGCTAATCGCCTTAGGTGAATGCCCTGGCGGTCCTGAAAGCAGGTTCCAGTCGCTAGTCGAAGGTAGTTCCCGGCTGGATTGGTTTAATGCCTATCCACTTCTTCGCTCAGAGCAGCGCACGTTGGAGCAGCAACCATCGATGATTGATGCTGAATCAAGATATCAAAAGCGCGCAAGGCAGCGGCTTGCTGAGTGGGTCGCAGAAGTTGCCTTCAATCGCATAGGACGCGATCTTGAATCAGCACTTGTTGGGCACTTAACAGTACGACTTTCCAGCCCGGTTCCGTTGGCGTGGGCACTTCCTTTCCAAAACCAAATTATAGCTTCAGTGCTACGAGTATTAGCTATTGCTGGGAAAGTTCAGAGACGTGATCGCAAAACGTATCCGCAGAAAGACATTTTGAATCTGGCAGCATGCAACTATCTGGAACGTGTCATTGCGCACAACGAGGGGTCAGGCCAGGACGATATGGGGCCCCTAAGAGCCTGGGCAGAAGTAGAGATAGCGCGGCTGATGCTGAACAACTATCTACAGCCGTCCGAAGATATCGACAACTGGCCCGTTACTTTCCAGCCGTTCTCAGGTGATCTCTTCGTGTGTGATCTATGTAATACACGGCATGCACACGGTTCTGCTGGAGTTTGCTCGCGCATTCGCTGCTCTGGCCAACTGATCAAGGTAAGTGGTACTACACGTGTTGATTACTGGCACGAGTCAGGAAAATTCCCAGCCCGAAAGATGCTAGTAAATGAGCTCACTGGCACAACGGATTTGTCAGACCAAAAGAAGCGCGCAAGATTGTTCCAGGGGTTGACATTCACAGACGAAAGTAAATTGGCGTCTCCAGTAGATGTCCTGTCCGCTACGACTACGCTAGAAATGGGTGTGGATGTGGGTGGGCTTAGAGTCGTCGTGAATTCAGTGATGCCCCCCGCGAGATACAATTACCAGCAACGGGTAGGACGTGCAGGTCGTCGCAGCGATGCCGTTTTCTCAACCGCAATTACCGTCGCAGGTAATCGCTTTAACGACGATCATTACTACGCAAACCCACGGCCTATGCTTGAGGGTACGCCTCCGGCGCCGTTCCTAGACGTATCTCGTACAAGAATCCTACAAAGAGTGATTAATGCGGAAACGTTGCGAGTCGCATTTTTGCATACATCAAACCCACCTGTCTGGGACCCCCAAGATACCCATGGCACATTCGGGGCACTTAAAGAATGGCAAAAGTATGCGGACGAGATTCGTTCATTCTGTTCTAATCGTGACACAATTGGTACTATTGTACGAGAGTTAACCGTCAATACAGATATAAGCGAAGAAGATGTTGTTAACGTTACAGAACACCTTGCCGTTTTACCCGCGAGTATCGATGCCCTTGTAGATGCAGAGAAGATCCTGGACGAAGATCGTCGTTTGAGTGCAGTGCTTGCAAATCGCGGACTGCTCCCTATGTTCGGTTTTCCATCCAACATTCGGAACTTGTGGGTCCCTGACGCCAAGAGAGTGTCAAATTCTATGAATGTATGGGAGTCGCGCAACCTCGAAATCGCGCTAGCAGAATTTGCTCCAGGGCAAGAGAGGATTCGTGACGGCAGGATTGCTACATCTATCGGATTTGGCAATTACTCCTACGGGGTACCGAGAAGGCCGCTAGCCCCTCTTGGCCCCGAACAGCTTTTGATCTCTTGTGATCAGTGTGGGGAAACTAGAGCTGAACGCGGTAACGGTGACAATGGTGGAGCACGTGCTTGCGGCGAGTGTGGGGGCTTATTAGTAGTTACCAAGTTTGTTGAACCTCAGGGCTTTGTGGCGGCCCACCCATTCGACTTCGACGACGGAGATGATGACTACGTCTCAGTTTCGGCAACGAGACTCGCATCTCCAATCAATAGTGAGGCGTCCAAGGAAGTGCAGGGAATTTGGATCGCGAGCTTGGATCAAGCGTCGCTGGTACGCATAAACGATAATCTTGGAGAAAGGTACTCACTCAAGCATTCGAAATCAACTGAATACCCGAGCGCGTTGTTCTACGATAACAAGACTCTCTACAGAAATGAAGCAGTTAAGCAGCAAGTTAAGGATATGTCTGGCGCAGCATATCGGACGGCCAGCGGCGAGAATGCAGTGGTGTTGGGGCAAAACAAGATCGGAGATGTCGCGCTCTTCTGGTTTGATCAGTCGGGACTCGAACAGTCTTTTTTGCCGGGTGGAACAATCGCAACCGGAGCATATGGCGGCGGGTCAGGCAAAGCAGCTCTTTGGTCTTTCGGTGAACTGCTTAGACGGGGTGCCCAGGACAGATTCGATATTTCTCCTGGCGAATGGGAGCTAGGGCTCAGCGGGAGTAAAATAGGCGGGACATATAGTTCTCGTATATTCCTTGCCGACACTCTCGCAAATGGAGCTGGATTCGCAACTGAGATCACGAGGGAGGAATCTTTCAGGGACCTACTCGGCTTCTTGAAGCAAGAAACCCTGCCACGCCTGCTTGAGTCATCCCATGAACGTCAATGCGATTCATCGTGCCCCTCTTGTTTGCGCAGCTATGAGACGAGGAGGATTCACGGTCTTCTCAACTGGCGATTAGCTGCTGACCTTGTGGCTGTAGCTTCAGGTGACGTTCCCTCGCTTGCAACGTGGACTGAGTGGGCTGACCGACTCGCGCGCGGAATGCAGTCGCAGCGAGCGCAAGATATATCCATTCACGTAATTGATCACGTTGTATGTATGAAATACAATGACAAAGCAATAGCGATTGGCCATCCAGTCTGGCTACGTGACCCAAAGCACCACACCTCTCTCCAGGCTAAAGTGGGTAGGTCTATTTCAGATCAGCTTAATGTTTCTGTAGAGTGGACCGATGCGGTGGAGCTAGCGCGGTTTCCTTTAAGGGTTACTGTGCGTCTATTCAGTACTGACGCCCATTAGTGTATGTGGCAGCCATACGCCGTCGCACTTCCTACCCCTCAAGACGGGAGATATAGCTACACTCGGTTAGCCGCGATAAACAACTGCGTTGCTCGTGGTGCACTGCCGCCCGATCTGTCGAAAACATTCTCAACAACGAATGCTCACGCACTACTTGGGATTGCCTTACATAGATATCTAGAGCTCAGTCACAATGTACGAACTGAAAGTGAACGTGAGGGGCTCTGGGATCAAGTCTGTGCGCAGGTATCATCAACAGCGCAATTGAATTCAATACTTCCGCCGCCGGCGCCGAGACTTTGGCCAGGATATGAAGCGAAGCGAATATCTGTCCTGTCAGGAAGCCTCCAGTCTCTTCGATCCAGTCCTGTGCGAGGTCCGCAGGCACATCATTGGAAGCACGAAGTGTTTATGGAGAATATAGGCGAAGCGCTATATGGTATTGCAGATCTCGTGCGACTAACGGAAGCAAAAATCGATGCGATTTACGATCTGAAATCTGGAGACGTTCAGAGTTCGATTAGCGAGGCTTTTGAACTGCAGCTTGGGTTATACGGATACATCGCAGAGTCTTCACTTGGGGCTGGCATTCTCGAGCTAGGCATTATTGCGCCAGATGGGGAAAGAGTGCTCGTCC
>Ga0315909_10005615_pt1 | contig 14315 bp, 21 predicted proteins | sample LakEriMetagenome_11_FD_203527 | JGI IMG/M metagenome (GOLD analysis project Ga0315909, IMG submission 203527) | Freshwater fungal communities from buoy surface, Lake Erie, Ohio, United States - Buoy 2 MA125 | ecosystem: Environmental > Aquatic > Freshwater > Lake | place: USA: Lake Erie, Ohio...
ATTTAACAGAGTTTAAAAAACAATTTCCAGAAGGTACTCAATTTAGATTTGAGATTAGAGTTTATGATAAAAGAAAAAGTGAACCAGGAACTATTGACTTACTAGTTGTAGAACCATCAGGTTTAACACATACTTTTGACTATAAAAATACTACATTCTCTAAACAAGAGAAAGAAGTTTATGGAGAACCGGCTACTTATAAATTAAAAAGCTGGAACTTAAAAGTTGCTAGATATTCTTCTATTTTAAGAGATAACTATAATGTAACTAACTTTGGTAAAAGAAGAGCTATTCCTACTGAATTTTTATATAAACAAGATTCAATTAAAGGAGTTAAATTAGGAAGCCCCACATATTCTGATAAGGAGGAGTATTTAAATCCTGTACCTTTATTAGAAGAAAATGTATTACCTAAAAGTAACTCTAAACAAGATATAGACAATGCAGCTAAAATTAATACTTTATTAAATCAGTTAAGAAAATTATATACTGATACTGAAAAAATAAAAACTAAAGATCCTATACAACGAGAATTATTGTATGAAAAATTAGTTAAATTAAGAAAGGCTATTAAATCTTTACAGTTAGATACTAATTTTGATAAATTTATTGATGCAGGTGCAACTGAATTAAGTTACATTGATCAAAGATTAAAAGATAAAGATAATCCAGTAACTCCGGCAGAAATTACTTCATTTTATGAAACTTCTAATGCTTTTTCTAGTTTGTCAGATTCATTGATACATTTATTAATGGATAAAACTATAGATAAAAAGTTACAAGAAGAGTTAATTAAATTAGAGTTAAAAGCTAAACAAACTAAAAGTGTTTTAAAAGAAAAATTTAAAAATATTATTATTGAAGAAGCTTCAGCAGTTGGAGAAACAGATCCTTTTGCAGCTCAAAAAAGTGCTTCTAATAAATTTAAAAATATTAATCAGATTAATCATCCTTTATTTAGAATCTTTTGGAATTTAGTTAATAGAAAGAAAATAGAAACTAGAAAGGCAATAGAATCTTTAGAAAGTAAAATATCTAAATCTGTTAAGAATTTAGAAAAATGGGCTGGTACTACAGGTATTGATAAATTTAAACATTTAATTAATGGTAAAAATCTTATTTCTAAATTTAGTCCAGAGTATTATAAACTAAGAAATAAAGCTTATAAAGATAAAGATATTGATTGGTTAAAAAATAATTCAACTGTAGATAAAGAAGGTTTAGAAAAATTCTTAGAGAAAAAAGAAAAAGAGATTAAATCAATTAAACATTCATCTAATAAAAAAGAAAACGATAAAAAAATACAAGAGAGTTTAAAAAGATTAAATGAAAGTTATAATGTATTTAAATATCCTAAAGCTTATTTGTATGAAAAAAATGGTTTTATTAAACCTTTAGATAAATGGCAATCAGAAGAATATAAATTTATTTATAGACCAGGTAATGAACCTTTAAAAGAGTTTTATGAATTATTTACTAAAACAATAAGAGATTTAGGAGAACATTTACCTGTAGATATAAAAGGAACTTTTATACCAGAAATAGAAGAATCTTTAATAGATGCTATATTTAATTCTGGTATTGGTAGTATATCAGGTCTTGGAGATAGAATAACTGATTCTTTTAAAATTAAATCAACTCCTGGTTATGGTGAAGTTAATGAATTTACAGGTGAGATTGAGAGGAATGTGCCTATTTATTATATAGGACAAGCTGAAAAAAAATCTATGGACTTAGGTAAGTCTTTAGCTTTATTTGCTCAAATGGCTTTAAATTATAAGCACATGTCAGAGATTGAAGGTACTGTAACTACATTAAAACATGCTTTACAAGATGAAAATTTATCTAGAGAATATGTTACTAATACTTTCAGTCAAGTATCTAGAGATGAGTCAGGTAAATTTAGAACTATGCCTACTTCACTAGCAACTTTAGAGGCTTTTGATGATTTTATGAATTATTATTTATATGATGTCCGTACTAGAGATAAAGATATTCCTTTAACTAAAACTTCAGTAGATGAAAATGGTGAAGTAGTTACAACTACTTATTCACTAAATAAAGGTATTGCAAAAACTTTATCTGCTTATTCAATGACATCTTTAACATTAAATGTTGTTAGTGGTGGAGCCAATTTAGTTGGTGGTATAGCTAATGTTATGATGCAAGCTTCAAGAGGAAGATATTTTACTAATAAAAATGTATTAAAATCAGCTGCTCTACTTACTAGTAATAATGAAAAAGCCTATAAATTAATAGAGTATTTTAATATTATGGGTGAGCAAAAGATAAATGAAAAAATTAAAAAATTATCTTCATCAAAAATTGCAGCTAATGTTACTACAGATAAATTTTATTTCTTGCAACATAGTGGAGATTGGTTAGTTCAAAATACTACTTTATTATCTATGTTACAAGGTCATACTATAGATAAAGGTAAAATCGTAGGTCTAAAAAAAATAGCTGGTGGGAAATCTTTATTAGATTTAGCTGAAATTAAGGACGGTAAAATAACTATACCAGGAATAACAGATGAAGAATTTGATGCATTTAGAACTAAAACTCAAAGACTAGCTGAAAATATATTAGGTATGTCTACTAGAGATAATGTAGCTCGTTATAGATTAACTTTAGTAGGACAAGTTTTTGGGCAATTTAGGAATTGGATTCCAAGAATGGCTGGAGAAAGATTTGCAGGATTGGACTATGATTATGATTTAGAAACTTTAACCAAAGGTAAATATGTTAGTTTTGCTCAACAAGTATTTAATAAAAGAGCTATACCTTTAATTAAAGAATTAATTACAGGTTATGGCCCTGCTAGTGAGGCTAGAGCTTTAGAACTATTTGAACAAGAATTAGCAGCTCATCCAGAATTAGCTGGTAAATTGACTTTTGAAGAATTTAAACAAATGCATTTAGAAAATTTAAATGCTATGAAAACTGAATTAATAATAATAGGTACTTTTGCAGCTACTCTTTTATTAGCTAAAGTTGGTGATGATGATGATGAAGATAAAACTCCTTTTGAAAAACAATTAACTAAATTATGGTCTAGAAGTTTAAATGAATTAACTTTCTTTTTAAATCCTACTTCATTTAAGCAGATCGCTAAAACATCAGCTCCTATTATAGGATTATTAGAAAATGTTAGTAATTTATTCTATGATACTTTTAAATATTGGACTGGTGTTGGATTAAGTAATGAAGAATGGATTAAAGAAGCTAAACCATTAAAACGGTTAAAAAGAACTTTCCCAATTACTAATGCTATTGATAGATGGTTTGAAGAATAATAAAAAAGCCCTCAATTAAGAGGGCTTTCTTTAATTTTTCAATCCAAAAAATAAATCATAGATTTTAAATTCTTCTATAACTTCTCTTGTATTCCAATCTGGATTATTTTTTTGTATAAAATTACAACAAAAGTCTTGCCATTCATCATAATGTTCAGGTAATAAAAAACTATAAAATTCAAACCAATATAAACCATTAAAATTATTTTTAGCAGCATCTATTAATATAGTTTTATGACTAGCTATATCATCTTTATAGATAGCTAAAGCTCCTGAAATTTCTAATACTTTGTCTACTAAAATATCTGCTATTTCAATCTTCATTTATTTCTAATTGTTTAAGAAGTTTAATAAGTTCAGATTTGTTTTTAATAGTTCCTTTAAAAATACAATCTGTATATGTATTATTATAAATAATTAATTTATTAGGTAATACTGATTCAAATGTATAATAAACTAAAATCCAATTATTTTTAGAAAATACTTTAGTAAAATCTAATTTATATCTTAATTTATCAACTTTTTCTATTTTCCAACCTAAACTTTCAATATCTTCTTTATCTAAGTATTTAACTCTAACTCTAGCACCTTGAATTAAAGAATCTAAGTATGAAAATCCATGTACTTTTATATATTTATTAGAATATAATAAATCTTGTTTTTCCCAATGTTCTTTTATTAAAACTTCATACTCAAATCCTTGAAAAAATTCATCTAATTTTGGTGTGTAATATTTAGTTTCCATGTGAATAAATTTTATTACCAAAGTAAAATCTATTGTTAATCCAAGTTGGTATATCTACATGATAAAATCCTTCTTTATCTACATTAACAACAGCAAATGAATTAGTCCAACTATCTACCATAGCTCTTGAAGCATAGTTAAATACATTCTTTTTAAAATCACCCATACTACCACAATTAAAAGCTCCCATCTTACCTTCTATATAAACCTGCTTTCTATGTGTGTGGAAATACAAACAACTTTTTCTGTAAGTATCTAAATGCTTTTTAGCTGTATGTACATTAGTAAATTCTCCATGTAATACATCTAAATATTTACCTATGGTAACATAACTCTTTTTCCAATCTTCAAATACATGATACCCTCTAGCTACTAGATTTAAAGCTACAGAAGGACTTTGTAGAGCAGCTCCTAATTTAGAGTTATCTACTTGCCTCATATATCTATTATATCTATCTTCATGATTACCCCAGATATAAACCTTTTGTACATCAGGATGTAATAAAGATTCAATTTCTGTTAATACATGATTAGCTTCTCTGTATTCATGATCTAAAGTAGAATGTGATATATTACCTTTATCATGTGAAGATAAAGCTTCCATATCTACAAAATCTCCAGCAATAATTAACCCAGTAATCTTTTGTGAATTATCTCTTAAAAACTTTAGAAAGGAATAATAAAAAGCTTTATTATGGTAAGGTACATGAACACAACCTAATATAACCCAAAGACCCTCTTCTTCGTATTTACGAGATTTCTCTTTAAATACAGCACCAAATTTAGGCATTTGTACTTTTTTAATAGGTGGTATTTTAACTGGTTTAACAGTTAAACTTGCTTTATACCTTCTTCTAGCTTCATAGAAAACTTTTTCAAAATTTTTTATTGACAGATTCCATTTAGAAGTTTCTGTCCAAGGATAAAAATTAAAAGTATCTATTGCTGATTTTTTAAAATATCCTGGTCTTTCTAATAACCAGGATATTATTTTTTCTTCTTTATTTGTCATATTTCAAATTCTTTTGAAGGACTCATTTTTTCTTTTGGGGCCTTCATATTAAACTCTTTTTGATAGTACTCAATAAACCATGTAGGCATAGAGCTTAATTCATTATCTTCAGGTAATCTTACTTTTATTTTATGTTCTAGTTCTTGTTTGAGTTTTAAATCTTTGTGCAGGACTTTATATATTGTTGAATTAGAATCTAGTCTATGAAAGTCTATTATTTTTTGTTTATACTCTTTACTGAATTGAGAAATTTTCCATTCAGTAAATAACTTATAATCAGCTTTAAACTCATCAGGAACATTAAATACATACAAAGTATGTAGTTTATCAGGTTCATAATGATGTTCAAATAAACTATGATTTATAAGTTTATTTTCAAAGTTAATAAATGTTTTATCTCCTTTGAATCTGTATAGTAGTATAATTTTATTTACGCTGTATTTAGCTTGATCTGAGCTATCTCCAATAAAGACACCTCTAAGATTGCTGTTGTAAATATCAGTAGAGTATTTAAAAGTACTACTAGCTAACATTGGTAAAATGTAAGTCTTTGATTTGTTACTACCACATTGTAATTTAATATGCTCTTTAAATTGCTCTATAGCTATTTTATCTGTTTCAAATTCTTGCATATTAATTTTTTATAATTTAGAAAATTGAAAATTAAATAATTTTAATTCTCTTTCTTTTTCTTTTTTTAACTTCTCTATAAAATCTGTAGTCAATCTATCATGAATTTCTTTATCTATTAAAGGTAATTTTCTAAAATATCCTGTACTATTAATGGTATATTCTATATTAATACTAACACTTTCTTTTTTAGATAGAATATAATTTAATTCATCAATTTCTTGTTGACATTCTAAAATTTTATTATTTAGCCTTACAGCTCTCTTTAATACATCTAAATTCATAATTAAAATATTGTCATCACATTTTTTGCAGGATAACTTGTAAGGTCAAAGTTATCACTTTTTTCTAATATCTTGGTACAAATGTAGTTAGAATAAAATTGTTTTATTCCTTCATCTATACCAAAATGGTTTGTAAATTCTCTAAATACAGTTACATCTAAAAATTCTCCTAGTTCTTCAGCTTCTGCAAAAGCTTTTTTAACATAAGCTTCACCTTTTCTAGGAATACCTTTAGTAGCATTATGAGTACCAGTAATCATATTTTGCCAAAAAACATAATTAGCTTCTTCTTTAGTTGTGGTAATCCATTCTTTTTTTCTCCAATTAAAGTGCTCACCTTCAAGGGATAATAAATCAGAATCAATAGCACAAATAAAGCTATTAGGACAAGCTAAATTATACATCCTAACATAATCATCAACCTCATGATAATCTGCTGTATATACATTGTAATTACCAAGCAAATAACTTTTTACAAATATCCACCAACCGGGGCTTTGTAATTTTCTATCTGCTTTATAATCTGGATTAATTAATCTTTTAGATTTAATAGTATCTAAACCTTTTATAAATCCAACATATTCTTTAGCTTTACTAGATAATAAAATATCTTGCATAATAAATTTACAAGAAGCTGCTAATTCATCTTCTGTTTTTTCAGTATACAAAAATCTTTTACCATCTTCTGTTCTCATAGGATTACCGTCTGAATCTAAGATTTTATTTCCATTACCTATAGCAAAAGCTATAGAATCTAAATCTAATATTGCTATGTTATTCATCTTTTCTAAATCCTAATTTAATACCAAATTCTAATAACTCATAAACATATTTAAAATCTTCTACTGGAATATCTTGGATAATCTCTTCAAAATCTATTGTAACTTTTTTATCTACAATAAATGATTTTACAGTTAAATATAAATTTTTCCAAATATAATCTATAGAATCCCAATTAAATATTTCTTTTTTATTTATATAATGAGCTTCTACATCAAATTTAGTAATCCAACACATATTTGTACAAACAGCTCCATAACTACTTATTAAAACAGTTAGACTATATTTATCACAATCTATTGTTAGTACAGCATTGCAGTTTTTAAATTTATTTTTCATTTATCCAAAGATTTGTTTCATTATATTCTCTAATAACTAATAATAATTTACGTTCTGTACTAGGAATAAATTCAGAAGAAATTTTTCTAATAAATTGTAAATCATCATCAGGTATTTTCTTAATAGTAGTTAATAAATCTAAAGAACATTTTTCATAAGCAAATCTCATGTTATCAATATCCTTAGATTTATTTTTTCTTTCAGTTTTTTTACCGCTAGTTTTAAGATTTAATTCATCATAATAAATAAAATCTATTTGTATAGGAAAATTCTCTATAGGTTTTATTTTTTTAAAATGTGGTAAAAAATCTTCTTTAATAGCTTGTACTATTTTCTGTCTAACTGAATGATGACTAAATCCGCTATAGAAATCTTGACCATTAATTCTTTGTATTCTTGGTTTACCAGCAGTTAAAGGATTTTTAATAACCCTATCACCTGTAATAGTATCATATAAAATAGTTTTTCCACTATTCTTTTCCCAATTATATTGACCAGAACTTAATCTTTTTAATTGTGTTTTATTGCAGTCTTTAATATCAGTAATATACTTAGGGTTTCTGGCTTTAGCTAATGTAACTTCTGTAATATATTTAGGTACTTTAATTATTTCTATTATTTTGCTCATATATAAAAAAGGAGTAAGATTTTACTCTTACTCCTTAAATTAAATTAATTAAGCAATCTCAAGTGGACGCGAGTTTTCTGGAATATAAATACCAGCAGCATCAGCTAAATCATCAACCGGAGTAATAGTATAAGTTTTTTCAACTGGAGCTTTTTTAGCTTTAGTTAAACCAAAACCCATTAATACAGAGCTCATCTCTTTAGGTGTAACACCATAAATAGTTGCCATTTCTTCTGTAGTTTTACCTAAGCTTCTTAGAAGTACTACACGACTTTTTGTAATTTCAATATTGTTCATATTATTATATTATTTATTTTTAAAAATTCTGTTAATTGTGTTTTTTCATTGTTCTTAAAACAATCTGATGGATCTTTTGATATTTCTTTAGGATTTAATATAAAATCAAACCCGTACTTCTCTTTATAATCTTCACTAGCTTTAACACCAGCTTTATCATTATTAAAATAGACAATAATTTTTTTATAATTATTTTTTAACCAGGCAATTTTCCCCTCTGGTAAATAACTATTTTCACTAGAAGGAGCTATACATTGTAAATTAAAATTTTCATTTAAACAAGCTACATCTTTTAAAGATGAAGTTATTATAAGCAAATCACTTGGTTGTAATTGCATAAATCCTTGAATGTTATCTATTGTACAATTGCTAGTCCATTTAAAATCTTCATCATCAGGTTGCAATATTTTAAACTTGTTATTAACGCTATAAGCAAATCCAAAATCAGTTTTGAATCTGCTATAGTTAATCCAGTAATAATCTATTGGTTTAATGTTGTATTTTTCTAGTGTTTTTAAGCTAATAGAATACTGATTCCAATATTCTAATAACTTACTACTCCAATTTATATATCTTACTTTAATTGAAGTATTATTGATCTTTTTTACATGATTTTCTTGTAAAATAAATCCTGCACTATTTTTGTTGATAAAAGTGTTTTTAATATTAAAATCATTAGCTATTATTTGTAAAGCTTCATGATAAGTACAACTATATTTAGTAGTAATTACTTGCATAATAGTACCAGTACTACCACAGCCAAAACATTTATATATCAAAGGACTATTTAAAAATATTTTACAACTGGGAGTTTTATCATCATGTACAGGACAACAAAATTTATAATTTACATTTTCAAATTTTGTATAATATCTAAATAACGATTCTTCATCTATTTTAGATGTTATATCTTCGTATGTTAATTGAGTCCTTGCTTTCATAATAATAAAAATAATTAGGCTGCTGCTACAGCAACATTTAATCAACTGCCTAAATTTGACACCTAATTATCTTATAACTTATTGATTATTAACTATTTAGAACGGCAGATCTGATTCTACTTCAGCTACAGTAGTAGCTACTGTTGTACTTGGTTTAGGTACAGTTGTTCCAGTATACAATTGGAATACAAGACTATTTTGATAATCTGAATTAAATTCTTGTTCTACAAGAGCTTTTTCCATATAAGTAGTTTTAGTATTCTTAGATGATTGATAATACTTATTATAAATATCATCATACTTTTTATTATCTTCAGTTACTTTAATACCTAACAAGAAACGTAAACCATTTCCTACTTTATTAGCTTCTGTAATATATCCTTTTAATTCTTTCAAATCTCCAGATACAATTTTACTCCAAGGAGTAGTAAATTTAACCTCATCACCAGTTTCTTCTTTGTAACCAGTTTTAAGATTTAACAATTTTTGGAAGAAAGTTAATGTCTCAATTTCTCCTGTTTTAGCTAATCTTAAATCATGTCCTTTAGAGAACCAGTGCATTTTCTCATTATTGATAAGAGTTTCTAAATCTACTACATAACTATTTTGTAGTAAATTATTCAAAGCTCTAAATTTACCTGTACTAGATTTAGCTAAGGCATTATCAATAAAAATAGTAAATTTTCTAAATAAAGGACCACTATTTTTTACAGAACCATCTGTATCAGTATAATTTTCTCCAATAGAATTTTTCAACCAAATATCTAATTTTAAACCTTGTACACCATCTTTATCAGTAGTATAACTAGGCTCATTTTGGATATAAGTTACACCCATTGATTTTAATTCTTCTAATGTAGGATTTAATGCTGCTACTTGAAAAGAGCACATACCTGTAAATCTTTTTACTTCTTGAATTTCTTCTTGTTTTCTTGCTATCATGTATTTTTTTTTATTATATTATTACTTGTTTAAAACATTCATACATCCCTCTAAATTCTATTAAAGGAATATATTTATTTAATTTATTTTTTCTTTTTAACTCATTTTCTAAATCGTATATTTTTTCAGCTGTTCCTGTAAATATTTGAATTACTTTAAAATTATAAGGCATTTTTTTATTAACACAAAATCTGTTTTTAATTTTTAAAAAAGTTCTACCTATTTTATAAAATTCTTCATTTTTATTCCAACATTTAATTATATATACTTTAAATGAATCAAAATTTTTAGAATTATTTCCTGTATTTTTCCAATTAGTTTTTGTCCAACCATTAAAAAAACTAGATTTATAAATTCCACATTTAGGACATCCTATTCCTTTTAAATGGCTATATGGAGCCTGCTCAAAAATTCCATGTTCTGCACATAAAATTTTTATTTTTAAATTACTTTTTATATAATTGCTTTCAGAATAATTATATTTAAAATTATGAACTTTATTAGCTTGATTTATAAAATCAATTGTTGTTTTATGTCTTCCGCTACATTTAGGGCATCCTCTTTTAGATAAATGATCATTTGGTTTTTGTAAAAAATTACCATGTTGTTTGCAAACAATAATTACTTTACTCATAGAATTATTATAAATAACTAAATTATATTCATATTTATTATTATGAATTAAATTAGCTTTAGTAATAAATTTATCTTTGTTAGATGTTCTCATATTACAAATATAATAAAATTTGCTTTCTTACTTGCATATTATATATTTTTTAATTATTAACTTAATAAACTTTCAATTTTATTTGAAATAGTTTCATTTGTGATTTTTAGTGAATTTAACTCATTAATTTCTAAAGCTTCTCTAGTAATTAATTCTTCTTTTTCTTCGATAATAGAACTAATTTCATTATTCACTTGTTTTAATTGTTTTAAGGTATTAGTAAATACCATTAAAATCTTACCTGATTTAGCTGTTAAGCTCTTTGTTGTATTTATGTTTAGTAGCATATTATGTAGTAAATTCTATAATTTTTTCTAAAATCATATTACAATCATTACCTATTTTTGTAATACCATCTCCTAATAAATCAGGTGGACATTTAGCTGAAGTATCTTCCTGTACTGCATTTAAATGATATTCAGGTAAACCTTTATCATTAAATTTATTATCAGCATAAAGAACAATAGTAAATTCTTTCTCTATAACCATTTATATTAACTTATAATTTCTTATAAGATTAGACTATATCTTAATTTTATATTTCCAAATAAAATTTTTATACGTTTTTCTTTTGGGTTTATTATTACAACATTCAGTTATATGAGAGCTTTGGCCATTTATAGTTTTAGCTGCTTCTGATACTGAATTATATGTTTGTATATAATTATTAAATTTATCATATTGTTCTACTTGTTTTTTTAAAGTTTTAATTCTTTTTTGTATTAGTTCATTAGAATGTTTTCTTCCTGTATTAGATTTAATACTAGCTTTTCTACATTTTTCAGATATAATACCAGACTCTCCACCTTCTGTAAAATTTACAAGTCTAAAATTCCAAGTTTTAAATTGACTTATCCAATATTTTTCTACCCATTTCCAATTTATTTCTTCACATTCTTCTATTAATTCAATTACAGGTTTTAAATCCTGTTTTAATAAATTTCTAATCCATTTACCTCTATGATTATTTTCTAATGTAAGTAAATGTTTACATAATCTATCATTTAATGAATATTTAGTTTTTCCTATATATCTAATTTCATTAGTAATAGGATGTGATAATGTATATATTTTTATTTTCATTTTTATAAAATTGCTACCTTTTCCCAGTATTGCTACCAGTACTCCCTTCCGGGATAGTCGTTGAACCTTCCTCATTTAACAGAGGCTTGGCTGCTGATTGTCCATTATTACAGTATTATACTGTAAATATACAAAATTTTTTAAACTTTCATATTCTATTTTCATGAATATTGTAGTATTTTGTCTTTAGGAGTTTCCAGCAATTAAATAGCTTTAACGAGGGCGTTAACTTCACCCTCCCATTCTTTACCCTTAACTTTAACTCTTTTTTCTTGATTACCTTCAATACCTAAAATCTCATAGTGAGCTGTAATAAAGATTTCTTTTTGAATAGATTTAATATAATTAAGAAATTTACCAATTTCCTCGTTATAAGCTCCCCAAATCTCGAAACCTTTTTTAGTTGCCCTACATTCACCTAAAAGCATATCCATATAAGCACTTAAACTGTCTATACAAATAGCTGTAATTGTAGGATCATCAGCATATTTTTTTAGAGCTGTTTTAGCTTCTATAGTATTTTTAGGTCTTGCATGGTTTTTAAATTTGTTTTTAAATGGTAAGGGTTTATCTTCTACATTTACAAATCCAGTAGCTTCTGGACTCATATTTCTAAAACTCATAGTTTTACCCTTACCTGATTGACCGACTAATAATACTTTATAATAATCTCTTGACATTATTGTTTATCTGTTTGATTAGTATCTTCTGCATCTAAATCCATTGCTAATTGAGCAGGATTTGTTACTTCTGGTTGTTCAAAAGGTAATAAATCTTTAACTTCTTTTTGGATCATTGTTCTAAACAACATTAAATCTTGTTCACCAAATAAACTTAATTCAATATTACCTGTAATTTTAGGTACATCACCCATTCTACCGTCTTGTCCTCTTTCTCTAACTAAAGTAATTTTAGGAAGAGAGATTTTTGCTTCTGTTAATTTTAACAAAAGGTCAATTTTTTCTAAATTTGTCATATATTTATTTATAATTAATATTTCTATCATCTTCTGCTTTACCAGTTAATATACTGTCTAAAGCCATTAAAGCATTACAAGCTATTAGTGCTAAATGATGTACTCCACTCTCATCAATATTTTGTCCACACAAAAATTGATTATTATGTCTAGCTAAAGCATCTAAATATCTTGTTAATTTCATTGGTTTACTGTAATTAAATTGACCGTATTTCTCTTTACCTATTGTAAAACCTTTAGCTACTTCTAATAAAGCTAATTGTGGAATACTAGTAAAACTAGGTTTACCGGTATCAAATTTAGTTGCAGTATTTTCTTCTTTTTCAGTTTCCTTATCATGTAAATTACAAGGAGTTGATGGAGGTAAAGTTAATTTACAAATACCAAATTCATTCCAATTTCCACAGCATTTACCTGAGTTGTAATTTTTACAAATATTTTGTTTTTCTGTCATTTTAAATTATATTTTTTAAATAAGCTTATTAAATAAGTATTATCTGGTTTTTTATAATTTATTAAATCAGATATAGGAAAAGGTTTATCATTAAGATTGTATATATATTTTTCTTCATCAGTAGCTAATCTAAATTTTAATTTATTTAAATTAGAATCTAAAGTACTACAAGACCATCCATTTGTTGAGCTTCTTTCTACATCTTTTTCTACATGAAAAGAATTTTTATAACAATTTTCTCTTAATTTATAAACATAATTAATAGGCATAGAATAACGCCATATATCTCTTCCAGTACAAGTAGATAATAATACTACATAATCACCTTTTTTAAATAATAAAGGGTATTCTTTCATTTTATACTATATTTTTAAATTATTAACTCCAGTAAATAATTTTTCTAACCATAAATTCATATTATCAGATGTGGGTTTAATAAGGTGCATACATTTTCTAATATCTTCAGTATGATTATATTTAACATAACCGCCATTATTACCTGTAGTTTTATTTTTACCTATTCTTAAATCTAATCCTAATTGAGTACTAGTATTTAATAATAATTTATTGCCAGTATAATTCATAAAATAATGAGCTCCACCTGATTTAGTTTTATAACCAAAAGTATTTTGTAATTCTATCATTATTAAATGAGGAATATTGCTATAACCATCTTTACCATTTTTACAATCAACGTCTAAGATTACTTGTTTTTCATCTGTAGGACATACAGCTAAATCATATCCTGAAGGAATAGTTCCTTCAAAAAAACAATTATCAGGAACCATTGACCATTTAATAGTAGGATGACCGTTTTTAAGAAGGAATGTTTTCATATTACCTTATTAAAATTTCCATTGGTTACTTGCTTGAGGCATTGACCAATAAGCTTTATAATTATTACTTCCACAATAAAGCCATAATCTATCAATTTCTTCTTGAATAAATGAATCATTATTGATTTCTGTTTCCAACTCTTTTTCTAAATCAGCTTTAGATAGTTCTTTATGTTGAGCATAACCTATTAAAGTTGTGATTGTAGAATTTCTACTTCCTGGTTCTAAAGAAAGACTATTGTTTTTTATAAATTCTTGTATCATATTTTACAAATTTGAATATGGGTTATTTTCTATCCAAGCTACAGCTTCTTCTTCATTGGCAAATCCTGCTGCCGTAAAATC